>Ga0307508_10003020_pt1 | contig 17338 bp, 8 predicted proteins | sample 9_EM_MG_FD_203089 | JGI IMG/M metagenome (GOLD analysis project Ga0307508, IMG submission 203089) | Populus trichocarpa ectomycorrhiza microbial communities from riparian zone in the Pacific Northwest, United States - 9_EM | ecosystem: Host-associated > Plants > Roots > Unclassified | place...
ATTTTTTTTTTATATTTTAAAAATATTTTTATGTTTTCATATTATTTTGATGTGCTGATGTCAAAAATAATTTTTAAAAAATAAAAAATATATAATTTTAATATTTTTAAATATAAATTACTTTAAAAAATAACTATTACTATAATTTTAAATAATAAATATAATTAAAAACATAAAAAGACAAAAGAAGTCCTCTGCTTTTAATATTTATCGTCCTGCGGGTTATGTAGATGGTTACAATTACATACCTCTCCTATATCACGAGTACTAATTGATTCAAAATTAAAACCAAGAACTTCCAATTTCGAAGTCCAGGGTTTTTATGCTTTCTTCTCTCATATACATAATCAAACATTGGTTGGAGTACTATGCATTAATTAGGTTAATTTAATACACTTTTTTTTTTTTTTTTAATGTGAATGACTTATCTTATAGAAAGTTAAGCTTCTTTTATTGCTGCATCACAAGTCATTATGAAGGATAAAACTCCAATAAAAGAGACCAACATTAACATCAACTTTTTCTCATAATGGGTGCATGGATATGTTTAGTTCAAAAGAAAAGATTGTTCATAATCCGGTGTTTTAACTACTCTGTAATGGCGCGCGGCTGACCTCATTCTTTTTGGCAGAATTCTACCACACAAAATCATGTAAGATTTGTATCCAAGTGATTATCGAGGCTTACAAGGAATACAAATTTCTTATCAAATCATATATTTCTAACAACTATTGGCTCCTAGCAATTTGAGATTTCAACTCATCAAGATTTGGTGATCTTCCTCTGAAACGCTTTCCAGCTTTATCAAGATTAAGATTCCCATCACATCCATGGTTACATCAGTACTCCACGGATTTATTATTTTCAAGTAGAACGGTATTCATCATTTCATACACAGGCGTGCTTAGGGCTTCTCATAGATATATAAAGGAAAAAAACTTTAATGAAAAACTACAAGGCGTACGTAATTGGGTCTTAGCTGCTGAGATTTCCAGGCCTGGTTCAGTGATATACCCTGCTTTAAACAGCTCTCAATCTGTGTACAGTACTACTGTGATATGTAACCTTTTGGTACTGCATAATACCAATAGTGTTCCGATCGAGGAGAATGGTAGACAGCCTCAAGCCATGCCCAAAGGATCATATCACTAAACGATCTTTAATTTACACTGAAAACTAATCTATCAACAGCAACATTTCAAACTTAAATATGATTTGAAAATCTTGAACATGCCTCTCCACCTTGCTTGTTGTCCCTCGAAAATGAGTTCATGGACAATGAAAGGGTGATTATACAAATGGAATAGAAGAATAATACAGTGGAGGGCATGCCCAAATTAAAAGATAAATCAAGATACGGAGGATATTCATTTGTGTTAAAGAATATATAGCCACGACAAGGTCAACAAAAAATGATAGCATTGGTTCGAGCCCTGTGGTTGCTCATATGATGGTCACTGGAGGCTTACATGGTAGTTAACTTCAGGGTCCGTGAGATTAGTCGAGGTACGCGCAAGCTGGCCCGGACACCCATGTTAAACTAAAAAAAAAAATGATAGCATTGAAAATTAAGAAAAAAGACCTAGGGTTGGTGTGTCACAAACACAATAAAAAAAATTGGAGTTGGGGAGTGAAGAAATGTTTGCATCTTCACAATAATTTGGCCATTATTACTACCTAAAAGTTGCCATTATTTTTAATTCTGTCACTAAAGTTTTATTATTAATTCTTTTTTGTCTCTTTCTTAGCACGCCCCAATAATCACACCAGGAATTAAAGGGTATTGGTTTTTGTGTTAACACATGCAAATGCGTGGGCGTTAAGAAGGTAGAAACTAGACCTTGACACACGCATGGATTAACACATTTATTATTCTGCCATATACCTCCTTGAACACTACTGTGAGGCTATGCTTAATTATATCACTTTATTTTAAGTTGTTTTCTTACATAATTATTTAGCTGATCAACGATAATTATCCTGTGAATCATGAAGTTGATGAGAATATTTGATTCATGAGAAGTGAATTTGCCTTACATTTGTTAACCCAAATGAAGGTATTCTTATTCTAAACTATGGATGAATTCTAAATTCAATGCCTAGAACAAAAGGCAAATTACAAGACAACTTTCTTTGTTAAATTCCTTCTCTCTTTTTTTTGGGGGGCGAGCAGAGGGATACACACACCGTGGGGGGGGGGGGGGTGATAATTCGTAACAATGGCGTTATCGTTTTGTTCTCATTAAATATATTATAAGGATATAATTCTCAAAACCATAGTGCTACTTTCCTGGCTTTATTTGAAGTGCATGGCAAGTTTCAGTGGAGATGTTCACCTTTCATTTTCAAAGTTGTAAAGTATTTAATGAACTAAAAAAAGCCTTCACCTTTTGCTCTATAATGGTTTCTACACGACAATTGAAGTGCACAATAATGTAAAGCTCTCTATGAAAATACGTAAATTTATTGGCTTAGTGAGAATCTCTCAAGTGTCCTCTTAGAAAATATCTGCATTATTACTACTGAAAGTAGCTTAAATTATTCTTGTGATGACTCGTTAATAGCAATGGATCGATCATATATATAATTCTGCAAAACATCGAGAAAAAAAATTCCTGATGAATTACAAGAAGTGCAAATTATTGATGGAGTTTTAAAGTAATTGTTGTTTTTCACTTTGATTCTTGCGGACTTGTTTTTTCTCTCTAGGTTTTTCTTTAATGAATCTCTCTGGCATATATATGAAAAAAAGAAAAGAAAAAACCACTGAAAGTGAGATAGCTGACGTTTGCTTCTCCACAAACTAGCTAGAATTTGGAGAACACCCGTAAAACCTAACATGGCTAGCTAATAATTAAAATCTCAATGATCCATTTTTCTTAATTGTTAACCAGAACAAAATGTTGATATATATATGGTGCTGTTTTTGTCTTGTTGATCAATTGATTAGAGGGAACATGATACGTTTAAATGGAGCCAAGCCCTATATATCATGATCTATAAAGTTCATAATCTTCAGAAAAGACTCTATCACTTATGTTCCTTGATGCAGGTTTTTCAGAAGATCAAACACAATAAGGTGGAACTCTCTTAGTTGAAAATCCAAGTTTAAATCCCGGTTTGATCCATCAGAATAATATATTGTTAGTGCTAGCAAGGAGGAGAGCTACTATTTGTAAACTTCTGCATAAATATATAGAAACTTGTAATCAATAATGTATACGACAAAAGGGCATGTGGATAGAGATACTGTAGCCATTTTGCATTGGGACAGGGGCGATTCAGGTTGGAGTTCCCTGTCTCTGTGGAAAGAGATTTTGAGATAAACATTTTTCTATTCAAAATTACAGATTAATCATCATTATCTAATCCACATAAAAGATAAATTATTATCCAGGGGAATAGAAATAGATTGTGAAATAATTAAGAGATGAATTTGGAACGATATTATTAAAAACAAATCGTTTGCTTGCTTTTTATATATATATATATAAGCTATCTTGCAATTTTAAGAAAAAGAATTAATATATATAAAAAGAGTGATTCAAGTCCAAATACTAACCTAAGCAATCTCTCCACGACCATTTTCATTCATATGCAGTGTGGAACATCCATGAACAAAAATCTTTTTGTTAGATATAATCATCAAAATGAATGAATGCAAACGTTCTAGAGCCACCACACGTACAAGATTTATTTATATTTATACACATAATGTTAAGTATGAAGGTAGATCCATGGAGTCAGAGAATATCTTATTTGTGTTTATATATAAATCCATTGGGTATGCTTATTGATCTCCACTTTCTATCTCAATCGAGATAAAAGGAAATTTATGCCACAAAGAGCCTGAAATTCTTTTTATTATACTTTACATACTAAAAGTGTTGGGATGCAATGCACTTTATGCTTATTTTAATATTTGTTTTATTTTAAATTTATGTTTGTAAATTTTTAGTTTCCTAATAAGGTTATAATCTTCTCGAACAAACATCCTGAAGTTTAATTTATTCTTAATTTGCGTATAATTTTATGAATGTTTATTTTTATTATTGTTTAATTCGGTAAAAAATAATTTTAACCTACATTCCAGCTGAGAACAAAGGCATTAAGAGCTGAGCTTATGCAAAACTGCCATTATGCAGGGCCTGAAGATATGATACATCAATGAAAATTCAACATTAACATTATGCAGGGCTTGATTTAATTTTTGTCAGTGGTGGCGTAATTGCTAGATGGGTAAAATGTGTATCAGTGACATTCTTCATATATATATTTTCCAAATTTTATATGAAACTTGTATTTAAAAAGAAAAAGAAAAAAGCTGGAAAATATACTATGCCATTTCATATCCAATAAAAGAATCTATAAGAACAACACAGCAAGTACAGGGACAAAACGAGGCCCTATAAATTATACATGATGGTTTCTGCAATACAACAAAACTAGATGCTCAATGCATCGCAACAAAATCCTGTGATCTTGGTCAAAATGGAAGTTCAACATGAAACAGCACACCTGAAAGAAAAAGATGTGCTGCCATGTTTTCCTCATCAAGGGAACTGCTCAACCGATTCCCAGGTCTGTGATGTATGCCACTGGTCAGATGCAATTCAGTCGATTGCATGTCTCAATCATGTGTACAACAAATACAACAAGTCGGGATAGTCAGCTCTAAGATCTCTCTCGCATTTTGGCTCTAGCAAAAATCACTCCTGCCAGAAGACCTACAAAAGGAATTATTTTTGTTAGCTCCAAGTTGTTCAAGAGTGCCTGCACATGTACACCTTCTACAGGTGTGTTGTGCGTGCATGCTATAGTGCTTGTGCATTTCTTGCTCTTAAGCAAGCTAAAAGAAGAAATGTTACCGAATAAAATGCTTGCTGAGTTTTGCAAACTGGTGGGCACGTGAAACAGAAGGATGCCGGCGACAGACAGAGGAATCTTGTTCAGTGACCCCACAAGACTGCAGATTAAGAATCATGGATTAGAAGTGCCTCTAATACATCTTTCTGTAATTGACTATTGTTTATTTTTTAATCCTTACCTATATGTGGTAGCCCCTGTTTGATGAAGAAACCACATAGAAGTGAAGCTAATTGCCAGACCCAAAAAACCACTTAACGTCACAACCAACCAAAAGGTAGGTAACCTCAAAAGTGGTCTGCCAAAGGATTATGACATTTAATTAGAAACTTTCAATAATCCATTAAACGAATACACAAATTCAACTGAAAAAAAAAAAATCAATTTAACTAAGTTTGAGACCAAAAATTTTCTCTCTATTCATTATCGAAGATAATTAAAGAAAAATGATACATGTATTCTTCAAGTTGAAAAGAAGTTATATGCAAGTTCTCAAAAAGAAATCTAATCTAGAAAATTTGACAAGACCAGAAGAGGGCAAAAACAAAATAAAAACAATAAATTTAGCAACAAGTATGAGTCCTAGGTACACAGGGAAGAAGGTGGTCAGATGATGATTCAAAGCTGAAATGGCTAATTAGGCCCTATGAACATCCCGATCATGGACAGACCAAAACACTCATATTCATTGTCAGAATATAAAGTACACTTTCACAAACATAAAACCAGCAGTAAAGTATGTGAAATGGAAATGGATAAGAGAAACTCACGTTCTGGAGAGATAGTCCACTTCATTGAAAACAAAAATAAGAATAAGCCCCAGTGGCAAAGAAAGGGTATTATTTAGCATAACCATTGAAAACTCATTCAAGTTTCCAGATTTTGTGACTTGCTTGGCTGTATCCATAACCCTGCGTAGAGTCAGCTGTGGCAACAAAATCAAAGAAGCAGAAAATCTATCAGTTGCAGTTTAGAATTAAAATGAAACATGGCATGTTAACTGAGACATCTGATAAAGGATAAGCGTATCAAATGCATAAACCAACTTCATTCTAAGCATCAATATTTCCGAAATGAAACATACAAAATATAGATGTATCTATAACAATCCTTTCGAGCTTGCTACCAACCAAATCAATGTATATCAGCCTGAGGCTTGATGGACCAAAAAGGAAAAAATCATTACTGAGTAGAACCTAAAATATTGCTTGTGAATATCTTAAGTAGGAAGTTTTAACTACCAGAATACAATCTTATATATTATGTCAAAACAATATGTATGCTTTGGTAATATAGCAAGTAATGAAGATCGATAAGATAACTTTTTTAATTAAATTTATATTCCTGTGAAGAGAGGAGAGAATTAAAGTTGGTTACTCTGTAATTTGGTAATTATTGCTCAAATATTCTGATTCACTTGCATCTCTAGAAAGAGATTTTATGCGAGAGAATGCACTCATAAGTGTGTAAAATGAAATATGAATATTTAAATCCTGATAATATATAACAAAATGATATAATATTTTAACAAATTAAGCTAAAAAATGAAGGGAAACCAAAGTACAGAAAGCAAAACCTCTAAGCTATGTACTTTACCGAATAAGATGCTGTTAGGAAACAGTTAAGGATCTGCCATGCATAGCCAACAGCATGGAAAGAGAGATCAGTAATTCCTCCAGAAATGGCTGATATAATCTGCACAAGGAAAACAGAAAAAATGAGACCAAGTGAAAAAGGCCAAATTGGAGAAAAACAAGAACGATTACATGCATAACATGAAAAAATATATCCCATTCATTCTATGTCAATGCATTAAAATTTTCATAACTCAATATAATTTGACCCAAATAATTCATCGAGTCACATATCCTCAATGCCAGAGTTAAAACATCCATTCATTTCCCCCTCTTATCATATTCACAATTTTATCCACGCATCCCCAAATCAAAATACACACACACATACACAATGCATTCAAAGTCTCTCTCTCTACCTCTTATACATACATATTCCAGATATTCTTTTGTTAGACTCAATATTTTAAATCTTTTTAAGTAAGCATTCCACCATCAGTCCAAATGTGATAGCTTGTACCCATATGGCTGGTATACAAGAATAGATAGAATAGATAGGAGAATAATACAGGGCGATGCTATTGATGAGATCAACAAGTCAACATCAAAGCTACATTACCAAGCTAACTGTATCATTCTAGGTAAGGTACTAATTCTTAAACCAACTAAATCCGAAAACCATCTTTGTAACAAAAAAAACATACCATTAAAAACAGAGCAGCCCATACTCTACTGTCATGGTCCTTTTGGAATAGATACATTTCACCAAGAGCAGTTATGACATTAGTAACATTCTTCAGGACTGTGACCATGGCAACATTGATGTATTTCAAACTGCAGAAAGCACAGAATAGCAGGAATCAATGTAATCAGTAATATAAACATAGCCCCTAATTTATAATTTAAAATTCAACATCCAAACACAAGCAAACCAAAATTCGAGATCTCATAATTGGGAATGTAAATAACTATGGAAACCTACGACTTCTAGGTTTCTAGAAGGTTGCATCACATGTATGTGACTGCAAGTTTGAATCCAGGTTATCGTTTGTTTACCACTGATTCTGGATGTCTGATTCATTAAATACTGTTGCAGGTGTCCAAATTATCCCCCCAGACACTAGAAAAGTATTTTCCACTACATGGATTAAAGGGGCTAAAGTGCCACTCTCAAGATAAATTATTTTCTACCATTTCGAGGTGCATGTGCAGTAAAATATAGATTTTTCAAGATAAAATATTGATTAAAGGAGCTGAAGATGAAACACACGAAGCACAAGTGCCATTCAAGAAGTCTGACACTTTCTGAAGATGAAATGTGATGAAGGAGATTTTTTCCTCACATGCAACCTTATGTTAATGGACATAACTTTCAATCTGATAGTTGGATTGGGCTGAAATTTTACTTGGATATTCTAGAAACCTTGTTTTCTATAGAGTTGAAATTTCATACATCAAAGGCTGGAAAGGCCTTCAAATAATAAGGTCCAGAAGTTATTGTTTAGGATTTGCTATGTTGATTTAGAGTTCTTTTTCCTATTTAATTTAGATTTCTTTTATTATTTTTCCAGCTTTGTTTAAGATTTTTATTGCTTTTCCTTTATTTTCAGGTTTCCTAATTTGTTTAGATTAGATTTTAGGTTTATTTAAAGAGTTGTAATTCTCTTAGAGAGGTAGACTACATATAAAATATTCAACAATAAAATTTTGAATTAGGTTTCTAAGTGATCGTTTTTTCAACATAATTTTGTGTTCTTGTGCTTGCTTTCTGTATTTCTTTCTTGTGTTGTTTCGATCCGTGTCAAAATGCAAATAGAAAATGATTAGGCATCCTCTCACCTATATATCATAATTAGTAATAAGCATGCAACACAAGGAAACACTAATTTCAAATTCAGAATAAGATAGCACTTCAGGAATTCCAGATTCTAGAAACAGAAGTCATCTTGGAAAAAGTTCAGCTTCTAAACTAATAGGACTTCAGCAAAACATGTTAATTAATCTCCAATAGTCAATGAGAATGGGTATTTGTTATGAGAAAAAAAGAAGAAGACAAGCTGCAGTTTGGCATTCCTGAACAAACCAATCTGAAAATCTCAGCCTAATGTTTGAAAGATACCGATGGAGTTTTAAGCATATGATATCCATGGAGACCAGTGTATGTTTCTTTCTTCATTCAAGTTAACAAACGTGAGAACATAAGTGAGAGCCTCTTTACTCTTCATGTTCTTCTGAGTAACATGTTTTACTTCAGTACTTTCTTCTTGGAGATTTGCATAACAAAAATATTACATTCATCCACTCAAAATAGAAAGGTTTCCTAGTCATGTTGAGTGTTGTAACATGCAAAACCTTGAAAGAATTGCCTGTCAGTTTACACACTGCAGGGTATATGAAATATAAGACAGCAAACCAAAAGGTCAATTTATAAAAATGAAGATTCTCGCTAGTTTTATGCAAAATAATCAGCTTGTATCACTTAGCTCGATACTGAATCTAGTTCTAGGTAAATCGTACTTCAAGTCTTGCTATATATATATATATATATGATAGGATGCTGATAGCATATATGACATAAGCTGGTGAGTCATCCGGACAGAAAAAAGTCCAAATACCATTTAGAAATCCAAATGTCCAAACATTCTTTTTATTAAAATGAATGCACAAAATGGCTATACAGAAAGACCATAAAGCAGAAAAGATGTCATACCTAAACATGCTTGTGATGAGCATCCCGACAAATATAAAGTTTACAGGCAGCCAGACCTTAATCAATCTCCAAGTTAGAGGTTCTGTTGATATTACACCCAGAAATCTCAACGTTGACACAATAATAACTGAGATGAAATTCTGCAGCAGAGAAAACAAAGTTTCATGAGCTTTTAGAACTTATAGATATCGGAGTCTGTTTTCAATTCCTTGAGTTGAATGTGAGCAGGTAAAAACCCAAAAAATCAGTTTCAGACACAAAAAATGACAAGTTGAATAATACACGAGTATGAAAAATTACCTGGTAAAGCATCAATGAAATCCCAGCATTAAAATCATAACTGGAAAGCACATATTTGTTAACCAGTATCATGCTGCAGGAGGAAATGCAATAAGCAATGCCAGAAAATAAGGCCTGATTCTGTATTCTAATTACACCTTTACTACGTGTTGGCTTATCTTTATCTTTTACCAACTTGCCGCCTTCCAAGTCAATTTCATCATTCTCATGAGATTTCATTGAAAAAGAATAAGATAGCCTGTATGAAAATAAAAGAAGATAAGGTATTGAACAACTACTGCAACTCTGATATAGCATTGTTGGTTGCATATCAACTAAACAGAGAAGAGGGAGTAGAAGGAAAGGAAAAGAAAGAAGTAAAAGCCTGTTCAAGTATGAAAGATAAGGGATCCTAAAAAACTCTCACATCACAGAAAGTCAAAAGGACTATGAAAAAAGCAGACATGGACAAATTTATGGTATTTGAGCATTCACAATATCATCAATGAACTATGTTTCAGTGCAACTGTCATATTCTTTTCTCATTTCAAATATTAAGAGGACCTCAGTTCAAGATATGCAGTGTCATAAAGGCTCCACTATCACATAATGGCTAACGAGAATGCACCCCAAACCTCTCCTGCTATTTATAAGCCTCAGTCCAAATGATACAGCAAGAATCATTACACATTATCATTATTGACAACTATAACGATTTATTGAGAATATTTCACTAATGTCTGGCAGGCCTACTCCATTTCCATTGTAGTGAGCAAATTAGAACCTTCACTACAACTTCTACATTTTTCACTTTCTAAACATTCTTCAATTGTTGTAGCCAATAATCTAAGTTTCTTCATCCAATTGATTTGCTCATCTAATCATGAGGGCGTCATCATTATTTATAAGGCTCCAGGAACACACCCAACACCAAGAGTTTCCATGTCAGTATCGACAATGTTTTCAGCAAAGGCACCCTCTAGTACTGAACTATGTGTTCAGTCTGCATCTACACACTCAACAATTCAAGATCATCTTTTCCTGATTTTCTAACAGATTTAATTAAACCCAGTCCACTCAATGATGTCTGGCTAACAAAAAATACATACACAGAAGGAGAAAGAGAGGAATGATACAGGCAGAAAAGCAGCTTGAGCTCTCATTGTCCAAAGTACACAATCTCGACTGATCACTGACATGCAATATCAAGCAATAAATTGAGCAGATAAACTAAAATAATGATGGAAGCATACCTGTTAATTACTTCTCTTTTTAATGGACTTGAGGTCTGTTCCACCACCCCGTTTGACTCGTGAAGTTTCAGGATTCTTTCCTCATTTCGGTTAACCTTATCTGAATCATCTATGAGATTCCTTTCATAAAGAGAATCGGGAGAATCCAAAGAAATAGACCTTCAATATAGAACACAACATTACTTCCATTTCCCCGAAGTTGGAAACCATAGGTTCATCCAATGAAAAAAAAGTTGGAAACCACAGATTACAAAATGAATAGTACATGATATGCATAGTAAAAAGGGAACGAAACATATCATCTCAACAACAATCATTAAGTAACTATATTAGCATTGTCTATTGAGAATTTGAAAAATTCTAGCGTGGAAAGTTCAGTTCTTTATACTATCAGGCTCAACTACTCGAGCATTTAGAAGGAATAAAAAAATATAACAAAGACCAACTAGCCCTCCCATTCATTTAGCTAAAATGTAATTTCTAGTCCTCAAAAAAAGGGAGAGCTAAAGGATATGAATTGTCTCAGTTGTGCAAAATGCACCAGTCTATACAAGGCTAACAAATAAAATCAAGTGACCAACTTCAAAACTGCATTTTATTCCTACTTTTTAAGGAAAAGGCCTCGCAACAAAAAGCTTTGAAGCATTTGAGTTTCTGCTGCATGCACGTATCACTATCAACATTAACAACATAACCCTTAAAAGAACGGCATGATCAGCTACTGTACAACAGGATCAAGGATACATGGAAAAAGAAGAAGAAGCCAAGTTGACACTTCTGGTTTCAATTCGAGATCATTGAGAGCCAATATAGGTGTACCCATCAATAGATTCTAACATCTTTCATTTTCCACAGGTTTCTAGGCAACCAAACTGTAACTTAAAAGCAAAAACTATTACTTCAAGTACCATTGTCAAATACATAAGAATATATAAAGAAACTAACTCTTTTTACAAATTAAAACAACCATCAACAAAATAATTCCCATTTCATATCCAATAGAGCGCAATCAGAACAAACAGCAAAAGTAAACCAAAGAAGAAGGGAAAATGGAGGGATCACCTTGTACCCATTAAAGCTAAAAGTTTGGCAGCTCCATAAAACCCAGAAAAGGCCAAACTTTTAAATTAGAAGACACCAATTAAAGCCCTTTATGAGAAATACTAATTAAGCAAGAGGTCTTGTCCAAAAGAAGGAGAATTTGTGAAATTGAGAGGCAAATTTAGAGACCCTTTAGAGATTAGAACTAGAAAAAGCGAGAAAACCCAAGTTGGGTTCTTCAAACTTAAGAAAGAATTTGGAAAGCTGAAGATGCATATAAGAGTTGTTCAGAGATGGATGAGAGTAGACTCAAAAAAGAAAACTCCTTTTAATACATTAGATTTCAAGATGGATATTTTTTTAGTGGTTTCTTGGTCAAATGTCATGAAAGTGAGAATTTTGGAAATTAAAAAGGAAAATAGATAAGGGGAATTAGGAGAGAAAGATGCAGGTAATCAAGGGTTCTAAAGCAATAATTTATAACACGATAATTTTGGTAGGGGAAAATATGGAAGAATTATAGTATTATGATCTAGAAAACCCACCTAATGAATAACTGGTTTTTTTTTTTTTTTTCTAATGAGGTAGACATTTCTGATGAAATGGTTTCATCTGGTAAGTAACGTTGCAAATTTACTATTTTTAATCATGGCTATGTTTTAATTTCAGACATTGATGCTTAATCAATGGCCACAAGGGGATCCTTAATGCAATTATTCTTCTAGTCTATTTGGATTATGACATTGTTGTTTATCCAACTGTCAAGAGGCTGTTTGTAATTATGTTGTAATCCGTGTTTTAAGAAAAAGTTATTGACATTTTTTTTTAATATTTTTAAATTATTTTAATGTTATAATATTAAAATTAATTTTTTTAAAATAAAAAAATATTATTTTAATATATTTTTAAATAAAAAAATATTTTAAACAACTTCTATTAAACTCTAAAACACTTTAAAATTACAAATTACAAGTTGGTTTGTATGGTTTTAACTTTAATGTAAAAAAAAAAAGGTTTTTAGGCTTTGACCAGTCTTAGGCTTTTAGGCTTTGACCAGTCTTTCATACCGAGTATTGAGAATTCAAAGAAAGAAACTTTACAAGTCAACTTTGGAGGATGCCCGCTCTTGTAATTCATGCAATTGTAGTGTAGACCTGTAGTTGATGATTTTTGGCGAGCCAAGTTCCTACCAAATCACTGCATGTGAAGTGTTTGCCAACCAAGTGGCTCAGCCTATGACTCACTAAGAAAGAGAAGGGAAGATCCACTAGCCATGGTGGCAGGGAAAGAAAAAAATTATTCAATAATGCCCTGCTTGTGGTAGCTCAACCAACTCCTTTAATTAGATACATTTCCATCTTCAACTGTGCAGTGGATGGGCCAATGTCCAAGACTACTGTAGGACTCTTCACTCTTGGCGCCCATCACTGTTATGTGAATGGGTTCAGTGCTTCTGTTTTGCCGACGCACCCAAGTTCCACTAGCTCAATTGGGAATCATTGAAAACATATCAGGTTAATAAATCAAGAAAGTATCAAAACGTGCTTGGCTTTTAGCTTATTCAGATAATTTGGACTGCACATAACAAAATATCAAAGAGTTTGGCTATTGTACAGGAATAATCTTCACCACTGGTGGAGGCATTGCCTGACTAAGAGGTGTTTGTTTGTGTGGTTATTTCTGCATTTGAAGCAACCACAGCAAACATTATGTTTAGTTACGTCAAAAACACAGTTTAATTTTGGTGGGACTCGTGATAATTCACGTTTTGCACGTGATTTTGACGAAGCAGCTCCTGGCTGCTTTTCAAATTTCAGTGTTTACGTGTACAGGGCAATTCACTTGCACTGTGCACGCATACCGTGCATAAGCGGACACCTCTCTGTTAAAAGTATAATTTAATGTTATAATTTAATCTTTCAAGGAGTCTACTGCAGTTCAGTGCATTCTGACACACTAAAGCCGAGGGGCAACCAGTTCCTCTGACAGTCCAGCGAGACACACAACAATGTAATAGGGTTATATCCAATCACGCCTCAACGACTCTTTCAAGGGAATGAACGTAGGCATGCGAGATTGATGGTTGGAACTTGTTTCAGGATTGCTTATTACCATGCTTGGTGTTCCATAAAAAAACAGGACAAGAGAACTGGGGCAATCGGTATATTTGTAGATAACTAGGATCTGAGATCATAAACAAGAGAATTGTTAGGAACCAAAGAAAGGAATTTAAAAGAATATCCTCAAGAATTGATTCGGTTGATGTAAGAGGATTGTCTGGCTTCGATGAAATTCATTATGCTTGATCCATCACCCTGCTTGACAACCTTCCCATTTTCCATGTATAAAGCACCGTCTGCATATTCAAGTTCTTCCAATCGATGGGTCACCCATAGAGCCGTAACATCATCAGATGCATTCAAGGAGTTCTTTACGGCTTTGATCACACCAACCTAGCAATCAATATTTCAATAAGCACTATTTCTTGTTTAAAATGTATAATAATTTTCACAAAAAAAATAAAAAAATCAGAGCTTGCTGCCAAACATAAATGGAGTTCAAGCATTAAGGTGATTTAGCTGCTTTCTTTGATATGCATCTCTCCAGACAAGACATGTACTTGAAGAAGCGAAAGCAAAATATTTGATGTCAAGCTAATAGAGTGCCCATCACATCAAGCTTTCAGCAACTAAGCTTAAACATCGCACATAGATATATAGCGGTTTGTAGACGCAGGTTCTTTCAAAGTAGACCTGGTGAAGTATCTTGTAATGCTGCATTAGGAAATTGGTGCAGTTGGGAGAGGTGTGAGAAGAGAAGCAGGAAGTCTTAACAGATGAGAATGTTGTAGCGGGTGAGAACTTGGTACTAGAAATAGGTGAAGCGACTAAATATACCCAATGATTAGGAATGATGTTGGCTACTAACCTAAGGGGGTGTTTCCTAGTAAAATTTGTGGAGCACAACAGCCCAGAGGAATAATTAGCCAAAAAAGGTAATGTAGAGAGAGAAAGTGTGAGATTGGAGAGAGCTCTCATGTAAAGGAAGAGTTAGAACAAACTAGACGGATTATTTATAGTGGCAGGGATGATACCCGACTGTAGAGGTCAAGCCAGGTGTGTCAATGGTAGGATAGGCACCATGTGTCCTTACGTTATCAAAGCTCATTCAAGAAAGGTTCATGTCAACTCGGGCAACTTTAATAGGTCCCTCTCTAAGCCCACCAAACTAAGTCTCCCTCAGCATCCTGTTAGCCTAAAGATTAGGAAATATTCATATGACTTGGTGACCTCAAAGCAGTCTAATAAGGTTGGCCCAAGGTGACATTCATTAACTTCTCTTGAAAGAGCTTGAGAATGTAGCGATGATAATTTTAGATGCATGACACCTATCTTACCATTGGCATGCTAGAGGCTTAGCAAGATCTGAATGGCGAAGTATCTTACCACTGCCATTCATTACCTCATTAAGGATCCTTCTGCATTCCTTGAGAGCTTCACTCTAAAACCTCACATGCTATGTTATTGTACTCCCCAAATATTCCTAGGACACTCTCCATTTGAGTAGTAGTAGTAGTAGTAGAAAGCATCAGTCCTCATCACTGGAAATGTTCAGTCAAATCCTCCATTACTACTAGTACTAATAAGGTCCTCGCCTACAACAACATTCACATTTGTCAAGATTGTCCACTACACTCTTTGCACCAATCCTTCCTTGAGGTGGTGATGCTAACAGACAACACCGCCTCACCTACCCTACTCTGAAAGAACCTACATCTACAATGTTAAATGCCAATTCCTACCTGACTGCTTCATCTCTGTTATTATCTGACATCATCAATCATCAAAACAGCTAAATTGCACAGCAACTAATATACCTGATCAGTTTCATCTAAGAATGTTGTTAGCTCATCCAATAAGAGCACTTTACATGCTTCAGCTAGAGCACCAGCAATCGCAACCCTTTGTTTCTGACCGCCGCTGAGAGTTTGAACTGGCCTCTGATGAGGGCAGAAGAAGGTGATTATGCAAGAAACATGTAGTTAAGATATGTCTTGAAAGTTATATGGTTCATGACCCTACTTGCATGTAGGCAGACATTCCCACAGCATCCAAAGCTTTTGACACCGTGCACTTAACTTCATCCTCAGTCAGGTTCAACTTCCCAAGGCCAAATGATACATCAGCTTCGACTGTAGGCATCACAACCTGCAGTTAAAAAGGATGTTGCCTTTATCAAATTTTGTAAGTACCAGATCTCATTTTTCATAATTTTGTAGTTACGCATTAACTTTAAAGGCAGAATTGCAAGGGTACAATAAAAAATATGTTAAAGAACAAAATCAGAAATGCAAATATTGGCACAAAGTTTTTTTGTTGTCTGCTGGAAAGCAGGTCATAGAGATAATATAAAATCCAGCAATAAAGTAACTACATTTTTATGGAAGGATATTCAAGAGATGGCAATGTAAAGCATATTTGACACTATTAAATCATGTAGCTCATGAAATTGCATAACTTTTCATATTAAACTGAGTTATCTTTAAGTGGAAAGTGGAAACCGATCAAAATGAATTCTTGCAGTACTTTACAGTGAACCAACACTAACAGAAGCTGATAGGAAAAGTGCCCTTGATAAAATTACAAAAAAAGGAGCTATAATGAGTAAATGAATTTGAGAAGAAATTTCATTCTACTGCCAGATTGAATGTTTTTAGTCACTTCCCAATAAATTTTTTGATGCTATGCATCTTGCAGAAGAAAAACTCCTTTGATTAATGACAATAGGGAGAATATCTCTTCTCATTTCTTCTGTTTGATGTACAAAAGAAAGAACTTGGCAAATATGTCAAAAAGTGTGCTTATGAACCTTGTCGCACCCTCGCGGCGGAGCGCGGCGACCCTTGATTGATTTCGGTTTTGTGAATAAGAGAGTCGCCACCTAGTATTATGGTCACTAAGAACCCTAACTGGTCTTTCAGAGATTCTAAGATAAGGGACTGGTTGCGCAAAGGGAAGGTATTAACACCCCTAGTACGCTATACCTAAGGTAAGCTGCTTGGTGTTTGGTTTGCCTTGTAATTACTATGGTGTTGGTGTTCTTTTAAATAGGTTTCCTAGGATAGGTTTGCTATGATGAATGGATTTGGGTTTAAAGTCTAAAAGCAAGAACTCTTGGCCAATATGGATCATACCTTTAGATATGTCTATAAAGTGTCAAAGAGAACCGATGCAAGTCTCTTGAAATCTGTGTTTGATTCAAACTAAATTTATTATGATAGAAATCGAAGGAGATTCCATGTTCTTTAAAAGCTTATTTTTCCCTTAGTATTTCAAGAGTTTACGACTCGTAAATCACAAGGAAGAATGACAAAAATTTAGAAATCTAAGGAAATTCAGGGCGCTTTAAAAGCCTATTTTTGCCTTAATGTTTCATACTCTCACGACTTGTAAACCGTGGGGTCAAAAATTGAAATGTCTTCAATTATAATCAAGGCTTCTTTCAAGGATGTATGATGACTTATTATTCCTATAAAATTATTCTGGATATTTACCACTTATGGTTTCTTTATCCAAATATTAACAGTGAATAATAACAAGTTATTCCCAATAATA
>Ga0307508_10003021_pt1 | contig 17334 bp, 27 predicted proteins | sample 9_EM_MG_FD_203089 | JGI IMG/M metagenome (GOLD analysis project Ga0307508, IMG submission 203089) | Populus trichocarpa ectomycorrhiza microbial communities from riparian zone in the Pacific Northwest, United States - 9_EM | ecosystem: Host-associated > Plants > Roots > Unclassified | place...
TCCTCACCGTTGTTCTTGTCTGAGTCCTTTTCAGTGTTATCCCCGTTCTTGTCCTTCATCCCCTTAGACATGCTCTGAACGTCTTCGCTGTCACCCAAACCGACTACATTGCTGACGTTCTTGCTTATGAACGTGATGAACACATGACGAAAACAAGGTCACCTCGTGTCCCTTTCCTCTTCTTCCAGCTGCGCTCGCTTCCCTTCTTCGTTTCTCCCCCTTCCTCCCAGGATTCTCCATGCACAAATGTGGTACCACTACATGTTTCACATTGCTGTCCAAGCAAATCAAGTCTCATTGGTTTCATGGGCCCGTTCGTATATCTACACAAGTCTCCGCTGTGAAACAGAATGATCACAAGCAGGATGCTGAGGCAAAGTGCAAGGCCGACATTGATGGTTTGTTTGGTTTGACCTCTAATCTGGTTGCTGTCTCACAAGCTTGCACAGCCCTCCCCCTGCAAGACTGAGTCTTGGTGGATCAAATGCTCGCTGACTGTGGGGTATCTGATGATGATATGCCACTTGATTCCCCACCAGGTGAGGAAGCCTTTGATTTCAGTCATGAGGGTGGGGAACATGAAGCCTTTGCCAGTCTTGTGCAACAGGTTGAAAGCTTGAGTGAATAGTATGTGCTCAGTTGGTTTACATGTGATATTTTCTTATTCCAGTCCTAGTCACTATCTTGATTCACATCTGCACAGTGATCATGTGGAGATCCAAATCCACCAATGGACTGATCAGATGGACTGCCTTGTTGCGGCTTACTTAGACTATCGACTCTGGGATTTGGGAGATGGCATGCCTACTCTGGCTACTGCCGTTTCTCCATCTTCGGAAGATCACGGCATGGGCACCTTTGAGCTCACTGGTATTGAATTGGTAGACATGTTTAGTAAGTCAGTTGCTTTGTGTTATGTGATGTTGAACTCAATTTTCTGTAGGCTGCCAATGGACCTCATTCAATCATTCCCCTCACCACTTATATCCCAATGAGACTTTGATTTGCCATGGCTATATTGGAAGCTCGCCTCTCTTCCCCTTAGTTGCTATCTCAATCCAAACACTTGCTGCTTTTCGCCAACAGCATCGTGTATGTTCACGTTTCAGCATTCAAGCTCAAGTGAAGAGTTTATGTCATCTCCACCAAGCAAGTCATTACACAATTCTGTTGCCGTAAATGTGTACTAATCCATTCTAGGTTTCTTACCAAGTCCATCTGACATTCCAACTGTCAAACGTGTTTGATGCATACTTAGAAATCCTTGACCACGTTGACCGTCAGCTTAAGCACGAGCTCAAACAAGATGGGCCAGATTAGAGGCTCCGGAACGAATGTCCAGCCTGTTTCTACAAGTTGGAAGACGAACTGCCACCTCACTTCAGCTGGTTGGCCTCCATTGACGGAAACAACAGCCTCAAACATTGAAATTCAGCTGTGTATGGAGCTGTGCCCCGTGAAGATTCCTGCCAGCCACACTCGGATCTTTGGTTATCTATTGACGAAGCTGATAAATTTGCTGTTGGTGTGCAAGACATTCACGTAAGTTTACTCTGATCGCAGTGCTGTCAATGAGACTTTATCTCGTTATCCAGATTGCACCTAATGATGAACCTTCCAACCTATGGGAGGATCTGGATGGATCTAACAAGGCGGTCTGTGTAACTCGCTGGTGAAATGCAAGTCCCAAACAACGTAAACGGATGTTCTCTATATTTGACCAGTCCAGAATCTTTATTGCATGTTGTCGTCACCATTTTGTCCTGATTGGTTGTGATATGGTCAAAAGTGGCGAGTTGTTAGTATCTGTGGTTCACGTATATATATGTTCTCTTCTCAACCAACCCTGTCTAGGATGAAATACCTGCTTGCAATCGTTGACAAGCTCCTTTCAACATATGGCCAAAATGGTGCAATTTTTTATGACATCGGCTATGCCTTCGCCACAACACTTGCAAACTGCACCCTCGCAACGAAAGCGTCTGAACTCAATCTTCGAATGCTGGTAGGCTCCTTCCATGGTCATGCACACAACTGCAAGTGCCAGCTAGACTGGCATCCACTCTATGTCGATGGCACAGGCAATACTCAGGGGGAAGGATGTGAGCATGTATTTTCAGCATCAAATGATCTAGCATGCACCACACAGCATGCCACTAAGTTCCATTGTCATCAAGCGATAGAGCAGCATTTTAGTTTCTGGAATGCAGACAAATATGTATGCATCGCTTGATAAGTCAAGCCTGGCAATACAGTCAATGTCAACTCACTGTTTTGTCACTCATGGAACTTTCTTTGGAATCACTATCGCGCAGCAACCGCAGCCATCCACACATTGTCGGTTGAACTACAAGCTCTCAAAACTGAGTTTAACCTGATGGACATGGATTTCAAGAAGTTTTACAAGGAAGAGCATCAATACCTCAACAGTCTGAAGAAGCGCTCTGCTCAGGATCATCTTCGAATCCAGTTTGCCCGTGCTCTTGACAAGTGTGCTGAGAAAGCGTAAGTACTACGTAAGTTTGGTATCTCAGATCAATGGCTGACAGAATTTTTTCAGAGAAGAGTGGGCTCAGGCATGGGCAGCTAGCCTCGCATGTTTGAACAATGTTCAACCTGGTGCCTTTGCCGAGATTTCTGCTGCCATCACGAACGTGCGCATTCATGCTGATTCTGCATATCAGAAACTGCAGCATGCTGAAGTGCTCGTCGCTCATCTTCAAGTTGTTCTTGGTATTCAGGATTGTTGGGAGATAGGTGGCCCTGAGTATAATCGTTGGAAGGAAGAGGCAAACCTCATGAAGTATCGAGCTGCAATTGACGAGCTGGAGCACCTTGTCGTGATGCGTTTGTTCGAGCTGAGCAAGCTAGGAATGTTGGGTACAGGTAAGTCTTGATCTAATCTAATTTTCTGTGCTAACCATTGACAGGATACAAGCTACGACAACAGATAGCAAAAGCTCTACAGCGTTGCTCTGAAGCCATTTGAAAAGTGATCAAACACTACAACAAAGAAGCGATCACGCTCAATCCATCTTGACCAACCATTATGTGGAAGGAGATTGTTGATTACAGCATTCTCAGCGAATTTGATCTTCTTCGACAATCATGTTCTGATATTAGACAGAATGATTGGGCCAAACCTGCATACTGTGAAGCTACTGTAAAGTATTTCAAGCTATCTTGTGCTCATGAAGAAGTGGCTCACATAGAGGTAGAAGTCTGCCACTTGCAGACGGCCATCCATGATGAGGAGCAGCTTATGAAAGCAACGATCGACCGCCTTTCACAGATGGACCATGCATTGGCGACGGAACTGGAAAGACAACACTGCTGTCGTAGCGCCGTGAATTCTAACATCATACTGCACCTTAACCAGATCAAAACTTTGATTGGTTACAATGGTCGTGAGGGCATCGGTACTCGACTGGTCATGTCATCAGAACCCTTTGACGCAGAAATGACCAACTATTTGTCTGGTGATCGTGTATCTCATTCAAACAGTGATAGGTTATTTTTTGTTGGATCATGCCTTGCTAACATCCTCGCAGATTCACAGAACGACCCACCAATGCATGTGCCGATCAGTAATGGGGCTGCTAACACGTTTGTACAACCTAACTACCAATTCACATATGTGCCGTTCACACTAGCAGCGGATATCAAAGATGTCGAGTGCGAAGATGACAGGGTTGCGACAGAGATGATGGCAGAGTATCTATATGACCTTGGTGATAACTGAGTCTGCATGTGTCGTAGTTTAAGAACTGTTGGATTCATTTGATGATAAATGCAAGTTGAGAATGGTTATTGCTAAGTATCATAGTGTTTCGCATCCAACGCATCAACGTTCAACATGTAGCAACCTTGTGTCATTCGATGACACCAGCCATCTAGCAGCATCAAACTGCACCCAGTTTCTCGAAAGATGGTGCACTCACGGCTGGTCATGTCGAATGTCAGCCAAGGAATAGTGCTTGTTGTTCAGGTGATAGCATTTAGATAAATCTCGGAACTGATATGGAAATCACTTCAGGGTCAAGGCTGGTCTCTCGTTTGCCAAAACATACTTACTATCACATTTCCTTGTTTGCCCCCTCACAAGATAATGGCAGCTGTTGAAACCACCAATGTCCAGCTCTCTGATGACTCTATCGTCCGTTTTCCCTCTTTTACCACCGCCAATCTTGCAATCCTGCTCGACTCTGGGGGGTTTGCTCAAGGCTACAGCAACAATGAACGCCAGGCGGCCGCCCGTGCACTCCTTAGGCATGACGCACATCTCAATGGAACTCATTATCAGACTCGCACTCCGGGCAGACTCCATCAATCCTTCGTTGGTTTCAATCCCACCCCATTACCAGAGGAGACAGCGCAGTTGAAGTGTGAGCTTGTTGATGTGTCCATCAAAGACTTATTTGATGCTGTAGGTTGAAATTCGTTTGTTACACCTGTCAGACTCATCTTTCGCCTTAGATCACTCTTCAAGATCATTTAGATGGGGGAATATTGGTTTTTATTCGCTGCCCAGGTAGCTTGGCAACCCAGGCGCTGACCTCCGACAAAATCACTCTCGATGTCTATGTTATGCCCCAGGAACTTCACACAGAGCAAGCGCAGATCAGCAGCGATGTAGCAGGCATGGTGCAAGTGTTTTGCTCCGAGTTCGCACTTCCACATCTTCACCGCTTCATGGAACGTTGCCACCTCGAGGTCGTCAAGTCGTTTAAGCACCGTTGTACATCCCTTTTTCTTTCATTCTTTCCAATAGATTTCTGACGGCATTGACAGTTTCCGCTAATCCAATCATGTCTGCTGGCCCGCAGCATCTCCCCCCTCCAATTGATCCCATGGGTTCTCATCTCCAGTGTTCTGCACTGCTGCTGGATGTCTTCTCCAAGACTACTGAGAATGCCAGTGGTGTTAAGTCAAAGGTGCTTCAAGAAGCTGGAAGGGTTTTCACTCCTGCTCAGAATACACCACAGACTCTTCACAAGCGTTGCCCTGCAGAAGCTTTTTTGTTATCCGAGACGAAGCAAGACCAGGAACCCAAGCCTGTCGTTGTGTCGGCATCTGGCGGTGAAATCTCTTTGCCACCCTTGATCAGTATCAGCCCATCTTTGGATGCGGTTCTGGATCACCTTAAAATGGAGGACCAAACCTTACTCCGGCTGCATCTTTTACTTGGTACCATGTGCAGTGGCCATTGGGAAAGTGTTCTCATGTCCCAGGAGTGGGGTCTCCACCCTGACCAAGCCTCTGCTCTCGCCACAGCCGCTCAAAGATGTCCAGGGCTCTCGCGACTATACTATAACAGTTGCTAAGGTCTGTGTTTTATCTGTATATTAGGAGCTGGTTGACTCTTTCAACAACAGAAATCTTCTTTCGTTGAAGTTGTTCTCAAAGGGTTGAGCATCTTGGCATTGGCGTTTATGTTAAGAATTACCTGGTTTGTCATTATGCCTTAGTCACTGCGTTTTCACCAGTGTTTGTGCTAATCGTCGGATCTTGTTTGGTGAACCCAATGGCGACATATAAATATTGACTGTCGAAGACAAGGTATGTCAGGCAACATGGCTCTACAGATATTGCATTCCAGGAAGAAATCCTTCCGGCCTTTGCAGCCGCCTGCACAACGCCACTCCAAAGTCATCCTCAGCAAGGAAGCTTGTGCTACACTGATTCTCCAATGACGTGAGAAGTCCCAACAGTTCAGAGCTGATCTAAAGAACACCTGGTCAGCACTGAACAAAGAAATGGTGAAAATAGCTGCCGATCATCACAAGAGTGTGTGACGTGTCCAACAAGAACTCTATTATACCAGGCCACTCTGTTGTAAGTGCACAAAGGTCAGCGCTTGGAATGCATTCTTCTGGAGAAAGTCCCAGGAGTCACAAGTGTCCGGTAAGTGAATTGTGCTCATGCGCTCACTATCCACTACTAACAGCCACTGATTCTCACTTTAGATGATGATGTCACAGGGAGGGCTGCCCTTCCTGGGCGTGTACACGAATTTTGCTGACAGTACCAGGAGCTATCGAGCGACGAGAAGAACAATATTGTCAAAGAGTTCGAGCAGCACCAACAGGCGAAGCAAACTGGCTACCATGTCAGCGCCCGTTCCAAGGTCAATGACATTATGCAAACACTGAAGAAAGTTGAGAATGAGGTAAGTATTGACCATCTATTTACATACATTAACTGACTGTATTTGCGCTACAGCTGAATAGTCTTCGTTGCCATACTGGCATGGAGACACTTCTTTTCACGACACGAGGCACCACCAATCTATCACTTAATGGTGTCTCCTTTGCCACAGATGGGGTTGATGATTTTCTGGACACGGTAATGGGCATTAACAATCAAGATCTCTTGTTAAAGATGGAAGGATATGCTGTCCAGGGGATCAAAGGTGAGATCAACTCTCTAGAGTTTTCTATCACGAAGACTCAGACCATACTTCAGGTTTGGCGAAGAATCACCATCAGCATGTTTCACATGTCCGTGGCACCATCCGTGATATCATAACCCGGAAACTTCATATGGTCTATTCCTTCATTTACCTGATTCTTACTTTCTGACAGGGGAGAAGATGAGTGATCCTAATGCCAAGATGCAATGGGCCGATTACTTCCATAATGTTGTTATGTGATACCTTGTTGCTGTCACGGATTGGCCCGAAAATATTCCTTTCGTCAACCTTAGTATTGCATCAAATTCACTTGCTCAGCTCGAGCAGCTCTTACAAGGATGGGAAGATGGTTCTATTTACTGGGAGATTATTTCAGAAGACAAGTTACCTGGAATGCGAGAGGCACTGACTACATCTGGACATCGTGTCAAGTGTACTCATCATATCCGCTCTGATAAGGGCAAAAAGCACAAGCGATCAGCTAATCCCAGAGGCAATGGATCTGTTCCTTCTGACGACGAAGGTGAAAACCAACAGCCTGGTAGTAGGTGATCTTCCACACCTCAGTTTTTAGTTGCTTACCTATACAAGGTGGCGCCCCAACCACCACCACTCCGGCAGCCGATACATCAGCTAACACTTCGACAGCCAATACATCAGCTAGCACTTCGACAGCCAATATATCAGCTAGCACCTCAACAGCCAATACATCAGCTAACACTCCGACAGCCAATACCTCAGCCAGTGCCTCAACTTCATCTGGACAGTTACCAAACGTCTCAGGACTTGACCTTGATAGATTGATGGACAATCTTGATAGCTTTGCTGCCTTAGAGTAGAAGCAGGTAGTTTCTGGAGTAGAACTTCGAATGATTACAGAAGGCATAACAAAGCGGCACAAACCTTATGCCTCAACTCCTGAATGGAGTGATGTCAGCGTGGACATTTTTCACGGGAAAGGATGAACAAGGACACATTTGAGCAAAAGAAGACATAGTAACATCAACAGGGAGGTCTAAACAAGGGCAACAACACGAGCTTCATTGTTGGCAACCTCAGTAATGGTGGGGACAGCATAGAGAACAGCCGGGATGGCCGAGATGACACAAAAAATGACTGTAACAATGTCAGTAATGGTGGGGGCAATGTCAAAAACAGTAGATGATGACAACATGATACACGAACTCGTTGATGTCTTCTTCAGCCACCGTTAACTCGGAACACACAGAACAGCAATGGTAATAGTGACGGTGGGGATGATGTGGACATTGAGGAAGAAAGGGCATGGGAAGCTCCAGGGACCATGTCAACGTTGAGTAGGACAAGGACAGAGATAATGCTGAAAAGGACAAGAACGTCAGCGAGGATGGTGGGAATGACATGGGTGTTGGGGGAGAAGGGCGTGGGAAGCATCAAGGACTATGTCGATGACGCCGAGGATGATGTGGATGTTGGCAGAGAAGGGCATGGAAAGCCCCAGAGACCACATTGACATCAAGGACGACAATGACGAGAACAGTGAGAACGGTGCTGAGGACGGTGGGGATGATGTGGACATTGGAGGGGTGTGGGGAACTCCAGAGACCACATTGATGTCGAGGAGGAACGGCAAGGACAGTGAGAACGGCGAGAACAGCAAGGATGGCGAGGACGGCAAGGATGGCAAGAACAGCGAGGATGGCGAGGACGGCGAGGACGGCGAGGATGATGAGGACAGTGAGGATGGCGAGGACGGCAAGGACAACGTGGACGTTGAGGACGGCGAGGACAACATGGATGTTGAGGGAGGGGCATGGGGAACTCCAGAGACCACATCGAGGACGACGACAGGAGCGGTGAGGACGGCGGCGGGGACGACGTGGACATTGGGGGAGAAGGGTGTGGGAAGCTCTATGGCAGCTGTGCCTCGGTAATAACCACAGGCCCATCCCAACCAAGCAACAGAAACAATAACCATGTGGCGCATGTGACCGCCCCGGCCCGACACAGGAGGGCAAGTCAAGGACAGCCTAACTGGTGGTGGCTTTGGTGCATTATTTATTGCTGGTGCTGGGAAAATACAAGAAATAAGGCAAATAAAGAAGAGTGACAGCATTCGGCACCATTCTATATAAGGCTTACGTTCTGGGAAACCTAGATGCATTCTCCCCATAATTAGTGGCTGTGGCATCTACAGAATTTCACCCATATTTTCCTGACTTTAGATCCGAAACTTTCTGTGGCAACAGTATTGAACTCATCTACTCTGTATAGTTTGATGGACCAGGCTGGACAAAGGGTTTTTTTAGGATTGGTAAGGTTGAGTAAATATTCAGCAATTTAATTTGCATTTGATTTCACCTTTCACCTTTTCATCATTTCATTTTTTTTGTTTTCATGTTGGTTTTTCACTTTCCTTTTTCATGTTTGCTTTCGTTGTTTCGTTTTCAACTTTTCGTTTTTGCTCTTTAGCTTTTCCTTACAGTCTGGCTTTCATTTCATTGTTTTGTTTTCATTCCATTGTTTGTTTGTTTGTTTGTTTGTTTGTTTTTTTTTTTTTTTTTTTTTTTAATTTTGTCCTTCATTCTTTCGTTCCCAGAAGTCACATGATACATACATTGACGACGATGATAACAAAGAAGGGCCTGAGGAACCACCATTGTCCTTACTAATCTGAGCACACCGCTCAGATCTCTAGACCACCATTGTTGACTCACCACTGGCAAGGCCCAATTTGAAAACCCCAGGGCTGCAACCATTTTCTTCTACCATGGCCCCAAGCTCCAGAAGAACCAGCGGAATATCGGGAGCCTCAGACAATGCAATCACTGCATTGTCAAGTGACTCAATCATACAAGCAAGACTCGAAAGGATAGTTTCACGATCATTAAGTGTGAACAAGGGAAGATGCTGGTGATCGACCAATTGTGACCTCAACCAGTATTTATTTTGCCTATACATACTTGTTGAATATGGGCCAGGAATTGCAGACACATCCACTTCTGCTCATTAAGGTGAGCTGCATCTCCGAGTTGGGTCCGGAGGATTCTTGTGACCTGGACCCCCAACTCTTGAAACACTGTGTATATGTTTTGTAGAACAGGTCGTCTGAAGGACATGATGGGGAAAACTGAACAGAAGTGCCAGTGGTGAGCAGGATATATAAGGCCTAGTGATCTGTACAGTAGTACATGTACAACACGTCCGAGTCGTGCCGTCCGACTCTGAGTCACCTTCGCCCTCACCCTCACCCTCATTTTCTCCCCCTCCCTCACTCGTTCTGCACCCAGCAGGCAAACGCAGTAGCATGACATGCACGATCACAAGTTGTGCATCCGTAAACCCTCGCTCTCCCTCGTGCTCACCCCATCTCATGACTTATCCTTCTTCAACATTCCATCTTCTTCTTTACAATTAGTCACTTTTCTTATCCCCTTCTGTCCTCGTATTACCTTTCCTGGTCCTGGTCTGTGCACAATAGCTACGTCCATTTAAACCCTAGCTCTTCACATCCTGTACTCTAAGTTAGATCTCTTCAGGAATATATCTACTTCACCTTTGAACCCTTGACCCTTCTCTGAAAGACCTCGTCCTACTTCTGAGTGGACACTTACTCTGAAACTCTTGATCCATCTACCCCCTTTGATGGATACCTCGATAACTCTGATTTAACTCTTTGTTGTTATCTTGAAAGACTGAGGCTACGTTTGGCCCTACCTAGACCAACCATAATACTTTGCATGATGACTCAGATAGCCAACTTTCCTGTGTATATCTTGTGTTCTGAACTGTGCGGGCGCCAGCAAGAGTGAACAACAGGATTTCTTGAGATTACCACAGGTAAGGAGGGCTGCACACCATGGAGCCTGTACATCCAACATCAATCAACTCTGACATGTAATCCCAGCCTGAGGAATGACAGCAAAAGGGGATATAAGATGAGTGAGTAGAGGCACAGATGAACCATCAAAAGCAAGGACAGCGATCTCTTCTGTGCCCTACTCTAGCTGGTCAAAAATCCAGCAGCACCAGACATGTGAGTGATTTGAGCACAGCTTGTGTGAAGAGCAAGTAAAAAGTGGGTTGGGCAGCAGTGCTTCTTCAAGTTGTGAAGTGAACTTGACAACCACAGGAGTGCCATTAACATGGGGTTTAGGACCCGCAAAGAGGTGGATATATTTTTTATCTCCCTTACAGGACACAGGCTTTATAGCAGCCTGGCTGCATGCATGTTAGTTGATGTGACAGACAAGTTCCCAGAACAACACACCTGGTAAGTACTTTCAAACCACAGATCAAAGTGGTTGAATTTAGAGCAGATATCGGGCTCTAACAAGAGTAGATTCCATATTTGGTGAATGTCTCCTGATCGTTTGAAAGTATTGGTGATTTTCAAGAATCCAAACAGGTCCAGTATAGCCACAGCATCAGCAGCATAGTACATCTCAACGCAGGTGAGTATAATGGAGAACTCAGTACTTGATGGAACTGCATCTTGTTTACCACCATGCTGTTTTTGCTGGTCCCCGCAGAGTCAAGGCCATGCATCATTGATTCATTCAAGATGTGACATATCCATGCTGTAACCATAGGCTCGCATGTTGCCATGGCCTCCAGCTCTGCACCTCGACTAACCAAATTGCTATTGAACATGCCAGTGACCATGCACCAGTAGCCATCATGAACACCTAACTGGACATGAGGAACGGTGCAGAAAATGGATTGTGTGAAATACATGCACTACCTTCCTGTAAGTCCCATAATCTTTACCAGTAGCCTCCATTGAGTCTTTGTTCATATCTTCCAATGTGTCAAAGGAAGCATGTGAAGGGGTGTGAGGAGGGTGGTGGGGACTGAATGTTTGAACTTGAAAGCTGCTGTGAGTATCAAGTTGAGAAGGATACTTGTTGAATGCACGCAAGGGGATGAATTTATTGCGGCAGGGTTTGCTGACCTCGAAGATGACATCGTCATCATTGTCACCAGCGCTCTGAGGTGATGTGACCTGATTAATGAGTGATGTGCAGGGACTATCTTTGAGGGCATTGCACTGGGTGTGGAACTTGAGGAGAAGGTATCCAACGACTCTGGCAGACATGATATCTGAGTCCAAGTACTCTGCCTGCTGCTGGATGTGTTGCCGTTCTGCTTGCAGTATTATATTGTAGGTACTATAGTGGTCTGGACTGTTACTCAATTGTTCCTGGAGCGCATGATCAATGCACCTGACCTGCCCACTAAACGAGCCTAATTAGGCTCCTTGACCATAAGCGTCCTCCAGCCTAGTTAGGCTCTTTTCCCACCAATTGCCGATACCCCCAATAAAACCATGCCTAAATATACATACTTAGACACTGTCCTATGCCTCCTGGCAACCTGGCCCACTTTCAGCTGCAGCTCGCTAAATTAAGCTCCTTCCCCTCACACTTTCTCCCATGCCCCTTATTGTCTCCCCCATTGTTGTTGTTGTCATTGTCATTGTCCATGATGAGCTCCCCCTCTTCTCATCATCATGGTTGGTGAACCTGCTGCTCCGCCATTGTCGCTGCTCACTGTCTCGCGCTCCTCATCTCCACTGCCATTGCTCACTACCTCTCTTTGCATGTCTCCACCATTGTCACAAACTCCCCCCATGATCAATGCTGCAATTTTCTTGTTCCTTGTCAGCATCATCAGCTACACAAACCCTTTGGTTCTTGTTGTCATTGGTTATGCAGCCACTTGTTCCTCATCATTGTTGACCATGGTAAGCTCTCCCATTGCTGCATAGTTTATACTCTGCCATCAAGATGGTCTTGCTGAATGATCTGGGAAGGATGAAGATGTATCAATAAATAGTGTGAACAGGATGTAGAAGAAAAATGAACAGTGTCAAAGAGATTGCATGCACAGACTTCCTTGAAGTCTTCATGCATGAGTGAAAGCCTGGCCATCTCCCCTGTCTCTTCTCGGAAGCCAAAAAACAATGGATGAAGGCCATCCGGGTTGCAAGTGTGGCTGTCAGTGCCATCAATGTGAGCACTGTGTCGAAGAAGTGCACGAGCAGCTGCCTGATGCTGTGAGATTGTGAAATTTTCCTTGAACAGCATGCTGCATAAGTCAGCTACACCATCAGGTGCGTACAATTGGCACTCTTGTGGTGGTCCTGCCAGTGGCATCTTCGCTGTTGCCTTTGCTTTTGCACTGCCAGGACTGGATACAATCAGGAGGACTTGAAGGAAGAGAAAGGAATGCATGAAGATATCACTAATACTTTTGAAGCATTTACCTGACTACTAGCCCCAGTAGTGTAGTGGTTTTGGTGGGGTATCATTTGATCTACAATGGTCATGAGTCGATTATTGATGGGCTCGGGGTTGGGTGATCATCTGAGATGCTCAGCATCCAACGTTGAGTACTGAGTGCTAGTACATAGCTCTCGTTATGCGCACAGTCATAGTGCAGCATAGATAGGACATGAAGGAACAATATGGACTGGACTTGAAATAAGAGTCATCTGAGTCGCAACTCACAAGTCTGAGTCAATGGTGTGAACATCTGAATTTCAATGTCAAGTCTGTAGCTTTGAATAATATGAGCAACTACAGGTATGGTCACTACTTGTAACGTAGATAGAATACAACCTGCACATTGCACAATCATTAGTCAATGTCAAATGACAACATCAGGCAGTGAGTTTTTCGATGAGTGTACAACACAAGAACAACATTTTTACTGGCACAGTACAATGGCATTATTTTAATCACCAATAGACTCTATATATTGTGCAAGAAGTTCCAGCAACAAATTGTCCTCCATCTGCTATCAGCATTTGTATGATCCTTGGACAAAATAATTCTCTCCACTTCACGTGCATGCCCATCTATGCCATTGACAGGTGTAACTGCCAGGTCTTCTGTGGTATGTATCCATCAATGTGTGTTCTCCTATGTCACAAATGCGAGGTGCGGATGCCCTTGGAAAGCCTGGAAGCCCCTCTTCCAGGTCCCCCACAGTATTGATTGGCATGTATTTTTCCACATCACGAAAACCAAGTGTGAGCATCCCAGAGAAGCCTGGAAGTCTTTGAATTTGCTTGAGGTGATGAAGGTGGACCACATTGACAGCTGCATGTTCCTGCCACCACCTTTGCATTTTCAAGGCCAGATAGGGATCTGACTTAGTCAAATCGTGAATTGCAGTCAAGACTGCAATTTCCTCATCATGGATAGTGGTGTATAATCGCTGGATTTCCACACTTAGTCGTAAAATTTCTTCACATGCCCGTTGGAGCTTGAAAAACTTTGCAGTAGCCTTGTGATAGGCGGGTTTCGTCCAGTTGTTCAAGTGCATGTCCTTGCATGAATACTGCAACAGGTTGAACTTTTCAAGGACACTGTAATCAGTGATATCCTTTCAGGTAATCCTCGGTTGCAGTGGCTGAAGAATCTGAGCTTGCACATTATACCAAGTAATAGTGGTGTGAATAGCAGCTGATCGACATTGCAAGGCTTTGCCAATTTGACGTTGAAGCTTATACCCTGCAAGACATGGTCAGTAAATGAATGATCAGAAGAATGTGGGGGCTTAAGCAACCTGTCCCTGGCAATGACATCCTTGACAGCTCAAATAGGTGCATGACAACCAGGCACTCGAGCTCATCAAGCACTGCACAGTATTTGCCCAAGGAGGCTTCCTGCTTGTAGCGTGTGTATTGCTCACTGCTGATAGCCCAGCATTCCTCAATGTGCATTTCAAGCTCCAAGTGGCTGGTTTGAGTTTCAGCATTCTGTAACTCCACATAAGCAGTGTATACGTGCTTATGAGAACTAAAAATAGTAAGGAAAATTTGATTGTGCACCACACAACTACGAATGTTGTTGGTAGTCATGCAAGCTTGTTCCCACTTGTTCCTAAAATGTCATAAGAATGCATTAGACACAACTTGAAAATGAGGTGCTCACTGGCACTCCACCAATTCATTCAACATCTCAACATACTGAATCTTTAAGTGCTCTTCTTGTGGCAGCTCCTTGAGTTCTGCAAAATACTTCTTTTTGGCCTCATGGAACCATAGAAAGTCACTGTTAGCAAGATTGAGCTCCTTCTGGATAACCAAGAGCTCAGCCTCAAGAGTTTGTACTGCTTTGATTGCTTCACAATAATGATTTCATAAGAAAGAACCTACAACATATAAGGAAAGATGAAAGGGGACAGAATGAATATTTACTCAATGCTGATTTGTCCATGTTCCAGAATGAAAAATGTTGCTCAATGGCTTGATGTCGATGAAAGGAGCTGGCATGTTGTGTTCCTCGTGCGAGCGCATTCGAAGCTGAGAACACATGTTCACAGCCTTCACCTTGAGTACACCCTGTGCCAGGAATGTACATTGGATGCCAATTCAATTGGCATTGATGGTTGTGAGCATGTCCGTGGAAAGTGCCAACCATCAAGAATAAGTTGAGGGCACGAGCACATGGGTCAAGGACACTGTTGGTGAGGATTGTGGCAAATGCACAATCAATATCGTATGCAAGTGCACCGTCAGATCCATACACATTAAGCAAGCAATCAATGACCACCAATGGATATTTTGCCCTACACCACACCTGGTAAGCAATGTGGTTTTGTCCACAATATGTACTCACAATTCGCCACTCTGGACCATATCACATGCCACAAGCACAAATTGATGGTGGCAGCAAGCAATAAATATGCCTGACTTATCAAAAACCTTAAACATTTTTTCTGTTCATCTGAGCCAGCATTTCTCCAGCATTCAATACAATGCATCATACTGAAATCAGGATCCTCAACATCCTTCCAATCATCAATGCATGCACGAGATCCAGGCTGAAGATACATTAACAAAGTGAAGTAACAACACAACTTTGCTTACCGCTTTTGCCTTTACCTCATCCTTGAAGTGATCAACATCTTGCTGGCTAATCCAGTAGTCGGAACACAGTTTTCGTGAATTGACACAAAATGAATTTGGGAAATGCCACCTTTTCAGGCTGTTGTTACCATTGATGCTCGCAAGATAAAAGAATCCAAGTGGTGGTTCATCTTCCAGTTTACAGAAGCAGGTAGGACAAGCATTCCACATGCACCAATTAGGAATGTTATGTGTCAATGCGGCATTGACCTTTTCTTCCATCCAGGCAAGAATCTCGAGATAAGTATCATAAGTGGCTGAAAATTGGGTGCTAAGATAGGGACGATATGGTACCTAGTCAACATTTAGTCAACAGACACATTGTGCCAAAGATAGACAATGAACTTACCCTGTGAAGATGACACAAGGCTTTGCATTGCGCGTGAATGCTAAAGCCAGGACAGCTGTGACGATATTGGCGGAATATAGAAAGTGTGTGGAGTGATACTGCAATTGTTGGGTGCAAAGGTGAACAACCAAGATACCCATGAGAGACTAGTGACTCATTGGGGAATTGCTGTGATGAAGACAATGTAAATGAGCCATGCCAGTAGACTGGAAAAAATTAGTGCCACATCACTCCATCAATACAAGAGATCACATACAGAATACATCAACAAGACCAATATTAGGGATTTGATAATTCTCACCATCATTGCTTGGTGCTTATGGTTGAATTGATGACATACCATCACCTGTGTCATTCGCACGGTACTCCAAGTAGGCATCAACTAAGTGATCCATTTGGAGTGCCCAATGCTCAGTTTGTGCCTCGATATGATCTGTCCAGACATGATCATCTGTTCAGTGACTGTAGGGAAGTTAATAAATCTATGTGAAGGAGGGGGCAGGACTTACTAGCCTTTAGAATCAGTCATTTGCAATGCCATCTCCATCAGAATCTCATGGTCAATCTCGTCTTCACAGCCCAAATCGGCACTTGGAGTGCATATTGTACCTTTGGACAAGGGCACAGCATAATCCATGAATTGTTCATCATAGGCCATCATGTCATGAACGAGGCCTTGATTAGCAGTGGTCATTGCTTTGGGAGGGTAAGAACAAAGAGCGGTGTCCTAAAGCAACATTACCTTGTATCGTGGCTTGCCACATCGCATCACAAGTATGCATATGTTCTTGTTGCTTCGAAGCCGTCAACAGTTCATGGCAATGTCATCTGTGTCACATCAAGTGTGATATAGTCGCTTTAGAAATACTGCAGAGTTTGTAGTGCGGCATACTGAATAGTGGTCTTTAAGTATGTAGTATGGAGAAGGAATGTATTCAATGTAAACAATAACAATGACATCAAAGAATGAGTTGATTGTATAAACTATGCAGCAATGGGAGAGCTTACCATGGTCAACAATGATGAGGAACAAGTGGCTACATAATCAATGACAACAAGAACCAAAGAGTTTGTGTGGCTGATGATGCTGACAAGGAACAAGAAAATTGCAGCATTGATGACGGGGAGAGTTTGCAACAATGGTGGAGACGAGCAAAGAGAGGTAGTGAGCAATGGCAGTGGAGACGAGGAGTGTGAGACAGTGAGCAGCGATGATGGCGGAGCAGCAGGTTCACTGACCATGACAATGAGAAGAGAGGGAGCTCATCATGGACAATGATGATGACAACAACAACAATGGGGGAGACAATAAGGGGTGTGGGAGAAAGTGTGAGGGGAAGGAGCTTAATTTAGCAAGCTGCGATTGAAGGTGGGCCAGGTTGCCAGGGGGCATAGGACAGTGTCTAAGTACATATATTTAGGCATGGTTTTATTGGGGGTGTCGGCGATTGGTGGGAACAGAGCCTAACTAGGCTGGAGGACGTTTATGGTCAAGGAGCCTAATTAGGCTCATTTAGCAGGCAGGTCAGGTGGATCAATGTGCTGTCTGTTACGGTTCGTCCGGGTAGGACTAAACGTAGCCTCGGAGAATGGTTCGAGGGTTCGAGGTGGCGACTATAGTCGAGTCGAGGTTTCAGAGTACCGACGATAGTCGGGTCAAGGGTTCAGAATACC
>Ga0307508_10003022_pt1 | contig 17328 bp, 22 predicted proteins | sample 9_EM_MG_FD_203089 | JGI IMG/M metagenome (GOLD analysis project Ga0307508, IMG submission 203089) | Populus trichocarpa ectomycorrhiza microbial communities from riparian zone in the Pacific Northwest, United States - 9_EM | ecosystem: Host-associated > Plants > Roots > Unclassified | place...
AATTGGCCGGATATGCGCGACACGTCTTTCATCGCCAGCCAGATCGCCAGTTCGTCCACGGCTTCACAATCATCAACTCCACCCTGCGCTGTTGGGTGTACGCACGCTCCGGCGCATTCGCTTCCAGTTCGGTTGACCTCAGCACCACCCAAGGCCTGAGTGTTTTCTGTCGGGCCTACAATGGCTATCTAGCCATGAGCTTGACGGAGATGGGATTCGCTGTCGACCCTGCCGCCACCGCCACCACCGTCACCGCCACCACCAGTGTCACCACCGCCGCTCCCGATACCATCACCATCGGAGACCGCAAAATCATCCGGGGTGAGCCATTCTTCACCACACATGCCATAGTGACTCGTGGGACAACCTGTTGGACTGCACAACCAACAGACAGCGAGACTGCAGAGCTTCCATGGGTCTTAAAGGTTTCCTGGCGCTATCCCGGTCGCGAGCATGAGGGTATCATGCTCCAGTCTTGTCACAAACACAAGGTCAAGGGAGTCACCGAATATATCGCACATGACCAGGGTTTGAGCATCCGAGAGATCCTTGGTGATCAGTACATCGAATCAGCAGTTGCTCTTGATCTCCGGTGGAAGATCAATAAAGGACCGTCACCGCACTCGTTCCGAAATAGCGGCACCCAATCCCACACTCCCGACGCCGCAGAGAGAAAGGCCCCCACTGCTGGTGAGAATCTTTGTAACCAGTTGGCCATGACATCTATTGAGAGGAAGCCGTCCCATGACCCGCCCAATGAACTGCCTGTCTATCCCCACAAGAAAGCTAAACTATCCAACATCCACGATTCTAGTCCTCGACCATTGTTGATAAACAGCACAGAGGAGCAGCAAATGACTGGACAGTACGAGCTAGTGGACGAGGTGGGTTCTGAGGCCATTGTGGGAGTGGCTGAAATACCAGTCCCGGACCGTATCAGCACACGGGTGCTGATGAGCCGCGGAAAGCCCATCGACGAGTTCACTGACCCCGTTGAGCTTCTCCTTGCCATGCGCGACGCCGTCCGCGGCCACCGCTCCCTGCTAATCGATGGCCACATCCTCCACCGCGACATCAGCGTCAACAATATTATGATCACCATCGCCTCCCGTCCACGCAGTGACGGCTTTCACGGCTTCCTTATTGACCTCGACCATGCCATTGGCGCGGATGCTATCGGTCGCCACAGCTCTGTCCCCGAGCGCACTGGGACATTCGAGTTCATGAGCATTGACGCCCTCAGGCGCTACCCGGACTTCCGGCATATTTACTATGATGATTTACAGAGCTTCATGTGGGTCTTTTTGTGGCTCATCATCAAAGACAGTGCCAAGTGTTCTGTGCTTGGGCGTTGGAGCAGCAACATCGAGCCTGAGGTGATCGGTCACATAAAAGTGGGGCAGATTGGTAGCGAAGTGGATTTCGAGTTCAACTTGGCTAGGTGGTTCGATAAGGATCTAGGGTTCGCGGTGAGCAAGGCGGCGAGGGATCTGAGGAGAGCGCTGTTTCCGGTTGGTGAGAGGAAAGAGTTAGAGAGAGAGGATGTCAGGGATAGGTTGTACGAGAAGGTCATCAAGGCTTTTGATGATGCGCTGGTGGTTGCAGAAGAGGAGGCGAAGACGTTGAAGAAGAGGGTGGTTGTGCCCATGAATCGGATGGCGTATTAGGGGCCGCCGGGGGGATCTGTACCTCCGGCTGGGCGTATTGATTGCGTTATACGCTTTATATTGCGGCAGACCTCTCAAATGCAATGCTTTTTTGAAGCTATCCACTAGATCGCCCTTTTCCCATGTGTGAGGCTGGGACGTCCGGGCATTGTCGGAATCGCGGTAATATCGACAAGTCAGGTTTTTCCGATAAGTCACGATGTATAAGGATAAAAACCCCACATGACCGTCCTCCCAATATCGCCCACCGTTAAGGGATTCACAGCGAAATAATCTAAGGGGTTCCGTTCGATATTGGGATCCCCGCCGGCTCACGCACTTGGCCCAATGGCTCGTGCGGCGGGTCGCTCGACAGGTCGTTTCCGGCGGCTGCTCGACGGCTCGCTCGACAATGTAACGGCGGGCAGGCGGGAGCAGGAAATCCAAGGTATTCACGGGAATTCGAGAACAGAGTGATGGCGCCGATGGGATGAGCAAACGTCGACGGGGCGAGTGCCGGACAGGGACGAGCGACGCTGGACAAGCGTCGCCGAAAACGGGAGAAACGGGAGAAATGGGGGAAACGGGAATATGTTGATTGAGAGGATAACTATACAAGGTGTTGCATGAGAGAGAAAGGAAGAAGAGCAGACAACACGCAGACGAAAGCTCCTTATATACATGCGTACTCACACTCATACTCATGGCGGTATGGGGGATTAGTGAGGCCCCGGTATACTTAGCGATTGGTTTGATCTTTGTCCTGCACATATCTACACCAGCCAGTCACAAGGTCACGACACAAACCCTCATGTTGTCTGAATCACAACCTTCCTTGTGCGAGTGTTATTTTCTTCAAGCCTGGCACATGTCTTCACCACCATGCCATAATACGAATCCCTTGAGAGGCAGCCACAACGTGCTACCACCTCACGATTGGCTTTGCTCATCCCCGGAGGGTAGAGGTGGGTGAAGTTGGTGGAGTGGGAAGGGTTAGTCCCCGTGCAGCAGTATATTTAAGAGCAGACCATATAGTGGAGCAAATACAAACTCGAGAAGCCTTATCAATCTGATGTCGGCGTCTTTCGGAGAAAACCAGTTGTTTCTTATGATTTTTTGTGATGTGATAGAGTATGCCGCCGAATGTGGCTAATTATGGCTTACCGTGGGTATATAGTCAAGGGGGGTTAAAAGGTTGTAGAACTATGAAGTGTCAATCGGTCCGAGCCCGAAACGTTGAAAAAGCTACGACCAGTCAGCGAAAAGAAACAGCACGGGACCACAGCTATATCTCAGTGATCGTTAATCGAAAGCGGGATGTGGAGCTTTTCTATCGTCGCGAACAGCATGAAGGACGTTGTCCTGAACGCCGGGTAGAACGTCAAAACGGCCGAAATCACCTATTGATATGTCAAGATCCATCGTCAAATAGACCGATTAAGATCCATGTTGATTGAGGATCCCAAAGTCTACGGTTACGGACTCTGCATCGTCACGCACATACTCGGAGTACAGTCCTCAACGTGTCGTTAGTGCAGCCCACCACCTTATATTCCATCGCAGCTGTTCCTTCGGCGAGTCCTGGAACGGAGAAGTAAGTACCCATCTGTCTATACTAGGAGTCGCAATGACGACTATTGTACACTGCAAGTACCAGTATGCTTCCTCCTCCATCTTCCTCCATCTTCCTCCTTCTCCCTCTCTGATTCTCCTTCCCCAAGGACTTATTATCGCCACCTCCCACCATTACAACTTCTTGCGCGCCATTTCTTCCCGGATGACACCTTCGGCATTCCATTCTCGAAGCGAATCCCGCCAGAGCCATCAACCGCAAATAGGTTCCGCGCCAGGAGAACCTCACCGTCCCATTTCCAATTTCTCATTTCTAAACTGGGCGAAATAGTCGCTGCGTTTGAGTCTACCGCTTTTTAGGACCAAACCGGCAACCCGATATGCCGTCTGGAGATCTACCCCGGCGGAGGCCCGCTCGAAGTGTTGCAGCGCCTTCGTCCTCATGGTTGTGATCAATTCTGAACGGTTAGACTGAGGCCCGCAAATACCATGATTGGAACGAACCGTCTATTTCAATCCGCTCTTGATCTTGTCGCAAACGGACTTCAAGGTCAAGATGCGGGTGCCACAGCTGTGAATGATCTGCTGCGACATGCGCAGTTTCTCGAGGTATCTCCTGTCTTCGGAATTAGTCAGGTCACCTATTCTGCATAAATGCTGGCTCTGGACCAGGCGGATCGGTCTGCACGTATCATCAGAATACCGCGATACGCAGACGTCTGTTGAAACTCACTTTTCATCATCTCGAGAGCCCCTCCATCTGAAGTGACAAAAATTGGTTTGTAGAGGCCTTCGTCCGCAGCCCGTTTTGCATCCAACTGCAACATCTTCAACAGATCCAGGTCTTTCTCAGCGATCTCATCCGTGTTGTCTATGATGACCACTGCCCAGGTCTTATGCTTTGCTTTGAGCGTGCAGCGGCTCACGTGAAGCCCTCCATCCAACGGAGATATGCATCAGTAGCTGGCAATCTCTCTTGACAGGATACATCAGCATGTAAACAAAACAGAAGGGTGGAGCATGCTTACTGGGTTGGAGTGTTGTGATATCCTTGGTGAATAATATACTCGACCACATAGACATGGGCCTCAAGTCGAGTGCTGCCTCCAAGGTGGGCACAAAACGAGAACCCACGTCGGCAGAGCCCCTAGACTCTGCGGAAGGTATAGTGGCGAAGACAATGCCTGGTAATCTGCGTGCAAGACGGTATACGAGCGTGGATTTCCCGGTGCCAGGATTGCCAGTGATGAGGTCGTACCTGGTTGGCGTCGACTTGATGACAAGCTCAACCGTCCTCTCAACATCAGGCCGATCGGCGATGTCTGGATCAACAACGACCTTGTCTGTCCCCTCCAAGATAGCATCGATACAGTTATCACGGCCGCTGTCGTGCCAACATGCATAAGTGACGTCGCTGGCGAGGAGGCCAAAACCCAAGAGAGGAAGGTTTGCGAGTGTATAGTGACTGCAAAATGTTAAACCATGTGAACGAATAACGGGGTGTAGATATCTTACAAGACTCGCTTCTTTGCAGAGAGGAGTACCCGGACGACACCGTTACCGCCGTGGTGGCGGCCGCCATCGATCTTGCTGTTTGGGGGCCGATTACGGATGTTCTCCCGACTTCCGCGAGAGCCATGGACGGAGAAGCGGACGGACCTTAGTCTGTGGCCAGGGCGAGATATGCTGGGGGAGGCGGTAGAGGAGGTGAGACATGCTGGGCGGAGGCGAAACAAAGCCTTCTGGGACGGAATGAGGGCTGTGTTGGTGGAATGGTTCAGTACCAATAACTAGTTAGCCCATACACCGCTGGATTTTTGACCATTCGGGGAGTTCTTTAATGATATCCCGATGGCCCAGAAGTTGCGTTGATTTGAAAGTTGGTGTGTGTGGAGAATTTTGTATGTACCTAGGTAGAGTACCCGTACGTTATTCGGACACGCCAGGTACTCGGATGCCAAGGCGCACTAGGCATTTTTTAGACTAGTGGATATTGTGAGATTTCTTTTTTCGAGTATTTTCTTTTTTTTAAGGGGCTGATGGGGAGAGCACTGTACACGACCAGATCCTTTCTACAGCTTCTTCGTAACGATAACTTGACGAAGATAATTTATCAGCAAAAAATGTCAACCAGCAAAGTCTCCAGCAGGCAATCGGTCAACAATCAGGAAAGGGAGGAGGCTAGCCCACGAGCTTCAAACGAGACGGTTCCAGCATGTGTTCGATTTCAAGAAGCGTTGGAGATGCACCGAGAGGGGATTATTTCAACAAAGAGTGGCGCTGCAGTAGTTGCAGAAATGCCGAGGTCAACCTTTGTGTATAGAGTTCAAGGCAGGAGGTCAGCGGAAGACTACCACAAATCATGCCGGTTACTGAAGGAAGAAGAGGAGGAAATCTTGATATGGTACTGTGATATCCTTCAACGAACTGGATTTCCACAGAGTGTAAAGGATATGATTGCACTAGCCGAGAAAATCCTACGGAAACGAGATCCAATACCAGTATTGCAGCGCTACACGAACGCGACCATCTTCAAGAGTGACTTCTACAGGTAACAACCGAACGCCGAGAAAATCAGCAACTCAAACCCAGACATAAACGGCGGATCCCAGAAGGTCTCAATCTCAAGAGCAAACAAGATATCAAACAGTATTTTGATAACTTAGAGGCCGAATCCAAAAGTACTCAGTTCAATAAGCTACAGAAACTAAGGGAGAAGGCTGCTAAGTTGGAAGTCCGGGTGCAAGAGCTGGTTGCAAAGAAGAAGAAATATCGTGCAGTGGAAGACGAAGGAAGAAAGCTTCCAACTTTATGGAAGTCAGTAGCCCGACTAGAAGAGGAGGAGAATGAAGAAGTGGACCATTTGAAAAAGATGAAGGAGGATATAGAGAAACTGGAGAGTGAGCTCATTCAAGAAGAGGGAAGTGGTAGTGAGATGGAGGAGGGTGAGGACCAGGAAGAGGATGAGGACCGGGAGGTGTTTGAACTCGCATTTAGGTAAATATTTTTTTTTAGCTGCTAGTTATCCTTTAAACCATGTGAGCACTCATGATTGTGTACTCTTGAGGACGGATTTATGTCCTTACACGAGTCAACCGGATGAAAATTGGCTGTGTAGAAAGAAAACAGCGAAACTTCACCCTCCATCACTCGCGCCAAGCGGCGCTAGTTGCCCTAGCGTGTAATTAGCGCCTTGGCGTCCGAGTACCTGGCGCGTCCGAATAACGTACGTGTACTCTAAGTAATAAGGGTACATCCTTCCAGACTCCCAGCTTTGTGCTGGGCAGTAGTTAGATTATGTATCTATCTAGAGTGAATATTTTTTTGGCACGTGATCGGCTAGTTAATTACTATTCTCAAGCTCACTCAAAGAACAGCACAAACCCATTCCAACGACGAAACCGGCAACGAACACCACTCCTTCGCGACATCGCCACCGACGAACTTGACCGCGACGTAGGTACGCAGTGTCAGTACCGCTATCAACCCTATGTACCGATATCGAGCGAGAAACATGCCAACTTACTCACCACTTGCAGTTGGTGGTACGTGCATTGTACTTTACTTTGTACTAGTACATAAAATCTTCAGTACTTTGCCGCCGAGCGGCGCTGGAAGTTATTTATGCAGCAGCTGGAGGCTTGGGCAGAACTAGTTACGCCCATAAAAGGTTAAAATGAAAACAATTCGACCATGCACCAAACAAGCAAGCTCTCGCGTTCGGCACTTCAAAGCACACAACCTCGACAAGAAGCAGGAACAGTTTGACCCTCCTGTGGACTCCGATTCACCGCCAACACCATCACCACCCTTAAAATCACGCAACTATGGATACTCCCAACCCCCACCAACGCCATAACCACCTAAAAGTCGACAAACATCCCGGACGCCAGCTGCTCCGGTCGCACGCCTCCAGTGCTTCACTACGATCGAGGGACAAGGACGGAATCAGCACTCCTCCCACTCCCGTCATCTACAACATGCCCGTACACGTGCCTTCACCTCTGTCGATGGATGCGAGCACTTCCGGCGGCAGCTCCGTCAGTGGTAGCAGCGTCACCGGAAGCAATGTTCGCGTGGTTGTCAGGGTCCGCGGATTCCTGCCCAGAGGTACTTTCCACATGCATCGCGTGCTCACGTGAAATGGGGGTGCGGAGTTGCTAATGCGCGTGCGCGTGGCAGAGTATGAGCGGGATGCCGTGAATCTGATCGAGATGGACCCAAAGACCCAAGAGACACACCTGATTCCACCGCCACCCTCCGCGCAAAAGGGCGGTCGCGCCAAGGTCCTCGAGCGAAAGACGTTCATCTTTGATAACTCCTTTTGGAGCATTGATCCCGACTCGCCCAATTACGCCGACCAGGCGGACATCTACGATGCGCTCGGCCATGAGTTCCTCGATCACAACTTTCAGGGCTACCACACTTGCATATTCGCGTACGGCCAGACCGGCGCCGGAAAGAGTTACTCGATGATGGGCACCCCCCATAACCCCGGTCTCATACCCCGCACTTGTCATGACCTGTTCGAACGCATCCAGTCGAATGACAACCCGAATGTTACGTTCACCGTCCGCGTTTCGTACTTCGAGGTGTACAACGAGCAGGTTCGGGATCTGCTGGATCCTCGCCGGGGCGGTGCGATCAACTACCTCAGGGTGCGGGAGTCTCCAGCGGACGGCCCCTATATCAAGGACCTCATCGAGGTTCCGGTGCGCAATATCAAGGAGGTGCTGGGGTGGATGAAGCGCGGGGATCAGAACAGGACGGTGGCGTGCACCAATATGAACGATACCAGTAGCAGATCACATGCTGTGTTCACCTTGATACTGAAGCAGATCGAGTGCACGGAGAACGACGAGACGATCGAGCGGCTGGCTCGCATTCGGTACCTACTCCGCCTAAAGATAATACTGATAGGATGCTGACATGATGCCTATGCCTATAGTTTGGTGGACCTTGCCGGTTCTGAGCGCGCGAATTCCACTGGCGCAACCGGCGCCCGATTACGGGAGGGCTCAAACATCAACAAGTCATTGACAACCCTAGGCCGAGTTATTGCCACTCTTTCCGACGAAAATGTTCGGCGCCGCATGAGGAAGGACGTCGTCCCGTACCGCGACTCTATTCTTACCTGGCTCCTGAAAGACTCCCTTGGTGGCAACAGCAAGACAGCGATGATTGCCTGCATTTCTCCCACCGACTACGACGAGACTCTCTCCACCTTGCGGTACGCCGACCAGGCGAAGCGCATCCGCACTAGCGCTACCGTCAACGAAGATCAGGTCTCGCGGGCGGCACGCGATGCACAGATCATCGAGATGCAGAATATCATCCGCAACCTCCAGATGTCTGTTTCGGAGGCAACCATGAACCAGAAGTACAACGAGGCTCAGGGCACGCAGCTGGAAATGTACCAGCAACAAGTTTTCAGCTTGCAGCGCATAATGGAGGACGCCAAGGAGGCCGCGGACTGTAAGATTCAACAGTTGCAGAACCAGAACGAAGCACTCAGGACCCACCTACGACTCGCGCTCGAAACCATCAAGAATCCCATCCCGTACATTCCCGTGGAGGGTGAGGATGAAAGCGAGGAAGACGACGAGGAGGAGGCGGTGGACGAGTTCGCTGAGGAGCAGCTGGCGATGGAGGCTGAGATGGACTCTATCCTTCGAGATATCACCCAATTCCAAAATAACCTCCAGGAGGATAAGCGGATCGCCTCTCTGGCTATTGCCGCGTTCTAATCTTCCTCCCGTTCTTCTGTTATGGCCCTCGGGCATGTGTGTCTTTCGTGTTATTTTTTGGCAGCAGTTTTGTTGAAAAGTTTGGGAATAAGAGAGCGGGCGTACGTGATACCATTACGACACGAGGCAACGAACGAGGCATACAGAATAATGGGATAGGATGAAGGTATTCTTTCTCTCGAGGACTTTTAGATCTTTTTTCCTTTTTCCTTTCTTTTCTGTTACTCTACAGACGGCATGAATGACGAGTGGCGAGCTTATGGAAGTTGTAGGAGTTCAGGGAAGTGGTTTACCTATACCCAGTATCATGAAACATGGTCGGTCTGTTTGAATGTCCGTTAGTTTCTTTTTTGTTTAATCATACTCGCATACAGCCTATCTAGACTATGGCGGTGTATATTTCGTCCGTTTTCCCCGTAGCCCTCATGTCCGTGAGTGAGCCTGGCGTACATACATATGTAGATATCCGTCGCCTCTCGCACCACGTCTTGTCTGTTTTGTCTAGTCATTAATCGCATGCGATAGCTATGTAGATCATGGCGATACACGCAGTCCGTTTCCGTCCACTGTCCTTTCGCTCTCGCTATGTCCTCCGCCCTGGCCTGTCCCGGGAGGGTTGGAACGCACCAGAGAAGTTGCAAAAGAAAAGCCCAATCAAGAGTCGACTTCCTACTCCTCTCCCCTTTCATTCTGCTCCCGGAACTCCCACTCCGATTCCTCGCTCGAGGCGGAATTCTCAGCCAGCTACTGGGCCGGCCACCCACATCCTTGGTGGAGGAAGTTCAAGATCGCTGGGCTGCATCGTTGATCCAGAGTACACGTCGGTGGTGAGTTTATCGCGGCATAGCACTGTATGTAGTATAACCGTGACCGGGTGGTGTACGCAGTCCAGCATTATCGTGAGATGGGGGCTGCACTCCAGCTAGTGGGGGATTGAGGGACTCTGGTGAGTTGTGAGCTTTAGTACAGTATTGTTTAGCGGTGGTGAAACTGTCGCGGATTAGTTACACCACAAATATACCTAGTGAGCTTTCAACCACAAGCGCCATTTCTAAATACGATAAGCAGATTGGGCCCTCAAAGGAAATGCGTTCGTGAACGCATTCCCCTCAAAGCGCCCTGATCCGGAAGGTGGGAACAAAGGATGGGCTTGTGCAGATCATCGTTGATATCCGTGATGGGCTCGTGCATGTGAAGATCGGCGCCCATGGGGATGGCCAGATGACGTAACCATCAGGAGTGTCTCCCCCCACCAACCCAAAAACAATGTGGCCGCTCCACCCCCAAGGAAACCATGCAAGCCGCATCGCGAAATAACAAGAGGTGAGCTTTTCCCATTTCCAGTTGACGGTAGTTAGGTAAAAGAACGGAGCTTTACTGATATGGTGGACAGATACTGGCGTCGTAAACACTAATGAAAACCACGAAACCGGTGATACCCTCATGTTGCTTAGGATGCCTAGCGTTTGTAAGACAAGCGATCCGATGGGTGCTGCGGATGGGCTCAAGGCAATAGACGGATGTCGGACGACAGACAGTCGTCAGGCAACACACGGACTCCACACGACAGATGGACTCCAGACGATAGAGGGACTCTAGACGACGAACGGCCTCTAGATAACAGATGGAAGGACAGATGGGCTCCAGATGATATACAGACACCAGACGACACAGGATGCCAGATGGCACGGTCTGCAAACTGTCTGGCGAGCGATCGAGTAAGGGATCTGTAACACGATGGTGAATAGCAATGAGGCACATGTAATGGAGTAGCACTGACAGTGGATAGTAGTGAGACACGAAGAAACGAAGCAGATGCGATCCATGAATCCGGCGATAAACCCATGGCGATAGCTACAGACACATCTACCATTAAGAGCGTCTCCCCCCCGTCTGCCATCAAAACCACCAAAGAACAACGTGATTGCTCCACCGCCGAGAAACAAGGAAACAATGCCAGACCGTATCACGAGATAACAAGAGATGGAGTTTCCCCACTTTCAGCTAACGGTATCTAATAACCTACAATGTGTAACACTGACTGTAGGTAGCAGTGGGACAGGAAGAAACGGAACGGACCCTGACGGCGACACCGCCGAAGCGTGCACAACGGAGCAGGCGTCGATGAAGGACATCATCGAAGCACGAGGAATGGGGCATATAATGCAGCAGTCGTTGATGGAGGACATCAGGCAGACAGCAGTGAGGCGTCCACAACAGACCAGTCACTTACTTGGGGCACCAAGGTGAATATCGTCGTGCAGCACTGACAGTGGATAACAGTGAGGGACGAAGATCGGTGCGACAGGGATGCGGGGACAGTACTACGGCGTGAAGAAATGGAGCAGACAACGATGGCAGACAGCACCGAACCGCGGAGAACGGAGCAGGCGCCGATGGCGGATAAACTGAGGCACGAACGAATACGTACGGGACAGCACTGAGTCAACCTAGCACGAAGAACGGAGCAGACATAGACGCCGGACAGCACTGAAGCAAGAATAAAGGAGAAGCACTGTATCCGGGCATCACGGAAGCACAAGAAACGGAGCACGTGCTAATGCCAGAGAGCACTGAGGCAAGAATAATGGAGCAGATACTCACACCGGACAGCAGCGAGGCACGTATGAAGGAGGAGACACTGCTGGAGGACATCACTGATTATCACGGAAGCACGAAAAACGGAACAGGCAAGCATGAACGGAGAAGACACCGACGCTGGAGAGCCACGAGCGCGCAGCGAAGTACGAAGAACGGAGAGGATATCAGCTGGTACGAAATGGATTAGGCCTTGCGCTTGCTGCTGGATATTGTCGGAGCGTTGAAGTGGTAGAGCGAGTGAAAGTGGTAAACGTTTTGGGTTTGGGTTTTTTATTGTTCGCACTCAACGATGGGCAGATACACGCACTTCGTTTCCCGTCCACTCTCCAGACCTGTGGCGGTAGGATTGTAGTGGAGGAAAGAAAACAACGGGGGTCTGTACAATGGGAGCTTGCAATGAAAGCATACAATGGGAGTCCGTGGTCAGCTAGTTACTACCTCTGGCATCGCTACCTCTGACGAAATTGTCTCGCATGATGCGTGTCCGGCCCTTTGCTTGTAATGACGGCTGCCAGAGTCGCCGAGCAACGTCTCCGGGGACAGTCTTCCGTCAACTCCCTCAAGGCCCCTTGTATACAGAGAATGTTCTGTCCACGACGGTGTATCTTCAATCCAATTCACTACCTTCGTCTCGATATTCCAACAATACAAACCCATGATCTCACAAGATTACAGTGCAACAGCGAGGAATGTCGCTCGTGTAGGGTGTCAGCACGCCGGAAGTTTAGTAGCTGCTGTCGCTCACTTTGAACGCGAAGACGTTGCTCCGGATCGTCGGCACGGCCTAGACGCGCGGCTGAGGCTGTACCAGGTCAAGCATTGCCGTGATCAGAGGCACCTCCGGAGGGAACTTGGCGTAAACCTCCTCGCCGACACTGAATATGGAGATTGGATTGCTGGTTTTTAACCTAGATCATAGCCGTCAACTTCTTCAGGTTCAACGGCTCCGAACGCTTTCCGAGGTAAACGGGAATTGGAAGATCCCTGGTTGTTGGGGAACACTGTAGCCTGCACATGGATGTGGGTGTGGAGAAAAGGCTGAAGTCCGTCTGGTTTGAGAGGCATTTTGGTCGAGACACAGTGGGGGAAGTTCATCCGCGCATCTGCAAAGTCAGTCTTGATCGTGTTCACCTTCCCGGGCGACGTGCCTACTGGCGTGTCGAGGATGATGGCGTGTTGAGGAGAAATTCTGGGTTCCTCAGCAAATGTTCGACACGAGATGATACTCGGTGCGATACGACTGGAGACACAAGACGACTGTGATGGCGGTACACTCCACACGGTTCAAGGCCAGTCTCTGCATTTGCAATGCGATTCAGGATGAGTTAGACAGTAATAGCAATGTACTTCGCGACGCGGTGTGGGTCACCTCTGGACCTCTTGGGTTCTACAGAGGCACAGGATGCCGAAAAGCCGGAGGCCGGACGGCGTGGTGGCTGGGAGCACCAAGAGGCTTGCCTCACAATTCTACCAGATAGGCGGGGCACTGCCTCTCCGGGCAGTACCTACACTAGACGAAGAAAGGGCTGCGCTTTTCTTTTGCTCATCTCCTTTGTTTATCATGCCCGTTCGGCATCTTCTCCTTTGTAATTTCCTTGATGCGCATCTTGACCTCTTGGGACAGGCCTGGGCGGGGGCAAAAGGGGAGCTTGCAACATGCCGCCACCGCGCGGACAGCGGACAGGAAACGGACTGCAAATAATCTCGCCTTGGTCTAGGTAGGTGGCATACGAGTAATGATTAACTAAAAAAAAACTTGGGTTCTCAGTTGTCTGCTATCTAGTGCGCCGAGTGCTTTTCCATGAGGACACCCGTAGATATCCCTACTTCAGCTCCCTCCCAAAAAAATAAAACCGCTCCGTCATCCTCCATTTGCTCTGATTCATCCACACCAAACCCCATTGACTCTTCCCCATCTTTCACTTCCATCACACAAGCTTGACGCCTTCGTTTTCTCTTCGCTCGCTTTGCAACTGGTGGTTTCTTTCCAGATAATAGGTGCTGCAGTTGCTCGTCCCTAGCCTGGAATTCCTCCAGAATCTTTTTTCTTCCTTTCCCAAACATCTCCCGATTCTCCTCCGGCTCCCATGTAAGAGCTTCATTGTCCTCCCACTTGTCTTCATACTCGATTCGTCCTCCCATAGTTATCAGTGTTTCGTCTCCCTGCGCGAATTTCCTCCACTACATATTCTGCCTCCTTTTCTTTCGAGCTTTGGACTCCAGTAACATGCAACGCGGGTACTGTGCCTTAGTGCTGGGAATGGTCGATAATGTACCGTACGGGTGTTTTTTTTTTGTTTATTTCCCATCTACTGTCCGCGAGCTGCCCGTTGCGGTTTCATCTGCCCTCTACCCTGGCCTGTGCCGAAGAAATTGTAAGCACACCAAGGAAATAACATAGGAAATACCGAAAAGGAAGACGAAAGAGAACCGAAGGAAAATCGTTTCTACGCCCGTCTTCTGGGCCTCAGCTACGGCCTCTGCCCCCATCTCCACGTCCCTGCGTCTGGTCTCATCCCTTTCCTCCCTCTCCCGCAGCTCCCATTCTGATACCTCACACTGGGCGTTCTCGCCTTCCTCCACCGAGTTCGGAGCTCTCCTTCCTGACATCCGCCCATAGGATTTTCTGCTGCGTCGTCCACTCAGGGCAGTCTTGAGCGGGTGCTCACGTCTGTCACTTGTACTGGCACCCGACCAATCTACCTGGCTGGCCTGAAAACATGTGCACTATATCGTCGCCTTTCATCCTCCGTCAACTCAGAACTTCCTCATCAACATTAAGAAATGAAATGAATGCTATTCCCATCCTGCCACGTGCAGTATGTCCCCATCCCCGTACTCTAATCATTCGAGAAACAAAAAATCGAAAGACCAAACGTCAAAAGTAAAGACAGTTCCTCCCACCAATCCCAAAGAAAAAACCTTAAACGCAGAAGGGGTTATACATCATATGCAAGCTGCATCGCTGTTTGGCTTCTAAACTTTTTCCGGATATTTCCTCCTGTGCCAATTTTTCTCCACAGTAGGCAAAATACTCCAATGGTCCTTGCTAGACGCGAGGAGATGCAGGGCAACCAGTGCAAGGAGGACGGTCATCTGCTGATCGGGGTGGGCTTGGCCGGTCACCGTGGCGAAGGCGTATGAAGCCGAAACTTCAATTTCGGCGTATTTGCCGGTCTTCAGCGCACGAACGCACACGAGCTCTCGATTCGTCAGAATGTATCCGTAACTGCAGGATTTCGAGCGATCAGTCAGCGCCTAAAGATACATTTCAGGGGCGACATACCGAGTTCCAGTCATTTCCATATACGAACACAGACGGCGCATGGTGTGGGTATACTGCTGCTTTTGATCATCGGTGACCGCCACGTCGTCTGAAATTGGGGAGCCCCAGTCCGCGCGCCACTGCCAGTCAGCCATGCACACGCCGGGAAGCCTATTGGTGCGGCGGCCTGGCTCAGGGTAGGCAATGTAGTCCGGGCCAGTGATGTCGCCAATTGCGGTGCGGCCATCATCATGAGTGATGCGGGAGAGAACGGCGTTCGATGGGATGAGCTCGTCATTGCCGGCGGCGTGCGGACTAAGGTTTTGCTGGAAAATATGGCGGAGACAACGGCGGAACGTCCGGATCAGCGCAGACCCTAGCCTTTGGTGGACATCTTGGAGAGTCTCGACTTCTCTCGTGGCGCTGGGGTCCACGTTGGGCTCACGGTTGCCATACAGCGTGCCCGAAAGGAGATGTCCGAAGGTGGTAAGCACGTTGGCAGAGGTGAAAGATTCCCAGACGCCCCGAATTTGCACGTCCTTGAGGGATGTACCGCTCGGCACCCAGGCAGGCTCGAGCGTCCGGCCAATGGCAATCTTGTTGTGGAGGGTGCCCAGTACAATAGCTTGAACACTCGGCATCGAAAGCCGCTCCATGCTCAAGGGGGGAGGCTGACAACCAACGGGGGCTGTAGTCGCAGTGCGTGCTATGTAGTCTCTGCGCACCTTATCCGGATCGTAGACGGTGAGTCGGGGGGTGGGGGGATGAGAGGGTGGGGGACTGGGGCGGCGCTCACCCGTTCCCCTCGAGTCAGGGCACGGGCTTTCGGAGCGACGCCTGCTGCGACCACGGCGAACATAGCGCTGCCTATCGCTGTCTCCGCGCATGATATGTATCGTTTGTATGGTGGTGCGGTAGAGGTGGGTGGTGAATGTGAACAGAAAGGAAGGAAGAGGTTTGGTGGCTGTCAGTGATGGGTACAAAGGAAGGAGTTACCAGAGAAAGAGGCAAATCAGGAGGGGGTTCACGAGGTTGTGAGGCAATCTACCTACCGGGTACCGTGTTACTATTCTATGGCCCTAAGGGACCGTGGCGTCAGGCACCCAATCGATCTAGTTTCGTCGTTACACGTTCTGGCTTGTCTCCTACCAGTACTGCTCAAGTTGATGAGAAACGGAGGGCTTGACTGAAGGTTAGCCGCCTGGTGGAGATCGAGAAGGAGTTATCTCCGGCGCTCGGCTGGCGGTATGTATTTCGTTATGGTATTTCGCGCTCTTCAGCTTCTCGGCGCCTTGGGAGCTCATAATATAATGCTCTTAATGACGAGCACCCATCTACAAGTAATGTCTACCTATTGCACATTAATTTTCATTGGAAATGGATTGCTTCTGTCATTGAAACGGATTGATTGTCGTTGAAGACGGATCGAGTCCCCATATTAACACGACTGCGAAACCATCACTCTACCATCATAAATACAACAATACAAGATAAAACAAAAAGGTAATACTGTATCGGCCACTAGGTTGTCACGCACCAGACTCTAGTGCCTGTTCACTAAACCCTTGTCATGCCACACAAAAATAACCAGACCGAAAATAAGTACAGTACTAAAAGGCGGGGTGAAATTGCGCTGTTGATGGAAGCGGGACTCAGACTAGCGGCAGCCGCTGGAGAACAGGCAGCGGCGGTTTGGGCTACGGTTGCTCAGCCTTCCGCAGGGTGGCCAGGCAGGGGAGGCGGTGAGCCCCAACGACCATCGGGAAACGGCTCGGGAACGCCCTCGAATACTCTGGAAGGATGGAGAGCACAGTTCTGCTAGAGGAACCAGAGGCTCCCGACGCGGAACTGCCGCAGGAAGAGGAGGCCGAAGCCGAGGCTGAGGCGGAGAAGCGCCGGTCCGGACTGACCATGTTCACGGACGGGAGTACGACGTGTAAGTTGCGGATGTGAGTTACGTGGGTATGAGTATGAGTGTGAGTACGCATGTACATAAGGAGGGCTTTCGTCTGCGTGTTGTCTCCCGGGCGGCCCTAATACGCCATCCGATTCATGGGCACAACCACCATCTTCTTCAACGTCTTCGCCTCCTCTTCTGCAACCACCAGCGCATCATCAAAAGCCTTGATGACCTTCTCGTACAACCTATCCCTGACATCCTCTCTCTCTAACTCCTTCCTCTCACCAACCGGAAACAGCGCCCTCCTCAGATCCTTCGCCGCCTTGCTCACCGCGAACCCTAGATCCTTATCGAACCACCTAGCCAAGTTGAACTCGAAATCCACTTCGCTACCAATCTGCCCCACTTTTATGTGACCGATCACCTCAGGCTCGATGCTGCTGCTCCAACACCCAAGCACAGAACACCTAGCACTGTCTTTGATGATGAGCCACAAAAAGACCCACATGAAGCTCTGTAAATCATCATAGTAAATATGCCGGAAGTCCGGGTAGCGCCTGAGGGCGTCAATGCTCATGAACTCGAATGTCCCAGTGC
>Ga0307508_10003023_pt1 | contig 17326 bp, 27 predicted proteins | sample 9_EM_MG_FD_203089 | JGI IMG/M metagenome (GOLD analysis project Ga0307508, IMG submission 203089) | Populus trichocarpa ectomycorrhiza microbial communities from riparian zone in the Pacific Northwest, United States - 9_EM | ecosystem: Host-associated > Plants > Roots > Unclassified | place...
TCGTCCATGTCGCCTTCGATCGCCTGCGTTGCAGTGACGTGTTCCGTGTGTTGGAAGTCCATGGCGTTGTCGTCGTCTTCTTCCCTTCCTTCGTCTCCAGAGTCGTCGGAGTCGGAGTCGGAGTCGGAGTCGGTGTCGTTCTCCTCGCGTGCACGCTTTGCGGGGGAGGGTGACCGTGAGGTCGCGACCGTAGGAGGTTGGAGGTGGTGTCGGGAGGGGTGCTGCTGGGAGCGGGCTCTTGGGGTGCTGTGCGCAGAGATTTCGGTGGTGGCTGGGGTGTTCGGGCGGAGGAAGGCGTCGAGGGATCCTTGACCGGGGTTGTTGGTGGACATGAAGCCTTTTAGCGAGGTGGTGATAGTTTGGCGACGCGAGCCAAAATCACGAGAAGCGGGCGGCGACAGGAGGGAAAATTCCCAGGAGGGTTCCGGAGGGGTGCGGCCTCTAGTTAATAAACTATTGACCGACTCCTGAGGTGGGTTTCCGGGGTTGTTGAAAACTTAATTGGAAAAGAAGATTTTTGGTGTCGCGAAAACAGTGAAGTTTTTGGGGGGTGTTGTGAGGATAATAGATTGCGTGGAGAAGAATCTCCCGACTAGCTACTGCGCCCTTTCCTTTATACTTTTCCCTCCCTCTGTGGAATCACAGCTTGCCCGCAAGACTGACACAGTTCCTCCATACTTCATCATGACTCAATCGCTACGCGCCAGGAAAACACATGATCGCACTTGGCCGCCGTGCGGCCAACACTCTACTCGCGGCAACAGGAGAAAGGACGTGCAAGCAGTAACAGTAGGGGAAAAGGAGAGAGGTCTAGACTGGCCAGCGGTCGGGGATATCGCTACCGGAGCGATATGGCGGAGATCGGTCGAGGCGCCTAAGTGCGGAGGATGACCGCAGCTGCGGCAGCGGAAACGAGGACGAGCCACAGGGCGATAAGGGTGAGAGTGGCACCGGCACCGGCGCCAAGGAGCCTGTCGTGCCAGGTTCGTGACAGTAGAACACCCTTGTTGTCGTACTGGGAGTGAATGCCAGCCGAGATATAGCCCCAAGCATCAGTTTCGACTATTATTTCTTGGTCGTAGTCTCAGTGGCGAAGAATGGGGGCCAACATGAACGCTTTTTTGAGGTGATCGAAGGCTACCTACTGCTCCAGTCCCCACACAAATGGAACGTATTTACCTCCATCTTTTTTCGTCAATCTGGTCAACGGCGTTATTACTTTGGAGTAATCTTTTATGAACCATCTGTAGAAGTTGGCGAACCCAAGGAAGCACTGGACATCTGTAACATTTTTCAGGGTTTTCCAACGTAAGCTACAGGACACCTTCTCCGGATCCATTCGGATTCTCTTGGTGGTGATGATGAATCCCAGATATTTCACTTCCTGCTTGTGAAAATGACATTTCTCTAGCTTCAGGTGTAGTCCCGCCTATGACAAGACTTTCAACACCTTATACACCTGTTCCTTGTGTTCCTTCAAGGTACTGCTGTATACGAAGATGTCGTCGAGGAATGCAGTACAGAAGTTGTCAAGGTAAGTGCGGAGCACATCATTTATAAGTGCCTGGAAATTGGACGGTGCATTCGTCAACCCGAATGGCATAACCAAAGATTCGAATAACCCGTAACACATCTGTAATACTGTCTTCCATTCTTTGCCTTCTGCCATTCGTATCAAATTGTATGCACTGCGAATGTCCAGAATCGTGAAGTATTTGGCCTTCAACAACCGCATCAATGTTTCTTGCAGTGATGGCAGTGGGTAATGATTTTTGATAGTTCCTTCATTCAGCCCACAGTAATTGACACACAACCATAGGCTGCCGTTGGTCTTTTTGACAAAGGGGATTGGTGAGGCCATAGGGGAGGATGAAGCCCTGATGAATCCCTTGCTCATATTCTCCTCCAACCATTCCTTTAATGTCTGCAACTCGGTTCTGGACATCGTGTATAACGGGCTGAAAGGAGGTGTGAATCCCTCTCGCAAGGGAATCTTGTGGTCATAAGGCTGGTGGGGTGGTAGGTTCTTTGCCAAAGCTTCTGAGAATAGTGGCAGAAACTCGTGGTATTCTGCTAATATATATTCCCTCAGATTCAGCTCCTTCTTTGGTTTCTCCACCCCAAGTGCTTGGTTTATTTCGTATAAGCACCTCCCATCCGATGAGCTCGTGATCTGACCCTGTTGCCTCCTCTCCCAGCAGGACCCAGCTCATGTCCATGTTCAGAGAGGATATGGTGAGGTCGATGACTGAGTGGTTCATCACCCCTGGACCAATCCTCATGGCCTCTTCCGTGTTCCATACAAAGAGGTCCTCTTCCTCGATGAGCCACTCCCAGAAGGTGTGGTTTCTGGAACGTGTCACCCTGGGGTTCCACATCTTGCTGTGAGCGTTCATGTCACCAGCGATGATCACCCTTCAGTGTCTGGTAATCTCCTTCCAGGCTGTGTGCTGTGCTGGCCTGACTGCCTCGCTGCCTGCTCTTTGGTCATAGACATTGGCGACGATGATGGCTTTCCCACCCGGGGGGACCACTTCCACCACCTGGACGTGGTTCCTGCTTGCTCTCACGAGATCCTTCAGCTCTGTCACCTGGCACCTTAACGCCCGGTTGACTGCTATCCAACAATTCACTACCATGCCCTCTTCCCCTTTGATGAACGTGAAACTGGATTGAGAGCGTGTACCGTCCCTCTCTCTCTCTCCTTTGGGTTCCTGAATCAGCACCAGATCTGCTCCCCTCCTGACCACCATTTCCAGCACCACGTCCATTACCTGTCCGCCCCTTGCGCAGGTGTGCTGCAGCGCCTTTAGCAGCACCGGCGTTTCTGTGTGGCCCACCATCAGACGGCTACGGGTGGGGCAGTGCCACTTGGTTCCTCTTCGGCTATCTCCATCTTATCCTCCGTCCATTCCAGGGCTACTGGGTTGCCTCCCTCATCAAGCGCGATGATCACTGGGGGCAGGGTGGCCTTGGCACCTGGGACCCAGCTCAGCGGGCAGTGCAGCTGGGTACGGAGGAAGTCGGAGATGAGCATATATATGTTCTAGCCCAGTGGGTGGAAAGATCGGTCTATAGATGGGCTGGCCCATCTATAGACTGGCAGCCTGTATATGAATGGGCTGGATCTACGAACTGGCTGGACAGTGGGTAGATTTTCCTAGGTGACTGGGCTAGCCCAGTGGTAAATCTGCAGGTGGGCTGTACCAGTGGTAGATTTTTAGGTAGGCTAGCTGAGTGCTAGATCTATGAGTGAGCCGGCCTAGTGGGCATACGAGCTAGCACCAACACCCTGTGGAAACCACCTTCTTCTGAACTAATCCTTTCGTCAGTCACCATCACCCTGATTACAATCCTCTTTGCAATCATATCCGCCACTGCCGCCACCGCCAATGCCCTCCCCATTACCACCCTCTCCCCTTTTTCTGCAGAAACATTGCAGGAATTTGGAAGATTGATGGCAAAAGACAACAGCAAGGTAGGTTTTAAGAAGGGAATGGGGTAGAGTTTCTACTGATGATCGGCTAGCCTCGGTTTACAAAGGAAAAGTGAGTAGATTCGACTGGATGCGATATCCTCACATGAAACCACCACCTGGGTCAGATCAAAAGAAACTCTGGAATTATAAGTACGATGCACAGGCAAACTATGATATTTGCCATAATGACCTTTGAAATTGAGGTGCACCAGAGGTCAGCGAGCAAATTGTCAGAATAACGGGCATCCGGAGATGACGGACTGGAGGTGGCATCCAGACATGACTGAGTCCCCGATCACCGGCTCAGGGGGCAGTCTTCCGTCCTTTGTCCTGATGGCCTTTCTGTATATAGAGAGATCTTGCACCCACATAATGCCAAAAAAGACAATCTTCACTGTTATCTATCGATATATTCCAACACCAATACAACAAACGCCATACAATAGAAGCTTTCCCCCTGGGAGACGTAGTCAGTATCAGGGTTCCCAAAAAGGATCGTATGGCAACCGACCCACACCGAATATTCCGCCGGGCCCTAGCTGTACCTCATCACAACTGGTACAAGCTTCAGACTGCACACGAAGTTCTCAGCATCCATTACCCTGTTACAGTTCTAACCAGAGCGCCACTGGAAGCACGTTTGGATGTGGCAGCCAATATTCTGGAGACTGAACTGCCAAATATCATCACCCTCCATACGGCATCAGCAAGAATGTCGACGAGTGAACGGATATCAGTTTCCTGCAATTGCAAGCCTCCTCGTTGTACTGGGAAATGCAGATGTTTCAAGAAAAAAGTGAAGTCCTCTGTCCATTGTCATGCTACTGAGTTCGACTACCATAACCTGTTGGAATTGGCAATTCGCACTGAGGTGGCGTTGGTTGATTGTGGGATGGAGGAGGATGAGCAATTTCCGGAGGAGGAATAGCTACAGGAGGAGAAGCAGCTTCAGGGGGAGAAGCAACCGCAGAAAAGGGGGCCGTAGGAGGAGGAGCAGTCTCAGGAGGAGGAGCCGCGGGAAGAGGAGCAGCCGCACGAGCAATACTACGGGCTATCTGGTATTCAAGATTCGAACGATTTACCACCACCAACTTGGAAGAGAACTCGGCAGGCTACCCCAGTCACAGCACCGGAACGTAAGGCGGGAGGGCGAGTTCTGAGAAAGAGAAGGAGACGGGTGCAGTAGTTGCTCTGCGGAGATTGACCCCTGGTCGTAAGCAGAATTCAATTGATTGTTGGAGAGCGAGGTGTTGAGTAGTAAGTGCCTGGGGAATAATCTCTGGGGAATTGAGGGGGGTCTGAGAACCGGTCACCGCCGTGTTACGTACCTCCCGCCACCGCCGTAAAAAAAAAAACGAAGCTATCTAGCCAGTGGCAGCAGATCTCCCACCTGGCCAGCCCGCTCCCAGATATCTCACAGCCGGCCAGCCCAGTTACCCAGAAAAATCTACCCACAGTCCGTCCAGTTCGTAGATCCAGCCCATTCATACACGGGCCGGCCAGTCTACAGATAGACCAGCTAATCTATAGACCGACCATTCTGCCCACTGGGATAGAACATATATATAGAGATGTCTCTGCCGACCAGAGAGAATCAACACATCGTATCGAATCTACCATCTCTACCTATATCCATCGTGACGTCTTGATAGCGTTAGCGCATTGTAATCTGAGTGATAGATACATGTGTCAAGGCCGGAGGTCGGCGCGCGAGGTCGTAGATAGATGGTAATGCGCTCGTGGGCGAGAGGCCGGAGTGCAGCGGTTTGCGCGCGAGGTCAATGGCTGCACACTTGGCGTCATAGGCTTCCTGTTAACTTGGAAGCCCATGTGTACCCTGTGACTCCCACTGAAGCTCTCTCTTCCAGGCGTCAGCGTAGCCGACTGCGCCCGAGTCCGTCCGCGAGCCATCCGTAAAGATGGACACCCCCTAGGGGCTCTGATCGCTCTGCTGTTTTCTTGGCGGCTTGCTTATCTTCGATGATGACGATCGCGGAGCGATATCGCCTCCGGTGGTAGGACCATTGCTTCTACCCCGTCCGAGAAGCCTCGGGCCGATGCCGCATACTCCAGCACCGTGGCCCGGCCACCCTCCGGAAGGGCAAAGCTGGAGCCCGAACCGCCTCCTCCGGTTGCCGAGCTGCGCTGAAGTGCCCAGATCCCCGACTCTAATGAGAGGCATACTTGGTTGGTTGACTAGGGAATGCCCCCAGAGTCGCCCTGGTCTCCCGGTTGCCCAGAATCTGTAGATCCTTTGCCCACCCGATTGTGCCGTGGACTTGGTCTCCCTACCACAGTTCCGGATCGAACACGGCAGCCGAGTGAGCGCAGGCCATCATGACCTTTCGACAGTTGACCGGTGATAGACCCATCTGCCCCGTGAGCCGGCGAAGCTGGTTCATGGCGTTCCTTCACCTCTTCATTCCAAAGGCGTGAAGCTCCATTGCTCCTTCAGGGTGAGCTGGGGATCTAGCCAGACTCCGAGCTAGCGCGTCGCTTCCTTGTTGACGGGCACGGTTCTGTCACCCACCTGGATGGCGGCAGCCGGAGCGGATCTCTTCCCGTGGGAGAGGGCTGCGTCGGTCCCTCCGTGGTCGAATGTTACGCTGTTGCTGGCCGCCCGCTCGACGGGCGCCGCTGCAGCTTCCGACAGCTTGTTGGCCACCGCCTGATCATCCCTCTTCCGCCCACCACGTGCGGTTGTCGACGAAGGACAGTCCTTTGACGCCCGGCAGGGCCTCGACCTCGTCGAAGATGCCCGACATCTTCTGCGCCCAGCTGGTGATGACGATGAGCCATTGACCGGATCTCTGGTGCAATGATCTCCCCGCCGTGCTCGCGTCGCGAGCGACCCCCCGCGGACCCCATCCGGCGGCCCAGCTAGTAGCCGCACCCAAGTGGCAATCGCCAACTCACCAGATCCGCTTGTTCGCTGCTGTCGGGAATGTTAGCCGCATGTCGGTACGAATCACCGAGCAGCGGCTTATCAATCCGGACGAACGACGACATAGAGTACATAAATGCTTCTGCGCTCGGGCCGTGCCGATCGGAACCACTACCAGCTGAAGACAGGGCACTGCCGTACAGGAGAATACCTGCACTGGACGACATCCCGCCCGACGCCCCAGTGCTGGTGGTGCCTGCACCCCAGGCAGACAAGAGAGCACCTCTTAAAGGGATGCCTGAAGTGGAGAAAACAGCAGAGAGTGCTGTGGAAGGAGGTGTGGAAAGAGACCGGGAAGGGGAGGGGGAGACTAAAAGCCCACGAGCTCTTCGCGGAGCCGGGGGCTCGTCAGGCGATATTGGACTTCCTGGCCACGACGGAGGTAGGGAAGACAGTGCCGGCCGTGGAAGTGGAAGCCGACGAGGAAGCAGGCAGCGAGGTGTCGGAGGGGGAGTTACGCGAGAGGGCGGAGCAGGAAGAGGAGAGGAGGGCGGAGGAGCTTGGCACCGAGAACGAAGGGGAGGAGGAACATGGGCTGTTCCTTCCTACCCCGGCGTTCATGGCGTCGGCAGAATCGGAGTAGGGGGCGGAAGTGTCTTTCCTTGGGGTCTTTCCTTTGTTTCTTTCTTTTCTTTAGTGCGATCTACATTGTTCGGGGGATAGGCCTGGGCGGAGGGCAAGGGGGTGCTTGCACAGTGCCGCCTCGCGCGGTTTGCGGCCAGGAAACGGCCTGTACATAAACTCGTCATGATCTAGATAGGTCGCACACGAGTATAATGAATAAACAAAAAAAAAAAAAACAAGCCGATCGGAACCACAACGAATCAGATTGTATTTTCCAAAGCCAAATGCCGGAACGAAACGGACCATATCAACAAGAGCAAACTCAAATCGAAGCAGAGCGTATCAACAAGAGCACAACTATAACGGCACATCACATCAACCGGAGCAGAAAAACCGGAACAAACCCCATCGCGCCCAAGCTGCGCCGAAAACTCCGCAACCGCCCAACCTGCACGGTGACGGCTAATAAGCCAGACTGACGGTGTGTCCCTTCCACTCGCCGCCACGGCCCTGCACCACCTCCTGGAAGATCCAGTGGCCGACGTCCTTCCTGCTGACGGTGTAGCCGACGGCCTCGCCCTCGACGTCGCCCCAGGCGTTGCCGCCCGTCTTGGCCCTGCCCCGGTATCCCGCGCGGAGCTTGTCGGTCTGCTCTCCGTCTGTGAGCAGCGCGGGGCGGACGACGACGTGAGCGGCGAGGACGCCCTCGTTCGCGGCGCGGACTACGAGCTCCTCCATCTTCTTCTTGTCGCGGTGGGGGACCTTGAGCGCCTTATAGAGCGGACGCATCGCGAGCGGTAGGTCGCGATTGTCGTCCAGGCCCGTCGTCGAGATGACGCAGAGCAGCGGCCGCTGCCCGCTCGCGCGCAGCGCAGCGAGCACCTGCGTGATCCCCCGCTCGCAGATCGTCGGGTCATTCAACGTCACGAAGCACGTGAGCGGGTTCGGCGAGAATGCCGGCGTGCCCCCGACGCCGAAGAGCACCGTCGTCGTCGCGCCCGAGAGCGTCGCCGCCACGGCGTCGGCGTCGTCGATGTCGCCGGCAACGATGGTCAGGTTCTCGGTGCGCGCCGCGGCCGTCGCTAGCAGCGCCGTGAGCTTGGCGGGCGTGCGGGCGAGCGCCGTGCAGATATGCCCCGCGGCGAGCGAGTGGATCAGCGCGTTCAGGGCGCAACCGCCGGTGGCGCCGAAGAAAGCAAGGTGCTGGGGAGTGGACATGGTGGCTTCGAAGTTGGAGAATGGAGACTGTCCGGTCGGTGTAGTGGGTTGTCGTGTATTGTTCCGGTGCTCGCTGCGGCTCTGGTGGATGGGATCGCCTCCGCTCCGGATTGCCAGCCTATCTATATTCCTGCAATTGCGATGGAACCAACGACTCCCAACGAAAGGCTCCGTGCTGACGCCTTCACGCACACGCATCGGCACCATTGCCACCGCCGACTGCGATAGCTCCGACGACCCCGAGGGGTGCCGTCGATGCCATTGGCAACCTAGATAGTCCGGTCGACAGCGCTAAACCCCGCTGCGGCCTGAAGGTGAAGACTGTGCAACCAACACCGGAACTCCGTGTCAGTCCGTCGGCACAGCAATAATCCCTCCGCCCAGCACAAGAGAAAAAAAGAAAATACGACGCATGTCGGCTGGTATGGCGGCGCATATGACGGATGTATATGTGTGGTAGATATCTATTGCGTATGTAGCTGCAGAACCTCCGCTGGTCGGTCTAGGTGTCCGCTGCGCTTCCGTCTTCGGCGGTTCGGATTTCCCCCGCCGTACCTCCCTCGGCCTGTCGTTCTCCTCTCTCCGCCCCGCCGATTTCTGTCGTTCCGGCCTGTGCCTTCCCGGCGGCACCAATTCCCGCGGGCGCTGCCGGCGCCGGTGGCTCTCGTCCCTCGTCTCCGCGTCTGTTCGCACTTTCACTCTCCCCGGCCGCTCCCCGGAAGCAGCCCGCTTCCTCCACTAGCCCGCCAGCCTCGAGAACGCACCGCCGAGCATCGGAGCGGACGGTTTCGTGGCCTCGCCCGTCGACGCCATGCTGAGCTCGACGCGCCCGTGGATCGCCTCGCTCCACGCGCGCTGGGGTGTGCTCACTGACCGGAGCGACGACTGCGCGACCACCCCGCCTCCGTCGCCGCCTCCGCGTTTGCTGCTGTCGCCGGCGCCGGCCGTGTGCCTGCACGTGGCGGTGCAGGGGCGCTTACGGCCGGCGGCCTCGTCTTTCGCCGCGTCCATGGAATCGATACGTCGTCGTCGTCGAGGAGTAGAAGCCAGCGGAGCCCGATGTATGTAGATGTGCGGTCCGAGACGTCGCGGTGAGTGAGCCCGTGCGCCGGTCTGGAATATCATCCACCCACCTCGGTGATATCACATTGCAGTGTTGTCCGAATTCCGGATGCCGCAGATGCTGTCGATCGCGGTGGACGGCTGGTGCGGCGGATCGGCTTCGGCATTGGCCACTCTCAGCGGCGATACCCGCGAACGGACGTGGAGCTGGGGCAGGAAGACCGAGCCCTAATGAAAGCCGGGCGGATATCCCTACGCCTCGGGCTCGCGGTCGGTTTCGGCCGGAGCATGGCGAGATGGCCATTGGGCGTTGGGAAGAACGGCTGATGGGTACCGGTTGTTCGATGTCCGTGGCTGGTGCGAATGTCTGGTTCTCCAAAGTCCGAAGTCCAACATGCCGGTCTGCGCTGCTACGTGTGCCCTGTTGTAAATGGCGTCACCACCTGCAGGAGCACTTGCCTATACGCTAGCCCGATTGAACATGGTTTCCCTTGGCGCCTTGGCAGAGGCTTGGCACCGGGGCCTGGTTTGAAGCCCAGTCTTCTAGACGATAATATCGAGGTTTTGTAGGCCCGGGCGTGCTTATTTCCAGGCTTATGTTTTGCTTTTTCTTGGGTAAGCACGCCCACAGGCGGAAGCGAGGTTTTGCCGTGGAGCGGGCGTTCTTAGAAATTACAGGGTAGATATGTAGTACCACAGCTTGCAACAGTACACCGTCCACGAACTGATCAGATCAGATCAGATCAGAACGCCCCACCGACCTAAGCAGAGTTCGCGACACCTCAGCAAGCCTATATAGGATAATATTGCTCTATCGCGGCCACTCTGTGCCCGCGACGGAATCTACTAGAAAACAAAGCATCAGAAACGAGAAATAGAAACGCATGAGCTTCGTCGATCTAAGACAAACATTCTGTCATGGCGGTGGCGATGATGTAGAGTTCGAAGCTGCCCCCAGGGGGTTGTGGTTGAATCCACCAATCAGCTGGATTGTTTACATCTTGGCATGATACGCACGCCTGGCTTTCGTCCGTTGCTTATTATGCGCTGAGCGTATCTATCTACGCCGGGCGTGCTTATGCGTGGACGGTTTCGGACTAGCCCAGAGTCGAGTGGCATTCTAGTGTTTGTTGCTGTGACGACCTAAGCACGCCCGGACCTACAAAACCTTGATAATACAGACTTTTTGAGCACTCGACAGGCCGGTGACAGTTGGTGGCAACACTTCAATCGATATCCCCGATGCCCGCCTTGCCGGTCTGGCCGCTACGCGTGCGCTGTTGTAGATGCCATCACGGACCTGGATGCCTGGTCCCCGTCCAGTTCGCTTGTCTGGCGAGATGCTGGGGTCCCTTGCACTACGTCATCCAGCATACCCCGCATCCTGCGGCTAGATATCTACACGGTTGTTGGCTTGGAATGGTACGCGTTATTTGATCTGGGCTTGACGGAGATCTTTGATGCAGACTGCAGTCATTCGGGGTTTGACGATACGCCCTTTCTTTCTTGCAACATTTGTATTGATCGTTTTGCTCTTTTGCAGACGACATTCGTAGTGTTGAACTTGCACCGTGCCCTTTCGTTGAATTGTGTTCCCACCTATCTTCGTCCAAACAGTGTCCACCAATGGCCAAAACCCACTGAATTCTTGTATGGCTAACTGGACAGGTTTCTCCAATCGGAAAAGCATCTCCCTATAGGTAATTACCTGATGGGGTACTGGAATCGTCGTGGAGGAGGAGGAGGAGGAGGACACTCGCGCGTGCGATTGATTGTTCGAGTTGTGATGATCGATTGTTGGAGTTGTGATGATGGATTGTTCGCGTTGAACCGGAGCCCCAGAACTGTCACACTTTTTTATTTTATTTTATTTAACTACATACTGAAGGGCCTATGCCAGGCCCGATGTAGAGAACGACAAAGAAAGGAAGGTAGAAAGAAGAGAGAGTGAGTGGGTGTTGGCGTTACCCAATGATTGGCTGGTTCTGTCTTGCGAGGAGGATGGTGTACAGGATAAAGAACCAACTCCGCTCCGCCCCTCTATACATATACAGATGGAGCTGGTCAATCCTCCCTGAACCCAAGGATCCCAATTCCTCCATGTTCCAACAGAACCCAATGCAATGTAGCAACAGAACCCAATACAATGTAGCAACCGAACCTAATGAAGTGAAGCAACCGAGCCTAAATCCTCCCACAATATTTAATTCGGTGCCACATGTGGCGGTAAGCTCCCAAAAAGGACTAGCGTGCCCAACGCTGAATGCATTCCGAAACACCAGCCGCCCGCGTTCCTGAAGCCGCTGACGATCCCCGCGAAGACGACCCAGCAGGAGTGCACGGCGAGAAGGTGACGGATGCCCCGCCTGTGGATGTCAAATCAGCGTTCAATAACGTCTGCACGGCACACCTCGGCAGGCGCATGGGAAGCGTTTGAGCTGGAGCCAGTCCTCATCCGGAGGACCGGCAGTTTCATGTCTGGCCGGGAGATCGAGCTCGTTCTCGACGGTGGAGTAAGACAGGCGAACCTGGTAGACACCGGCGCCCCTCATGGGGGCTCGCCAGTGGTGCCGCCAGAGCCGTGCCGGGCGCCAAAGCAGTGTCCTTCGTCGACGAATCGCATTTTTTCGGGTGGGCGGAGGGAATGGAGGACCAGACAGTGGCCAACTAGCTATCGCAGGCGGCTCTTTTCCACAGAGAGAGATCCGCTCCGGCTGCCACCATCAGGGTGCGCTACAGCACCGTGCCCAAAAAACCCACCCGCTGGCTCGGAGCGTGGCTAGATTCCTAGCTCGCGCTGAAGGAGCACCACGCATCCGGTTGAAGAAGGGAAGAAACGGCATCCGGCTTCGTCAGCTCACGGGGCGGATGAGTCTATCACCGGCCAACTGTCTGAAGGCGGTGATGGCCTGTGATCAGTCGGTTGCCACGTGCTGTTCGGAGCTGTGGTGGGAGGGAGACCAGGTCCACGGCACCATCGAGCGGGCAGGAGATCTGCAGATGCTGGTCACCCAAGAGGCCAGGACGACTCCGGGTGTATTCCGGACAACCAACCAAGGAAGGCTTTCATTGGAGTCGGGGATCGGCGTAACTTGACAACCGGAGGAGACGGTTCGGACTCCAGCGTTGCAGCCTCCCGGAGGGGGACCAAGCCAGGGAGCTGGAGTATGCGGCATCGGCCGTAGGCTTCTCAGGCGGGGTGGAAACGACCTATGACCGAAGGCGATACCGCTCCGAGCCACCATCACCGAGGATGAGGAAACAGCCAAGTGAACAGCGGAACTACAGCCCCCAGGGCTGTCCATCTTTGCGGATGGATCCCGGACCGACTCAGGCGCAGTCGGCTACGTTGTCAGCTGGAAGTGGGGGCTGCAGTGGAAGGGTCACAAGGTACCAACAGGACGTCTATGACGTCGAGTGTGTAGCCATTGCCCGAGGACCGAAAACCGCTGCACTCCGCCCTCTCGCCCACGAGCACATCACCATCTGCACAGACGCCCAGGCAGCGGTCCGAAGAATGGGCTTGGACGAGCTTGGCCCCGGCCAGAGGAACGCGCTTTAGGCAAGTAAGCACATCGCAACCATCCACCGCAGAAGGCCGGGGGTTACGATCGAATTCTGATGGTGTCCTGCCCACAAGGGGGTGCCGAATGAGAAGGCGGGCGAATGGACAAAGCTGGCGGCGGACGAGGCAGTCGCCCACAGCGTGGAACATCTCCGACATGGGCGGTATGGCGACCAGCCAGGGCAATGGCGGTAACCCCCCAGGTCACTGGCTCACTGAAGCGCTCGATAACAGAGGCTAGGTGGGAAGCAAGGGCGGGGGCAGAATCCAAATATACCGGGAAGAAATAAGGTAGAGCCGGCTTCGGGAACCACGCCAGATGTATGCCTCGGGCCCAGCAAATGCTAACAAGTGGCTCGCTACGAGGTTCTACAAGTTGAAGACGGGCCATCACTGGCCAATACCTAGTGTGGACGAAGAAGCAGTCCACCGGTAAGTGCTGGTGGTGCCCTTATAGGACCCAGGCGCGGGAGCATCTCTTCAAGTGCTGCCGGCACTGGAAGCGCCAGCAGAAACTCTGTGGGCGGAGGTGTGGGGGGAGACAGGTAGAGGTAAAGACCGGATCAAGGTCTGGGACCCCTTTGCCGACGAGCGGTGCAGCCAGACGATCTTGGACTTCCTCTCCACAAGGGACGTCGGGAGGCTGGCCCCGGCTGTGGAAGACGCACAGAGCGGGGCGCCGCAGTGCGAACACCGGAAACGGAGGGAAAGAGAAGAGGAGTATGATTTGGGGGCGGCTTCCTTTGTTCTTTCCTTTGTCTTTCTTTTGTAACTTCCTTGGTGTGCTTAACATCTTGGGACAGACCTAGGCGAAGGGCAAAGGGGAGCTTCAGCGGGGCCGCCCGCGCTCTCATCGAGGTCGTGGCGGACGGTGGTCAGGAAGCGGGCAGTTTGCTATCGCCATGATCTAGCTTGGTCGCACGTGATGAATGAATAGATGGAAAGGCAAAAAAAAAAAAAAGATGAGCGTGGATTTGATCCTGAACTCCACGGCCAAAACCGTGGCCACCTGTTGTGCGCTCGCCGCGACCGCAGCTGCTCCCCTCATGCTACGCCGCCCCAGCGTGCTGAAGATGCTGTCCTCAGCGCCGCCGTTGTTGCCAGAAGAACTCTTATGTGCTTTGTTCCGACCTAGGTCCGGACACAGCGAGCTTGAAACTTGAAAGCCGGTTACCGGTATGCCCGATGTCTCTCTCTTCCTCCTTCTCCTCTTCTAGGCCGGCGCGCATCTCGCATTCCTCCGCCACCGCAAAGTCCGTGTTTCTGTCTCCGTGGAGCTCTCTAGTCAGGGCGCTCCGCTGCTTGTCGATAGAGGCCACCACCAGGGCCGCTGGGTCAATTTCCGGTCCCGGGTTTGACATCGTGAGAACCTGAAGCCAAAGTTGTTACTGGACTGGGTTTAGTGAGTCGATAGCTTGGCGCCCTTAACGGGGTCGGTGGTGGGTGGGCGTCCCAGCTGCTGACGATGAACCATTAATCACATGCGACCTTGTGGATCATGGCGATATTATATTCAGTCCAACCCCGTTCACCGTCCGCTCCCGGGCAGTGTTCTACATAGTCCGGTCTGGACTGGACGACGTAGGACACTGCCCACATCAGCGGTGCGAAGGAAGACCCAGGTCGGCGGATGCACCGCTCCTTTTGGCACGCTGTGGCTCCCGCTATGCCCTCCGCCCTGGCCTGTCCCGAGGAAGATAGAGCGGACCAAAGAAATACAAAAGACAAAAGGAAAGCCGAATCAAGAGGCGACTTTCTACTTCTCTTTCCTTTCATTCCGCTCCTGGAGTTTCCTCGCTCGAGCCGTCTTCACAGCCTCCTCACATCCGTGGTGGCGCGGAAATCCAAGATCGCCTGACCGCATCGCTCGTTGGCAAAGAGACCCCGGATCTTGAACGGGCTTTACCTCTCGCTGTCTCCCTCGACAGGCACATCCGCCCATAAGTTTTTCTGCTGGGGCTCAGAATGCGATGCACCGGACCGGTGCGAGTCTCGGCCTCATCGACGAGCAAAAAAAAGAAGACCTGCCGTCGCGTCGACTGGAGACGTGCACATACTTTACGCTTTACGCCCATGCTCAGCCTTTGCTTTTTCTCCACTCAGTAATTGCATGCGACCTACCGTATTAACTCACTTAAGAGGCACACTTTTAAGCGCCGTAATAGCCGAGCTAGCGCGTTTATGGTTAGCGCTCTTGGCATTTTTCCAACGTCACATGACTGGTATTTCTGCCGAATGAACTTCCCCGCAAGTCCTATCTCATTCGAGACGACTACCTGCTACCAGAGGATGTAGATTTGGATATGGAGAGATAGAGAAGAATTGGGAGATCACTACTATCAGTATACCAGAAGCCATGGTAGTACAACCCACCTCTGTTCTCGCGTGTTCAGTACCACCTACAAACGTCAACGACCATGAACTCTCGATACTATTCTCTACCATCAGCTTGCAGTCGACTTGAGAGTTAGCTCGCAGCTCAAAACCAGATTACTACCCGATCTCCACTGAAATTCAAACGTCGACCGGGTCCCCGTAAGCAGCCAATTCCGGCAGTACCACGGTGGATTCCACTGGCGGCAGCAACACCTCTTCTCTTCCAATCGATGTCAGCAAGGATGGAGAACTTTCGATTAAAGGCCTCGACACTTCTCGCCTAGCGATTGCACTTGAGCAATGGCAAACTCAAGGAGTCCAAAACACTAAAGATGGGGATGATTTCGACTCTGGAGATGCTGAAGATGCCGACGATGATTCTAACAGCAACTCCGCCATATCTGATCCTGACGACGATCTATTTGCGGACACACTACCAATCCCTGTGGAAATCCCACTGCCCACACAGTTCTGCGCTGGCGGCAACTCACAACCCAGTAGCAACCTACATGCCGGCAGTCATCTTTCTGCTGCAACCTCGCCCCTACTGGTTGATGGCATGGCTGGCTCGGCACAAGATTCGAAAGGCCAGCTTTTTTTTTTTGTTTATTCATTACTCGCGTGCGACCTATGGAGATCATGGCGAAATTATGTACAGCCCAGTTTCTGTCCGCTGTCCGCGCAGTGGCGGCACGTTGCTAGCACCCCTTTTGCCCTCCGCCCAGGCCTATCCCGTGAAGATATGAAGCGCACCAAGGAAAAGACAACGAGAAAGCGCGAAAGAACAAATGAAAAAGTCTAAACCTCGCCGGCGGACGCCATGAAGTCGGGTGTGGGCAGGAACAGTGGCGGTTCCTCCTCAGCGCCCGACTCCTCGGCCCCCGCTTCCTGCTCCTCCAACCACTCCCGCACCTCCAGCTCCGACACTGCGCTCACGGCGTCATCCTCCACAACCGGCACCCGCCTGCCCACGTCCGTGGTCGAAAGGAAGTCCAGCACCGCCCGGCTGCACCTCCCGTCGGCCAGTAAGTCCCGCACCTTCCACCATTCGAAAGGCCAGCGAGGACGGAGGCGTGAAAGATCATCTAGAAGTGTGCCAGCTGCTACCGGTACTATTAGAAGAAGTGCTAGATTGACTGGAAAACCAACACGTACATATGTAGTAGAATTCCCACAAATTACTGATGCAGAGAAATCTGATGAGGATGACGGAGTTGAGTATGACTTTCGTTGGTATGATACGGTGGAGAGTTCTAGCATGTACATATATCTAAATAGAAAATTGAGCGCGCGGGATGTGGGTGACCCCGAAGTGCACGTGACCTAGTTCCCTACTCCTGTCCCACCCCTGCCAATTTTGATATTGCGCTAGATACATAGTCAAGGCCGCCCCAAGATGGCTAAGCGGCGCCAAGACGGTTTGCCGCCGAAAAAAGTGTGCCTCTTAAGTAAGTTATTACGGTATAACCACAGCAATGTCACCCCTTCCCCCACCCCCATCCAGTGTTCCACCGTCCTTTCCGCTCATTCACATTTACGGTAAACCTTTAAAATGCCATCGTTTTTGGCGTCATCCTTTAAAATGCCACGGCTGGCGCTTTTCCATTAAATCGCCACCGGTCCCGGGCATAGGCAGCAACCACCAGAAAAATCTCACAACACACCGACCTCAACCGAACAATCCTCAAGCATGCGAAAAGACGGCAACTCAGCAGTAAATCTGGAGTTAGAAATTCGATTCTCTGAAGTCATTCAAGCAAGCGGTCATGGGTTGGGCGATTGCAGTGCACTTCAACACGAACGGCCACCGCCGCCCCCCAACTTGACACCAACCGGGGATGACTGTTATGCGCCTTACCTGAGAAAGCCACGCGGTCGGCCAAAAGCGAAGCGGCTGCGCAAATGAGAAGGCCGCCGCCGCGAAACCCCTGTCAGAGCCGCCGTCGCCGGGGCACTTGCAGAAGTCCCAGAAAACACTGTACAGCGCTGTAGCCAAGGTCGCGGTGTGGGACACAACCGTACTCTTGCCGAGACGTCATATAATTCCCAATTGGTGGCTTGTAGATACCTGCGAGTAGTTTCCGATAGCTAAATAAGAGTTGTGTTGTGGGGTGGGGGG
>Ga0307508_10003024_pt1 | contig 17325 bp, 16 predicted proteins | sample 9_EM_MG_FD_203089 | JGI IMG/M metagenome (GOLD analysis project Ga0307508, IMG submission 203089) | Populus trichocarpa ectomycorrhiza microbial communities from riparian zone in the Pacific Northwest, United States - 9_EM | ecosystem: Host-associated > Plants > Roots > Unclassified | place...
CGCCGCGGCGGCCTGCGGCTCCGCCGCCGCGGCCGGGGCGCGACGCCGTCGACCGCCGTGCTCCGTCCCGACGCGGGCCGCCGCGCCGGGGGCCGGGGTCTGAGCGTCGGCCTTGGCGCGCTTGCGGACGGCGCCGGCGCCGCCGTGTTTCTCGGTCGGCGCGAGCCGACCCTTCGTCTTCGTCATACCGAGCGCCGGCCGATCGTGCGGTTGCGCGGCCGGTCGAAGCGGGCCACCCGCCTCTCCGCCTGATCGACCAGCGCGAGCAACTCGGCGGGCGGGACCCCCGGCGGGCGGGCCAGGTCGCCGACGACGTAGCAGATCAGCTCGAAGCGGCGCACGTCCGTGAGGCCCTGCGCGAGCTCCGGCTCGCCGGTCGCCGCGCGCACGAGCGCCTCGGCCTGCCGGGCCACCTCGCCGCCGGTGGGCAACGACTGGTACGCCAGCAGGTCGCTCACGTAGCGGGTGACGTCGCGCGGCTCGCGCCCGACGAAACTGCGCCGCACCGCCACCACGAACAGCTCGCGCAGCAGCCTGATGGCGCGCGGCGAATCGTTCAGCCGCGACAGCGACCGCGCCGGGCGCTCCGCCTCGAGAGCCTCGAGGACGAGCCGACCCGCCGCGGTCGCCGCCTTAGGTAATTGCCCGGTTTGACCCACATCCGGACTCTAGCCGGATGTGCCGTCTTACGGGATCAGAGCGGGAATGCTCGAGTCGAGCAGCCCGCGCTCCTTGAGCGCGCCGTAGAGCGGCGTGGTCTCCGGGTAGTGACCCCAGTTGTGGTCGCCGGTGCCGTCGCCCGCCCCGCCGAGCAGCTGGCGCTGCACGTCGTTGAAGCCCGCCCACTCGGGGCGGTTGGGCAGGTCGGCGACCTCGTCGCGGCCGGCGATCCACCGGTACGTGTAGCCGAAGAACGCGCCGACGCGGGTAATCGACGAGTAGTTGTCGGAGCGGGCATGCCACAAGCGGCGGTCGAAGACGACCAGGTCACCCGGGTTTGCCGTGATCTGCAGGGCACCCTCGGGCTGCGGCCACGGAACGCCGCGGCTCGGCGGGCCGGGCAGCCAGTTGGTCTTGTGGCTGCCGGGCAGCACGGTGAAGTTGCCCCGGCCGGTCTCGCTCACATCGGAGAGCCAGTAGGCCAGCTTGACGGAGAGCATCGGGCGGGGGTCGGTCTCGATCTCCCGGTTCTGCCGGCCGCCGTCCTGGTGCCAGTGCCACCAGTCCTTCGTCTTCTCGTGAATCTGCGGGTGCACGTCGATGTGGGAGTGGTAAACGTGCACGTTCCACCCGAGCAGCGACCAGATGTAACGGAACGCCAGCGGGTGATCGAGAAGGAAAGCCAGTTCGGGAAGGGTCGTCACCGCGCAGAGCTGGTGCAGCGCGCCGGCCGACCCGAGGCCGTGCCCGCCGGGCTGGCCGGCCCGCTCCTGGGCGCCGAGGATCGCGGTGCGCGCGACCTCGATCTCACTCTCGCTCAGCACCGAAGGCACGACGAGGAAACCGTCCCGGTCGAACCGGGCCCGCTCGTCATCCGTCATCGGAGCCCATGCGGGGGCTTCCACCTGCGTCATCTAATCCACCTCTCGGTCTTTCTACATCGAGACGGTTTGTGAACGCCGGAAGGTTACCTCAGAAGGAGAAATCTTCTCTGCTTAGACGAACTTAGATCCTTTAACGGGCGAAACCGCCCAGCCATCGCTCAATCAGGTAAAAAGCGATGGATGACCGCATCGGAAGGTTCATTCGGACGCCGCTGTCCGGTTCCACGTAGTCGCCGGCGATCATCTTGGCGATGTCGTCGCGGGTGAACCAGCGCGCCTCGTCGATCTCCTCGGGGTCGAGGCGGATCGGCTGGTCGCGGTCGGCGGTGGCGTGGAAGCCGAGCATCAGCGACCCGGGGAAGGGCCAGGACTGGCTGCCCGCATAGTGCAGCGAGCCGAGCCGGACCCCGACCTCCTCGTCGACCTCGCGGACGACGGCCGCCTCGGCCGACTCGCCGGGCTCGACGAACCCGGCCAAGCAGGAGAATCGGCGCACGCCGTCCGGCGCCGTGCCCCACGCGACGTTGTGACCGAGCAGGCACCGCCCGTCGGGACCCGGCGCCCCGTCGTGCACCAGCACGATCATCGCCGGGTCCGTACGCGGCCACATCATGTTTCCCTCGGTGTCGACCCGCGCCCAGCCGGCCTCGACGGCCCTGGTCGCCAACCCCGTACGCGGCGAGAAACCGTGAGTGGCATGCCAGTTGACCAGCGCCGCCGCGGCCGTGAAGATCCCCGCGTCCCGGTCGTCGAGCAGGTGACCGACGTCACGCAGGTTCGCCGACCGGGCGTGGCCGACCTCGGGCAGCGGCGCGTCCACGGTCCACAACGGCGTGCCGTCCGGGTCGAGGCCGAGCAACCAGTGGCCGGCCTCGGGCGCCTCGGCCGAGGGCAGCAGGACCAGCTCGACGCCGCCGTCCTCCCGGTCGGTGACCAGCGCCCGGCCGCCCTTGCTCAGGTCGACGACCAGGACCAGGCCGCGGGTCCACGCCTCGGACAGCCAGGGCTCGTCCTTGCGGTGCTGCGCGGCCCGGTCCAGGGTGCTGCGGGCCAGCGGCGGCGAACCGGGCTGCTCCCCCAGGTCTGGTTGGTCGGCTTCGGTCACGCCGTACCGCGTTCCACGGTGGTCAGCGCGGCCAGCGGCGCCTCGACCTTTTCCGCGTCGCCGAGCACCACGGTGACCGCCTTCGACGGCGCGAGGTAGCGCGCGGCCACCTCGGCCACGTGCTCCCGGCTGGCCGAGGCGAGGTCGGCGGAGTGCTCGCGCAGGTGGTCCAGGCGCAGGCCGAAGCTCGCATACACGCTGGCGAGGCTGGCCAGCCCGGCCTGGGTGGACATGCCGAGCCGCAACGTGCCCAGCGCGTAGCGGCGGGCCTGCTCGAGCTCCTCCTCGCCGGGCGCGAGGCTGGCTATGCGGCCCAGCTCGTACAGCGTCTCGAGCAGCGACGGGCCGGTCACCTCGGTGGCGACCTCGGCCGCGGCGAGCAGCACGGAGCCTGCGAGGAAGTGCTCGATCAACGTGTGCGGCCCGTACGTGTAGCCCTTGTCCTCGCGGATGTTCTCCACCCAGCGCGACGAGAAATAGCCGCCGAAGACGAGGTTGGCCAGCTGCAGCGCGGCGTAGTCGGGGTCGGTGCGCGGCAGCGCGGGCAGCGCCATGCGCAGCGACGACTGCACCGCGCCCGGCCGGTCGACCAGCACCAGCGGCCCGGGCACGAGCTCGGGCGTCGGCGGCACGTTGCCGTCGCGGCCGGGGCCGGTCCAGCTGCCGAGCGCCTTTTCCGCGGCGTCGATCGCCTTGTCGGGGTTGATGTCGCCGACCAGGACGAGCACCGAGCCGTCGGGGCGGACTCGGTCGGCGTGCAGGGCCCGCAGCTGCGCCGGGCGCACGCCGCGCACCTGCTCCGGCTCGGGGGTCTGCACCGCGTACGGATGCCGGCCGTAGATCCGCTTGAGCAGCGCGGACCGCGCGAGGTGCGCCGGCTGGCTCTGGGCGACCTGGATGTGGTCGACCAGGCGCTCGCGCTCGGTGGCCACCTCCTCGTTCGGATAGGCCGGGTCGGTCAGCACCGCGGCCAGGATCTCCAGCATCCGGTCGAGGCCGCCGGCGAGCGCGTTGCCGGTGATCATCAGACGGTCGGGGTCGAGCCCGGCGTTGAGCCCACCGCCGACGGCCTGCAGCTCGGCGGCGATCTGCACGCTGGACATCGTGCCCGTGCCGGTGAACAGGGCCTGCGGCAGCAGGGTGGCACGGGCCAGCGGCGCCCGGCCGAACGGCACCCGCAGCCGCAGCTCGACCAGCGGCACGGCCGGGCGTCGGATCGCGATCACGGTGAGGCCGCCGGGCAGCGTGCGCTCGGCCTCGCGGGGCAGCTTGAGCTTGCCGTCCGGGATCAGGTCGGGAAGGGTGTGCGCGCTCATGCTGCGGCTCCGGGGATGACCTCGACGGTGGCACGGCGGTCGGGGCGCAGGGCGGCCGCGGCGGCGACGATCTGCGCCTCGGTGACCTCGCCGATCAGCCTGGGTAGTTCGTTGAGCAACTCGGGGCGGCCGCGCTGCAACTCCAGCACGGCCATCGGCAGCGCCCGGCCGAGCACGGCGTCGGTGTCGCGCAGCAGGTGGGTGGCTATCCGCGCCTGGGTGCGCTCCAGCTCGCCGGCGGTCAGGCCGCCGGTGGCCAGGCGGTCGAGCTCCTCGTCGATGGTCCGCAGCACCTTGTCGGCGTCGCCGCCGGGCGGCATGTGCGCCTGGAGCAGCAGCGCGGTCGGGTTGCGCACCTGGAACTCGTCGCCCATGAAGCCGAGGTAGCCGGCGACGCTGGTCACCGTGCGGTCGCGCTGCACGAGGCGCTCGACCAGCCGGGACGCGTCGCCGTCGGTGAGCACCTCGGCCAGCACCACGTAAGGCAGGTAGCCGGTGAAGTCGCCGATCGGGTCGGGCACCCGCCAGGCGCTGGCGACGGCCGGAAGCGGCGCGAGGCGGTCGGTGTAGACGTCGCGTTTCTCCTGCGTGAGGTCGGCCTCGTGGAAGTCGGGCAGCGCCGGCGCGGGCCGGGCCGGGACGTCGCCGAAGTGTCGCTGGATCATCGCGGTCGCCGCGGCCACGTCGAAGTCGCCGGCGACCGAGAGGGTGGCGTTGCCGCAGGCGTAGTAGCGGTCGAAGAACTCCTGCGCGTCCTGGACCGTCGCGCTCTCCAGGTCGGCGAAGGAGCCGTAGCCGTCGTGCGCGTTGGCGAAGGTCTCGAAGATCACCGGCGGCAGCTTGAGCCAGGGAAACCCCCCGTACGGCCGGTTGAGCACGTTGACCCGGATCTCCTCCTTGACCACGTCGACCTGGTTGCGCAGGTTTTCCTCGGTGAGCCGCGGTCCGCGCATGCGGTCGGCCTCGAGGAAGAGCGCCCGCTCGAGGGCGCCGGCCGGCAACACCTCGAAATAGTCGGTGTAGTCGAGATGGGTGGAGCCGTTGAAGGTGCCGCCGGCGCCCTGCACATGCCGGAAGTGCGCCAGCTTTTCCAGGTTTGCCGAGCCCTGGAACATCAGGTGCTCGAAGAGATGGGCGAAGCCGGTACGCCCCTCGGGCTCGGAGCGGATGCCGACGTCGTAGACCACGGCGACGCCCACCACCGGAGCGCTGCGATCGGGCGTCAGAACGACCCGCAGACCGTTGTCCAGGGTGAACCGTTCGACCGGATACTTCGTCGCGGGAATCTTGATTTTGCGCGCCACCAGCTGACATTAGCGCGCTGTGTGGTCATCGGGGCGACGGCATGTCACCGACCGGGAGACCACCGATTTCGACCTGAGGGTTCAGCTTGGCCAGCTGCCGCACCACGGCGGTGCGGGCGGCGGGGATCCGCAACCGGTTACGGGAGACGTACGGCGTGCCGGTCGCTCTCGCCACGACGTCCGGGAGCAGGCCGCTGAGCACCAGCAGCACCCCGGCCACGCCGATCGCCAGGAAGACCGGACCGGGCGTGCGCAGCGAGCCGTAGCGGCCACCGAGCAGCAGCGCGTCGGCCACGACGAAGAGCACGATCACCAGCGGCGCCAGACCGTACCCGTAAATGCGCCGGAGGGTGACCACTCGGGCAATGCCGCGCGCCGCGCCGGCGCCGAGTTGCACCTGGATCGCGGCCCTGGACCAGGGGACGCGCGGCAGCGGGACCTCGACCGCCTGCCGCGGGCCGTCGCCGCACAGCGGCTCCTTGGGCCAGCGCAGCCGGGCCACCTCGTGCAGCCCGATGTGAATCGCCGTCGTCTCGTCAGTCCCCACGGCCGGCAGGGTACTCGCCGATCAGTATCCCGGCATGCGGATCGGCCCTTGACGCGGTAATCCCACCTCGTCCATTATTTCCATCCATCAGATAGGAAAAGCAGAGTTTGCCAAGCAGGCTCGCGGAGATGGAGGGGGAACGGATCGTGTACGTGTCGGCACGCACCGATTACGCCGTCCGGGCCATGCTGGCCATTGCCGCCGAGCACCCGCGCCTGGTCAAGGCCGCCGGCCTGGCCGCCGCCCAGGACATACCGCTCAGCTTCCTGCAGGGCATCCTGCTCGACCTGCGGCGTGCCGGCCTGCTGCACAGCCACCGCGGCGTCGACGGCGGCTACTCGCTGGCCCGCCCGGCGCAGGAGATCACCATCGGTGACGTGGTCCGCGCCGTCGGCGGGGCGCTGACCACCGTGCGTGGGCTGCCCACCGCCACCACGACCTATCGCGGCGCGGCCACCGGGCTCCGCGACGTCTGGGTCGCCGTCGAGGAGGCCATCGAGGGCGTCGTCGACCACCGGACCCTCGCCGAACTCTCCGCCAACCCCACCCTGAAGAACTAGGAGTGAGCATGAGCTCCCGCACCATACGTGCGCTTGCCCTCGCCGCCACCGCACTGTTGACCGCCACCGTCATGACCGCCTGCGGCAAGAGCAACGACAGCTCGTCCGCCAGCGGCGAGGCCGCGACGATCCGGCTCGGCTACTTCCCGAACATCACCCACGCGCCCGCCCTGATCGGCGTGAACAAGGGCTTCTTCCAGGACGCGCTGGGCAGCACCAAGCTCGAGGCGAAGACGTTCAACGCGGGGCCGGCGGCGCTGGAGGCGCTCCTGTCCGGCGCGATCGACGCGACGTACATCGGGCCCAACCCGGCGATCAACGGCTGGGCGCAGTCGAAGGGCGCCGGCCTCAAGATCATCGCGGGGAGCACGTCCGGCGGCGCCGGCCTGGTCGTCAAGCCCACCATCACCACCGCGGCCGAGCTCAAGGGCAAGAAGATCGCCACCCCGCAGCTGGGCAACACCCAGGACGTCGCGCTGCGCGCCTGGCTCAAGCAGAACGGCCTCAACGCCGACCAGCAGGGCGGCGGCGACGTGTCGGTGCTCCCGCAGGACAACGCCACCTCGCTGCAGGCCTTCGCCCAGGGCTCGATCGACGGCGCCTGGGTGCCCGAGCCCAACCTGAGCCGGATGGTCCTCGAGGACAACGGCAAGCTGCTGGTCAACGAGAAGGACCTGTGGCCGAGCGGCCAGTTCGTGACCACCCACCTGATCGTCTCCCAGACCTTCCTGAAGAAGTACCCGGCGACGGTCAAGAAGCTGCTGCAGGGCCACCTCAAGGCGCTCGACTACATCAAGAACGACAGCGCCGGCGCGCAGGCCGCCGCGAACGCCCAGATCGCCGCGCTGAGCGGCAAGCCGCTGAAGGACAACGTGCTCGCGGCCGCCTTCAAGAACCTGACCTTCACCGCCGACCCGATCGCCTCCTCGCTGTACACCAGCGCCCAGCACGCCCAGGACGTCGGCCTGCTCAAGCCGGTCGACCTGAAGGGCATCTACGACCTCGGCCCGCTGAACGAGCTGCTCAAGGCGGCCGGTCAGGCCGAGGTCAGCGACGCCGCGGCCTCCTGAAAGGCGGAACGATGAGCCTCCTGGAACACACCGAAGTCCGGACCGACCCGGTTGTCCGGCTCGAGGACGTCTCCAAGCGGTACGGGTCGGGCAGCAACGCGCTGCTCGCCCTGGACCGGGTCTCGCTGAGCGTGCGGCAGGGCGAGTTCGTCTGCCTGCTGGGCGCCTCCGGCTGCGGCAAGAGCACCCTGCTCTCGCTGATCGCCGGGCTGGACGCGATCAGCGGCGGCACGCTCGACATCGGCGGCCGGCACGTCGCGCTGATGTTCCAGGAGGCCGCTCTCTTCCCGTGGCTGTCCGTCTCCGGCAACGTCGAGCTGGCGTTGCGGCTGCAGGGCGTGGGCCGCGCCGAGCGGCGCAAGCGGGCCGCGGAACTGCTCGACGTCGTGCGGTTGCGCGGGTTCGGCCACAAGCGGCCGCACGAGCTCTCCGGCGGCATGCGCCAGCGCGTCGCCCTCGCCCGCGCGCTCGCCCAGAACGCGGACATCCTGCTGATGGACGAGCCGTTCGGCGCGCTCGACGCGATGACCCGCGACATCCTGCACGACGAGCTCGAACGGATCTGGCGGGAGCAGGAGCTGACCGTCCTCTTCGTGACGCACAACGTCCGCGAGGCGGTCCGGCTGGGCGACCGGGTGATCCTGCTGAGCAGCCGCCCGGGCCGGGTGATCGAGGACTTCGCGATCACCCACGCCCGACCCCGGCGCATCGACTCACCCCAGGTCTCCGGCCAGGCCGCCGAGATCACCGACCGGCTACGCGCGGAGGTCGCACGCCATGCCAACTGAACTCCCGTCGACCCGCGCCGGCCTCGAGGCCGTCAACCAGGAATTCCCCGCCATCCCGGAAAAGGTCGGGGTGGACCTGGCCGCGGACCAGGTGACCGGCATGGACGCGCTCGAGCTGGGCGGAAGGGGCGACAAGGGCTCGCTCGGCCGGCGGATCTGGCGCAGCGCCTGGCCCAAGCTGATGGCCGTGGTGATCGTGCTCGCGGGCTGGCAGATCGTGGTCTGGACGCACTGGCGGCCGGAGTATCTGCTGCCCGGGCCCAAGGCCGTCTTCAGCGACCTGGGCGACCTGGTCACGACGGCCGGCTTCTGGGACGGGGTGCGCAAGACCCTGATCCGGGCCGCCACCGGCTTCCTGCTGGCCGTGGTGATCGGCACCCTGATCGGCGCGGCGGTCTCCCGGTTCGCGCCGTTGCGGGCCGCGATCGGCTCGCTGATCACCGGCCTGCAGACGATGCCGTCGATCATGTGGTTCCCGCTGGCCATCCTGCTCTTCCAGCTCAGCGAGGGCGCGATCCTCTTCGTGGTCGTCATCGGCGCCGCCCCGTCGGTAGCGAACGGCCTGATCAGCGGCATCGACTACGTGCCCCGCACGTGGCTGCGGGTGGGTCAGGTGCTCGGCATGAAGGGCTTCGCGAAATACCGATACCTGATCCTGCCGGCGTCGCTGCCGTCGTTCATCTCCGGGCTCAAGCAGGGCTGGGCGTTCTCCTGGCGCAGCCTGATGGCCGGCGAGCTGCTGGTCATCGTGCCGGGCGCGCTCTCCATCGGCGTACGCATGCAGCAGGCCCGGGACCTGACGGACGCCCCGCTGGTGATCAGCTACATCATCGTGGTCCTGGTGATCGGCATCCTGATCGACGTCCTCTTCAACACCGCCGACAACGCCCTCCGCAAGCGCTGGGGTTTGCTCAGCTGAGGTAGCTGGCTCCGCTTCGCTCCGCGGGCGATTGCCCTAGACCCGGTGATCGCGAAACTAGATGATCGACAAGGGCTAGATGATCTATCCCGTGGGATAGGTGGGTGGTGGGGCGCCCTCTGGATACAGCGACCACACTGTTCGGAAACTCACAGGTCCGGGTGAATGCACGCAGAGTGACAGCGCCGGGAAGACGGTATTCGATTGTTCTTCACAACTGGCGGGATGTGCCCACACCTGTCTGGTTGTGGGGCCCCAGCGAAGACTGTTTCCCGGGCAGGCGGCAGATTCATCACGCATCCTTGGATCGCCTTGCGGAGCGGACGGCAGCCGGCAGACGGCGGCTCAGGCGCGGGCGTCAGCCTTTCGATCGCGGGCCATCCCTTGGAATAGATCCTCTAGGTCAGTTGACTCGGATGGACTGCAGGACGTCCTCGACGACATAGTCCCACTGGTGGTGGGTGCCGGGGATGGAGACGTAGAGGACGGCCGCGGTCGGCTTGCCCACGTCGATGACCGCCACCGCGGAGAGCTCCTCGGTGGCGGTCAGCCCCGCCTCGTGGAAGTGCAGCCGGAACTCGTTCACGTAGGCCGGCCGTCCGCCGAGCGTGGTCAGCCCGTCCCGCAGCTCGTCCAGCGTGTTGGGCTGCGGGTAGTACGAGGCGCGCACGTCCGCGGCCACCTGACGCCCGACGCACGCCAGGTCGAGCGTCATCGCGTCGTTGTCCGCGGCCGGCACCGCGGCCGACAGGATCGACGCGTGGTAGGTGCCGCCGCTGTAGATCTCGGTCACGAAATGCTGCCCCACCTTGTACGGCACCTGCAGCGTCCCGGCCCTCCACACCTCGTCCCACGGGATCCAGGGGGCCCCGTACGCCTTGTAGGAGATGCCCGCGTCGGGGTCGACCGTCCGGCTGCCGGTCTCCGGCGGCAAGGCGCTCGGCGCCTGGGTCGGCGCGGCGCTCGGCGACCCGGTCGGCGCCGGGCAGGCCTGCGCCAGCGGCGGCCGCACGTCCGTCGGGCCCTCGGCCTTGCTGCGGAACGGATTGCCGTCCGAGGAGAACAGCACGATCAGGATGATCGTCAGACCGATCGCGACGATCGCGCCGGCGACGCCGCCGAAGATCACCAGCTGACGCCGGCGGCGTTGCGGCCCGTCCGGCTGCGGCGCCTCAGGCGGCGCGGCCGGCGGCGGCGGGGTCAGCGGCGGTACGCCGGGCGCCGTGACGGTGCCGGACCCCCACGAGCCGCCCGGTCGTTGCCAGGAAAAGGTCCCGTCGGTGGGCTCGGACATGAAACCCAGTGAACACCACGATCGGCATCAACCGCCTCACAGCCTCAGCGTGACCGCGGGCGAGCCGGTGGCCGGGGTCCCGGCAGCGTCGTCGGACGACGAGTACCACGGCGTGAAGACCACCGCCAGGACCAGGGCCAGGCCGGCGGCGGCCAGCGCGAACACCAACACCAACTCCCGGCGCGCGGACGTGCTGCGCATGGTGGAGCCTCCCCGGATGGCAAGCAAGAAAGGACAGTCACCGATATGACGCTGGAAACGGTCGTCGCGTTGCACCCGTCCAGGTCATATTCAGCGCGGTCGGCTACCGTCTCTCCATGGAACTCGTGTATCCCCCGGTCATCGCCTTAGCCAAGACGATGTTCCGCGCGCTCGACCTCAAGATCGAGGTCGACGGCGCCGAGCACATCCCGGAGACCGGCGGGGCGGTGCTGGCGAGTAACCACGTGAGCTATCTCGACTTCATCTTCTGCGGTTTCGGCGCCCAGCCGGCCAAGCGCCTGGTCCGGTTCATGGCCAAGAAGTCGGTCTTCGACCACAAGATCAGCGGCCCGCTGATGCGCGGCATGCGGCACATCCCCGTCGACCGGGAGGCCGGGGCCGCCTCATTCCGCGAGGCCGCCACGGCGCTGAAGAACGGCGAGGTGGTCGGCGTCTTCCCCGAGGCGACGATCAGCGAGTCGTTCACCGTCAAGGAGCTCAAGTCGGGCGCGGTGCGGCTGGCACGCACGGCGAAGGTGCCGCTGGTGCCGATGGTCGTCTGGGGGCCGCACCGGCTCTGGACCAAGGGACACAAGAAAGAGCTGACCAAGCGGCACGTGCCGGTTCTCATCAAGATCGGCCAGGCGATCGAGATACCGAAGGGCGTCTCGCCCGACATCATCACGGCCACGCTCAAGGAGCGGCTCAGCGGCCTGCTCGACGCGGCCCAACGGGCGTACCCGCAGAAGCCGAGCGGCCCCGACGACCGCTGGTGGCTCCCCGCCCACCTGGGCGGCACCGCGCCGCTGCCGGAGGCGGCCGCCGCGATCTGAGCCCAGAGCGAGATCGGCGCCGCATCCCGTCGGGAAGCGGCGCCGGCCTGACTAACTCTTACCTGCTCACATCAGAGCGGGCGGATGTTCGCGGCCTGCGGGCCCTTCTGGCCCTGCGTGACCTCGAACTCGACCCGCTGGTTCTCGTCCAGGCTGCGGTAGCCGGAAGTCTGGATAGCGGAGAAGTGGGCGAAGACGTCGGCGCCGCCGTCGTCCGGGGTGATGAACCCGAAGCCCTTGTCCGCGTTGAACCACTTCACAACGCCGGTAACCATGCTCGTCTCCTCGACGGTCGATCGTTCCCGCCCATTATGGGCGCGAACGAGGTAGTAAGGCCCGCACTTCGCGAGTCTCGTGTCGCCGTACTGATCGCCCGTCCCGGAGAAACCCGGGTTACGACAAAGAGCGCCTGGGGCAGAATCCCCACAGGCGCTCCTAAGTACTTGGGAACCAAACTGACAACGCTGGGAGCGTAGCACGGCGAAGGAGGCACGCCAGTGATCGGCGTACAACTTGCTCGGCAGCTCAGGGAGGCCGGACTCGGCTGGAAACCCGGCCCCGGTGACCGCTTCGCGATCCCGGACCGCGACCTCGACGACGAGGTGTTCGTGCTCAGCAACATGACCATCGAGGTCCACACGATGCCCGAGGGGCGGGTGATCGGTTTCAACGGCACCACCGAGTGGGCCCTGGACGACGTGGAACTGGACGAGACGATCTGGCTTCCCCGCGAGGACCAGCTGCGGGAACTGCTCGGCGGGACGTTCCGCGAGCTGCGCCGGTCGGCCGCCGGTTACCAGGTGCTGATCGACCTGCTCGGCGAGGAGCGTGCCTTCGCGGCCGGGACGCCCGAGGACGCGTACGCGGCGGCGCTGCTGCACCTGCTGGCCGCCGCTGGCGCCGGCTAAGGCGCAGGCGAAGCTGTCGGGTTGCGCGCCGCAGGTCGGGTCAGACCTGTGGAACCCGCTCGACGAGCGCGACCAACGCCTCGGCGTCGAGCAGGTCGGCCGGGCGCACGGTGGCCTGCTCGCGCACGTAGTGGAAGCCGGCGCGGACCCGGGTGACCGGCACGCCGGCCAGCGAGGCCCAGGCGATCCGGTACGCGGCGAGCTGAACCGCCGCCGCCTCGGCATCGGGACCGGACAGGCGGCGGCCGGTCTTCCAGTCGATGACGTCGTAACGGTTGCCAGGCTCGGCGAAGACCGCGTCCATCCTCCCCCGCACGACCACGCCCGCCACGGTGGTCGCGAACGGCACCTCCACCTCGACCGGCGTGCGATCGGCCCACTCGCCGGTCAGGAACGCCTCCTGCAGCGCCGCCAGTTCCTCGTCGGCGGCCGCGTCGTCGTCCGCCGCGCCGGGCAGCTCGTCGACGTCGAGCAGGCGCACCGAGCCGAACCGCTGCTCCAGCCAGGCGTGGAAGGCCGTACCCCGACGGGCATACGGGGTGGGGCGCTGGGGCAGCGGGCGGCGCAGCGAGCGGGCCAGGGCCTGTGGGTCCCGGCGCAGGACGACCAGTTGCGAGACGGACAGGTGCGGGGGCAGGGCGACCTCCAACGGGCCGTCCCGGCGGGCCCGCTCGTCGCGCTCGGCCAGCAGGAGCCCGGCCTCCCGCCGCCAGCGCGCTATGTCGGGATCCGACCGGGCGGCCTCGACGTCGGCGGCCTCGACCGCGGCCCGCAGTTCCCCGCGTTCCGCCGCCTCCCGCAGCCCGGCGCCGGCGGCCGCGGGCACCGGCGGCTCGGCCTCGGAAAATGCGGGCGACGGCGGCCCGGCCTCGGAGAATGCGGGTGCCGGCTGCCCGGCCTCGGAGAATGCGGGTATCCGCGGCCCAGCGCCGGCGGACGCGGGCGTCTCGTCGGGCGCCGGGATGCCGACCAGGTCGGCGGCGAGGCCGGCGCGGGCGGCCACCTCGGGATCGCGGGCGGCCAGATCGGCGAAGGCCGCGGCGGCGGACGCCTCAGGGTCGGCGATCATCCGGCGGATCAGGTCGGCCGCCGCGGCCATCGCGGGGCGGCGCAGGCCGAGGGGATCCTGCGGCCATTCGGCGGCGGCCACGGCCTCGGCGGACGGGTTGGTCGCCGCGGGCGCGGGCTCGGGCGTCCACACGTCGACGACGCCGGCGCCCTCGACGCAGGTCGCGCGGATCTCGTCCAGGAACACCGACGGACCCCGCGGCCGCTTCACGCCGTCGCCCCACCAGTAGCCCGAGCAGAGCAGCAGGCGGCGGGGACGGGTCACCGCCACGTACGCCAGCCGTCGCTCTTCCCGCTCGTCGTGTTCCCGCCAGGCGCGGGTGAAGGCGCCCAGCGCGCCCTGGACGTCCTTCTGATCCTGCGCCGCCGACAGGTCGAGCCGGGGCAGGCCCGCGGAGTCGCCGCGCAGCGGAAAGGGCAGCACGCCGATGCCCATCAGATAGTGGTCGGAGTTGCGGGTCAGGCCCGGCCAGACGCCGCGGGAGAGCCCGGCGACAGACACCACGTCCCATTCCAGCCCCTTCGCGGCGTGCGCGGTGAGGATCTGGACCGCGCCCTCGACCACGTCGACCTGCCCCGGCTCCAGCCCGCGCTCCTCCTCCTCGGCGGCGGCGAGGAAGGCGAGGAAGCCGGCCAGCGTGCCGCCCTCGGTCTCGCTGCCGAACCGGGCGGCGACGTCGCCGAGCGCGTCGAGGTGGCCGCGGGCCAGGCCCGCGTCGCCCGCGTGCCAGCCACGGACGGCTACCTCCACGTCCAGGCCCGTCGTCCGCTCGATGTCCGCGACGAGATCGGGCAGCGGTTGGTCCAGGCGCTGCCGCAGCGCGCTCAGCTCCCGGGAGTACGCGCGGAGCCGGGCATAGCCTTCGGCGGAGTACTGGTGGGGCGCGCCGAGATCGGCCATCGCCTCGACGAGCGTGGCGTCGTCGAGCCGGTCGCCGACGACATCGTCGGGCGCGACCCCTTCCGGGCCTTGATCCTGTTCGACCTGCCCTCGGCTGCCCTGCTCGCGGTCGATCTGCTCGCGGTCGACCCGTTCCCGATCGGCCCGTTCGCGATCGGCCCGTTCGCGATTGGCGCGGTCCCGGTCAGCGCGGTCCCGGTCAGCGCGGACGACGACTGCGGCCCGGGCGGCGGCCAGGCTCCGGGCGCGGCGGTGCAGGGCGACCAGGTCGCGCGGCCCGATCCGCCAGCGGGCGCCGGTGAGCAGCCGCAGCAGCGAGGCGCCGTCGGTCGGGTCGGCCAGCACACGCAGCGTGCAGACGACGTCGCGTACCTCCGGGGTGTCGAGGAGGCCGCCCAGGCCGACCACCTCGACCGGCAGGCCGCGGGCGCGCAACGCCTCCTCGATCACCGGAATCTGGCTGCGCACCCGGACCAGGACCGCGCTGGTCGGACGCTTCTCCACCGGGATCTGCTCGGGAAGCGCGTCGGGCAGGCCGCCGGCGATCCGCCAGGCGGTCAGCATCGAGTCGGCGATCCAGCCGGCCTCGTCGGCATAGGTAGGCAGCAGCGCGCAGGTGACCGTGCGCCCGCCGACGCTGCCGGCCACCCGGCTCGCGGGGACCAACTCAGCCACCCGTGCCCCGGCCGCGCGCAGCGGGCGGGAGAGCGTGTTCGCCACGTCGAGGATCTCGGGACGGTTGCGCCAGCTCTTGGTCAGGTTGAGCACCCAGGCGTCGACGCCGCGCGGACCGGTGAACTCGGCCGGGAAACGGTCCAGGGTGCCGGCCGAGGCGCCGCGCCAGCCGTAGATCGACTGGCACGGGTCGCCGACCGCGGTCACCGGGTGGCCGCCGCCGAAGAGCGCGTTCAGCATGGTCACCTGGGCGTGGCTGGTGTCCTGGTACTCGTCGAGCAGGACGATCCGGAAGCGGCCGCGCTCGATCTCGCCGACCTCGGGATGGTCGCGGGCCACCACCGCGGCCCGGGCCATCTGGTCGCCGAAGTCCATCGCCTCGAGATCGAGCTTGCGCCGCTCGTAGAGGCGGACCAGCGGCAGCAGGGTGAGCCGGTTGCGCTGGCGCTGGCGCATGTCGGCGACGTCCTTGTAGACGCGGCCCGGCAGCTGCTGCACGTCGGCGAAGAACCGGCCGGTCCAGGCGGCCAGGTCGTCGGGGGCGACCAGGTGCTCGGCCAGCTCCGCGGCGAGCGCGAGGACGTCGTCGGTGACGGTGCCGGGCGCGCGGTTGAGGCCGGTCATCTCGCCCGTGTACGACCGCACGAGCGAATCCACGATCTGCCAGCGGGCGGCCTCGGTCAGCAGCCGGGCGGACGGTTCGAAGCCGGCGCGCAGGCCGTGCTCGGTGACGACGCGGGCCGCGTACGAATGGTAGGTGGAGATGGTCGCCTCGCCGGCGAAGGCGTCGTCCCGGCCCAGCCGCCGGACCAGCTGGCCGACGCGGGTACGGACGCGGTGGGCGAGTTCGCCGGCGGCCTTGCGGGTGAAGGTCAGGCCGAGGATCTGGTCGGGATGGGCGTACCCGTTGGCGACCAGCCAGACGACCCGGGCGGCCATCGTCTCGGTCTTGCCGGAGCCGGCGCCGGCCACGACGAGGACCGGCTCGACCGGCGCCGAAATGATCGCGGCCTGCTCGGGGGTGGGCGGGTGAACGCGTAGCAGACGGGCCAGCTCCATGGGCGTGTAGCGGGGCCCGGAGTCGGCATGGCGGCGCGGGGTGGCCGGATCGTCGGCGAAGAGGCTCTGCTGGGTCATTGGCGGCTGCTCAGCTCCACCACCTGGCGGCCCTTCCCGGAGATCGGGCAGCTCGTGCGGACGGGACAGATCCGGCAGCGGCTGTTGGCGACGGCCGAGAAGGTGGCCGCGGCCATCGTTTCGGCGGTGCGCCGCACCATCGCGTACGCCCAGGCGGGGTCCGTCGCCTCGGCCAGCGGAAGCTGCATCTGCTCGCGGGCGTCCTTGCCCGGGCCGAGCTGCACCAGCGCCGCGCCCCCGCTCTCCCGCCCGAAGTCGTCGAACGCGCCCGCATCGACCGCCGCCTGGTAGCCGGCGAGCTGCGCGTGCGCCTCCACGTCGGCCGCGACGACCGTGGACTTGCCCGTCTTCAGGTCGATGACGACCAGCCGACCCTCGTCGTCGACCTCCAGCCGGTCGACCCGCCCGGTCAGCCGGATGGGCCGATTCTCGTCCTCGAGAAGCACGGTGAACTCGTGCTCGATCGCCAGCAGCCGCCGCGGGTTGACTGCGAGCCAGCGCAGCAGCTTGTCGACCATGTCCTGGGCGCGCTCCCGCTCGGGACCGGCCAGCCAGCGCGCGGCCAGCTCGATCGAGTCGAATCGGGCGGAGACGTACTCGACGAGCTTCTCGCGGTCGGCGTTCGCGTCCTCGGCCAGCATCGCGGCGGCGTGCACGAGGTTGCCGACGCCCTGCGCCGGCCCGGGCGGCGCCGCGCCGCCGTGGCGTTCCAGCAGCCAGCGCAGGCTGCAGCGCAGCACGCTCTCCATCGAGGACGGGGTGACCTTGACGGGTTGACCGTCGTCGACCAGCGGCCGGTCGTCGGAGAGCGGCCGCAGCCCCCACCACTCGTCGGGATGCGCGCCGGGCACGCCAGCAGCCGCGAGCCGGGCGAGCTCGGCGGCCGCGGCGCGCCGCCGGCTCGGCGATTGCTCACGCCCGACCACGACGGTACGCAGCTCCGCGACCAGCCCCGCCAGCGTGAGCGCCCGCGGCGGCCGCCCCACGGGCAGTTCGACGCTCGAGTCGCCCCGCCCGGCGCCCTCCTCACCGGCCGTAGCGCTCCGGTCCTCAGCGCCCCGCACATCCGGGCCCTCTGCCGCATCCGAGCCGTCCGGCACATCCGGGCCGTGCAGGTCAGGCGGCGCGGGCGGGTCAGGCGGCGCGGGCGGGTCA
>Ga0307508_10003025_pt1 | contig 17324 bp, 19 predicted proteins | sample 9_EM_MG_FD_203089 | JGI IMG/M metagenome (GOLD analysis project Ga0307508, IMG submission 203089) | Populus trichocarpa ectomycorrhiza microbial communities from riparian zone in the Pacific Northwest, United States - 9_EM | ecosystem: Host-associated > Plants > Roots > Unclassified | place...
ATTGACCGAGGAAGACGTCCAAGGAGAAATGCCTCACTCCCCAGAAAAACAAAGTCGTAACTAGCGATGGGTAGGAGGTGTGTGTGTATACCACAAGAGAGGGGTCGGAGCGGATAAAGACGTGCTGGTTGGGGAGGCGACTTCCTCCTAATACTTATCTCAACGCGTACGACAGAACTGTGTGCGCGTGAACCGTGAAGGTATGTACTTACATATGTCTGATATCTCTATTCTGCTAGCCTGGTCCGCGTCATCCGGGAAGGGAGAGGGATACCTCCGATGTCTCTCTGCGGTCCTGCGAGAAAAAAAAATGACGTCTCCATCACTGAACCCGAAGACGAATGCGCTTGCACCGGAAGGACATAACTACCATTGGCAGTATTCAAAACAGCCTCAACGCAACCTGTATTCCAAATATAATCGTCTATTCGTTCCGAACGAGACCCAATCAAGAATTTGTCGAGGAAAAGGAAAAGAAAAGAAAGAAAGAAAAGAAAGAAAGTCCCTGAACCAACACAGCACATCGCAATACAATAACACATCACTCTATTCCCACGCACATTGCATCGACTACTCATCTTCTCCGTCTTCGTCCTCCGTGGCAATTAGAGTGCTCCCCCTCTCTTCCTCATCCGCCGCCCGTGCGCCCTCGTCGGCAGTATGTAACTCCTCCTCCTCCTCAACACCCTCCTCCCTTTCCTCTATCTCTTCCTCCTCCTCCTCCTCCTCTTCCTGCTCCCTTCCCACCCGCTCCCGCTCCCCCTCCTCGTCATCACTAGCACGTTCGGGAGTGACGGCCTCCCCCTGCTGGTTGTCGCCCCCACGCACGGGTACAGCCGTTGCATCCCTCTCTCCCCCTTCCTCCTCCTGCAGCTCCGCCAGCAGCTTCTCCACGGTGGCCTTGGTTCTGGCGAGCGCGTTCTTCGCTGACGCCTCCGCAACCCGCCTGCCGTCGATGGCCCTCGTCACTTGTTCGTGCACTTCCTTCAAGAGCTCCCGCCCGGCCTCCTTGCAGAGGTAGCACTTCGCGAGGAGGCACAGGATAAGGAGTTTCCGATCCTCCCTCGCACATGTGCCGCATACCTTTTCCAGTACGTCGCGAGCGACGATGGCATGGAGGGTGTAATCACGCTCCTTCACGGCGGGAGAGCACTTGCGTGGATCGGTCCAATCGATGAACTGTGCGGCGACGAGCGTCACCGAGACCAAGTTCTCCTCTTCGCTGTCTTCGTTGGCACGGAGCGTGAGGAGATGGTGGAATTCAGACACGGTTATTTGCGCCATCATCAGGGCGTTAGCGGGCGCGGAGTGACAGAACACGGGCAGGAAGTAAGAGAGTGTTTGGCGGAGGTCATGGTTATCAGCCGTGCAGGGGTCGAAGTAGGAGGTTATTAACACTCTAAGGAGCTGCGGTCACCGTCAGTTACTCAATCGGACCGTCAGGAGAGAGGGTGTATTCACTTCGCTATCTTTGAGCACTTGCAACAGCATCAGTTTGCAGATGATCTCGACGGCAGTGGCCTGTATTTCGTCGCGCTCTTCAAACCTCGTGGCTCTGGCGAGTAACTTATGGCACTGCCGTTGTCCCATGCTGGAAGTGGGACCGGTGAGGACCGAAATCCCGTGCGTGAGGAGGACGTCCCCCATGATCTGGAGAGAGTCGATCTGCAGCTTTGGGTGCCCTTTTTCGAAGCAGTGTGCGAACAGTGTCAGATTCTCCTGCGACAATGACTATTCACAGGGTTAGTCTAGCTCTCGTAGGGGGGGGAGAATCAAGGAGAATTATATGTATATACCTTATCGAGAAGACAGCTGAGTCCCAAGCACATGAGGCCGGCCTCTCTGATCACCACATGATGCGAGCGCACGGCCGGAACGATCAGCCCATTAAGCATAGTGACAAGATGAGGGTTATTCTTCATGCCGCTGACCACATTCTCTAGCATGCACTGTGCGATGTAGAGACACTTCAAGTTGACGGCGACCTCCTCTAACGACATGCCATCCCCCAAACCGTTCTCATCGACATCCATCATGTCCGCATCGCTCTCAGAGTCCTTCTCGGCCCGCCCGCGCTTCCGCTTCCTTGACCTTTGCGGGGGAGTTATGGGCGCTGGGGGAGTTATGGGTGCTGGGGGAGTTATGGGTGCTGGGGGAGTTGCAGGTGCATATGTGTGTGTGCGTGCGGATGTGGCGCGTGATGAATCGGAGCGAGCAGCGACCGGGCCCTCAACTACGCCGTCGTGGCTAGGGTTGCTGTGCGCCGAGTGGAAATCATCCTCGACAGTAGCGTCGTGGATCGCGGCGACGATCTCGAGGATGATCAAGCAGAAGTCGGTCTCACTGGTCACCAGAGTCCGAAGTACCTTAACAGCCAACTTCGTCACCGGTTCCGACATCTCAAAGATACCTATGCACTCGCGGATAAGCGCAAACATGCTCCTGCGACCAATCTCGTCTCCGTAGTCCGAGGCCATGGCGATTAGCAGTAGCTGCTGAACGATGAACTCCAGTCCTACCGCCTCTTCGTCGTCATTCTTGAACGCCATGACTAGTTTATTGATGTGCCTTTGCAAGTAAATTGCTAACCGCGCGGGCTCAGGCATACATTCGTCCGCGTCGAGGGTTTTGCGGATATCCTGCGGCGACGAGGTACGACAGTAGTCGTTAAAGCTTCGGGCCAGAAAACTACCCTCGACCGTAAGGCCATCCCAGAACTCTTGATCCAACTTAAGGTCCAGCATGACATCTTTCCGGGCGTCCCAGAAACCACGGAGCGCCATGTACGTCGGACCACCTTCTTCGATATTCTCGCTAGCAACGTCGAGCCGCTCGAGGACTTCCAGCAGATCGCCGTTGGCGTCATTGACCCATTTGTTGTTGAACATATCCCTCGCCGCTTTACGGACCGATTCGTCACGATCCGTCATACCACATCTAAGAACATCCTCGCGCATACCGATCGAGAGCTGGCGGAAATCGCCGAGCTCCGGAAGAATGCGAGTGAACACAGTACGGCGGACCGATGCGTCGACGTCGCTGGCCCGCTCGAGGAGGTACGGCAACGTGCAGGCTGTCGTTGAGAGGATGCACATGATAGTTCGACGGACCTCTCTGCATCCCAATGTCAGAAAGCGGCATTGCAAAAAAAAACAAAAACAGGACTGGATCGGTAGACATACGCGCTGGGATCGTTCTGCATGACCTCCAGAAGAAGTTGAGTAGTGCCCGACGCCGTTTCCTCATCACCACTGTCGTCATCGCCCGGCAGGCAGACGCCCATCCCGAACAACCGCGCCACGCCAATGATGGCCTGCACTCTCACAATCGCCTCCTTGTCGTGGAGGCGAGTGGTGAGTGTCTCGCGGATTCGCTTGAATATCTTACGCGAAGTATTGCAGTAGTCCGTCGGAAAGGTTTCGAGTGAATTGGAAAGCACAAGCGCGATGAGCTGTGCCGTGCGGTACCGCACACAGCGCTCTTTCGACACAAGGCATGTTTCCAGGTGGTTCATTATCCGAAGGATCACGCGCGTCCCCGCCGTCTCTCTGAACGGCGGTGCGTCCTCTTCTCCTTGCTCGTCCATGTCGAGGTCGCCGTCGCTATCGACCTGCTTCGGCTTCTCCTTCGCTTTCTTCTTCTTCTCAGCTGCACCAGACACAACGCGCGCTGCCATCAGTCACGAAAGTCTCGGGCCGGGGGGGGGGTGGGGGGGGGAAGCAGTGGCGACTCACTACTGCTCTCGAGGAGATTCGTCATCAACAGGTCGACGAGCCTGAGACAGCGATCGCCGACGACCTCGCTCTTCTTGACGACGAGGACGCGGTTCACGAACTTGCAGAAGTCGCGAGTGAACGCCTTCTCGCCGTCGCGGCCGTCGCAGCCGATCGTGCTGCCGACGGCGCCGGTGCCCGCCACACACTGGTCGAGGATGCTGCGCAGGTTTATGACCAACTTACGATGTCCCGCCGTCGTCCGCTGGGATTGAGAGAATATCGTCGCGATCGTCCGTTGCAGCACCGTGTACTGCACTTCCGGTTCGACGGAGTCGGCGGCGGCGGCAACGGCGACCTCCTGTCGTGAGGCGGCCGCCTGTCGCGAGGCGGCGGCGGGCGCCCTACGACGGCCTCGGGTGGCGCGCGGCGGCATGCTGGTCGATAAAGGGTGGGGAAAGGTGATAGATGGATGAGGCGGGTTGTGGGGTGTTGTGGTTTGGGGGGTGGGAAGACACGCCGCGCAAACAAACAGAGGAACGGTTGGTGGCAAAATTGGTGCTAACTAGACTAGTAACTTGCAGGTGTGCAAAGGCTGTGCCACGTGCCACAGTTTGGCGTCACGCTTCACCCCGATTACCTAACATCGATACTCAAAGGACCTGGAAACCCGCTGTGTACGGTGTAAATCGTCGGCAACAGTGAGTTCGGTTCTTATATCCACGGAAGGGGCATTGCCAACCGAGTGACATCTCAACATCAGTTCGACGAACTGCGGCACGGCACGGTGCAGGAACAGCACACGCGAGGAGGGTCGCCTGCAAGAAAGCTACTCAGGGAAACATCCGGCTGGAATCGGATCGCACTGTACGCTCGTCTAGGCATAAAGCACACAAACATACAGGTTTATATCGCACCCAGCAGGTGGAGGGGACCATCTACTTCTTGACGACGTAGTCCTCCCATCCGCCAGTCTCCAGCTTCCCAATCTTTACACCGACCTCCGCCTCCATATCGTCAACGTACTGCTGCAGCTTGGTTCGCAGCTCGTGCCCTAGCTCGCTGTCCTCCGTCGAGATTATCCGCAGTGCTAACAGGGCCGCGTTGGTGGAGTTGTTGATGGCGACGGTGGCCACGGGTACGCCTCGCTGCGAATCGGGTCAATAACTGCTCTTTAGGTATCAGCGGGGCCAAGGACATAGACATACCGGCATTTGTACGATACTGTGCAGACTGTCGACGCCGTCCAAGACGCTTCCCTTGACGGGAACACCGATGACGGGGAGGGTACACATCGCCGCGACCATGCCCGGGAGATGAGCGGCACCGCCAGCGCCGGCAATTATGGCTTTGAGACCGCGGGCCCGCGCCTCCTTGGCGAATGCGCTCATCCGGTCCGGAGTCCTGTGCGCGGAGACTATCGTGACCTCGAAGTCGACGCCGAACGACTTCAGGATCTCGGCACCGGCTTTCATGACAGGAAGGTCCGAGTCAGATCCCATGATCATCGCGACGACGGGTTTCTTGGCGGCGGGGGCGTTCTGGGCTTCCTGCGGGATCGCAACACCGGAGGACCGGCCCTGCTTCTCGTTGTCGAACACCTCGATCAGCGGCGCGATCTGGTACTCTGCCTCGCTCATGCTGCCGGCGATGACGGTAACGTGGCCCATCTTGCGGCCGACCTTGGCTTCGGTCTTGCCGTAGAGGTGGACGGTGGCCCCTTTGGTGCCCAGTGCGGCGTGCGCAATGGCAAAGGTGCTGGGGCCGAGGAGGTTCAGCATGATTGCGTTCGTGCTAGGGGTAGAAAAGGCAACCGAGTACGGCCGCAGAGGGAGACCGGTGATAGCTCGGATGTGTGCTTCGTACTGCGATGTTGCACAAGCTTCGATGGTGTAGTGGCCGGAGTTGTGGGGACGAGGGGCGAGCTCGTTGACGAGAAGGGAGCCTGTTTTGTTTTTTTTGGTCGTTCAGCAGACACGACGCCGGAAGGGAACACCGCACTTGATGCGACGGGGGAACCGACCGTCCGCAAGAAGGAACATCTCCACTCCGAACACACCAGCTCCCCAGAAACTAGCCACCGCTCTTTCCGCCAACCTCCTCGCCTTGTCCCTGATGCCGGCGCCAACCTTGGCGGGCGCGTACACAAGCTTGCAGATGTTGTCCTCGTGGACGGTCTCGACGGTCGGGTAGCTGACGCACCCCCCACTCTTCGTCCTCACCACCATCACGGCCAACTCTTTCGCGAACGCGGCCCACTTCTCAGCGTACAGCGGCCGGTCCTTCAGCGCCTCGAGGGCGGCGGGGATCGCCGTGGCATCCCTGACGACGTAGTTTCCGCGGCCGTCGTAGGCGAGCGTACGGGATTTGAGCATGAACGGGTATCCCAGCGCGGCTCCGATTCCGGCGAGGCATCCGGGCGTGCTGGCGGTCACCGGTAGGGATTCGGCCGTGGCGACGCCGGCCTCAACCAGGTGCACCTTCTGGAGGTATTTGTCTTGGATCACGCGTACGGTCTCCCACGATGGTTGCAGCTTCACCGCACACACGATCCGTCAGCGCGCGCTCCCCGGATTGGGGGGGGGGGAGACCCACCTCGACCGTGCCCGCGCCGTCGAGCTCCTCGAGCACCTTCGTGTCGATATGTTCGATCTCGTAGGTCAGGACGTCGCACCGGCCAGCGATCTCGCGGATCGAGTCCGCCGACGAGAAGGAGCCGTCGACATGGGCGTGCAGTGCATTGATCTGCTTCGCGGGAGCGCCGGGCGCATCGAGGATGATGGTTTTGACGTTGAGACGGTGAGCGGCCTCGACCAGCATGCGGCCGAGCTGTGTGCGGTCCAGTCACGGTCAGCGGCGAACATCGCCTCCCTCCTTCTGAGCAAAGGGAGAGAGAGAGAGAGAGAGAGAGGAGTGGTGGCAATTCCAACGGTGCAAGTCAAGGTGCCGTACCTGACCGCCTCCCAGGATTCCAATCGTACGGTTGTCCATCTGGGGGGACGCACTCGGACTTTTTTTTTCTTTATCTTTTTTTTATATACTTTTTTTGTGTCTCTCTGGCTTTCGAATCGATGGGCGTGACGTTGCGTTGCGGATTAAGGTGGGAGGTATCTAGGGAGACATGAGGTATGATAGTGGGGGCGTGGGGTAGCATGATTTGGCGGGGTTCACGAAACGTTGACGACGACAAGTCGACTGATTTTTTTTTTGTGTTACACGGTCTCACCCCACCCCGCCCCTGACAAGCGACGAAATTTCTTTTAGATAACGTTATCGTTACCGTTATCAGATGCAAGAGGATCAGATTGCCAAGTGATAGAGGATGGGGGTACCTCACTAACCGATATGTAACCTTAATTTAGGGTTGGGTTGGGTTAGGTTGCGGCCGGACCGGACCGGACTGGCCTGGTCTGATCTTTCCGAGCTGGGCCGAGCTGAAGTCGGCTCCCTTCTTTTCGATTCTAGCTCCCTGCTTTCGAACTGGGCCGGAGCCATGCAGTCGGTGAGCCAGCACTATGGTCGTGAAGACATTGTAACTGCATACATACATACATGGATATATATCCAAGCAAGTACTTTGTCTACACACGTACGTACACTCACAGAGGCTGTAGCCTGGCCGGCGCCTCGGGCGTCCCAAAAGACAAGAACAAAAGGTGCCGGCCCCAACCGTTTGTGTGCAGTGTACGCACGTAGTATCCAGGGGGCGCAGATATCTACTCTACTCTGCGTACATACGTGCGATGCGCGATGTCACCCCTCTCCTCACTCCCCCTCCTCCATCGCCTGCGGCTGCAGCTACCGTGTATGGATACTATTGTACGCACTCACAGTGCAGAGCGGGCATCCGTGCCAGTCGTGTATTCATCTCATCTGCCGGCTGTCCGTCGTCTGTCCGCGGCCTAATATTTTTTTTTTTGCAATTGCCAATTCGGTCCGTCTATTGTCTGTCGGTCCGTCTGTCGGTCGGGGCCGAATATATGGGACGGATACACGAACCAACGGCAGATATCGTGCGTACATATGTGTGGAAATGGGGAGAAGGGAGACATGTGCGTTCGCAAGCATGGGCTGCTGCGTCAATTCATTTCGAGGCTGACACGCACCTTATCCGTTGGTCCTTCTCGTGCACGTGGCGATATGTCCTTCTTCGCTGCTGCTGCTGCTGACGGTGAGAATCCGCGATTAACCCGTAGTGGACAGGGCCTGCTCCAGTCAGCAATATCGTTATGGCCCTGCCAGGTCACGAAGTGCCATGCCGAGCACGCGGGTTCCGGAAGGAGAATAACCGTGCGTATGTGCATTCTGGATGTACATATGCACTTGTACATGCAGAAACCGGCGGAATATCGCCGACACACATACGCCTTCCAACCAGACGAGAGGACATTATGCGGGATCGGGGAGGGAGGCAAAACGTCCGTCCCGGTCTCGGCCTCGTCTCGTCGGCGCCGGTTAAGGTAGGAGAAGAACAGAGCTGCAGACAGATATGCAGATGGTTGTATGCTGGTCCAATGTCATCCATCCTCGCACAGATCTTCTCGCTCGCGTGAAGATGAGTAGTGTGGGTGTGCTTTTTTTTTTAAATTAGATTTTTTTTTTTTCTCTCAAGCGCTAGATCTCCGGAAGTGCTTCACCAAGTTCCGCAACATAGATACGTGCATGTACTTTATGTATCAGACACCCCGCGTGCGTGATATGTATCCAGACCGAGAGGGGGAGCGGAAAGAAGGAAGGCAAGAAGGAAAGAGCTCGACGTCCATGGATGATGGCAATCCAGTATCGGAGGTTAGGGTTGGCGAGGCTAACGGAACGCAGAGCGGGGGTGGGGGCGGGCGTGGGTTGGTGTGAGTGCGGGGTTGAGAGCGAGCGAAACGAACGAGCGAGAAAAAGAAAACAATAGATAATACATACTTACTTAATACAAAACTGTGGGGTAGGCCAGCCGCAAGCGGTTCGCTCGTTCGCTCTGCGGGAGAAGGGAAGGGAGAGAAAGGGGGAGAGGGTATGGCCTTGACAAAACACAAACGGTTTTTTTTTTGTTTATTCATAGACCATGGCGGGGCGCACTTAACACAAACGTTTTCGTCGTTGAGTACCCGTTTCAAGTCTAGAGCCATCCAGAGCGGTATCCGTCAGCCATTACCGGACGGTAGATTAATATCTGCTATCTATCTCCACCGGAAGGAAGGAAAGAAAAAGGAACAAAAAAAAAGAAAAAACAAAAACACGCACCCCAGCTTCTGGCGGCATCGAAAAGAATTTTTTTCCTCTTTCTTTTGTCGTTGCTCTGCGTGCTTGTTCTCGCACGCTCTCTGGGTATTCATTGCGTTCTCATTGCATGCTTTTAAACAGCTATGTGCTGGCGAGATGAGGAACGGCAATCAATCGAGGGGTGAGCTGTGCTGCTGCCCTGTCGTCAGGAAACAACTCACGAAGCCATGTGCTGCTGCTTAATGTGCGAGGGCATGAAAAAAGAGTCCGCAATTGATGATACGATGAGGCGATCGATGGTATTGGCACTCGATGCCCATGTGCCGTGGGCTCCAGCCATCCGGGAGAGGGGCGGGGCGGAGCGGAGAAGAGAGGAGAAGGGAAGAGATTCGAGTCGAGGCGAGTCGAAGCTTGCGGAATCGAATGCCCACCACCACCAGCACCGCGCTTCCTTCTCTTTCCTTCTTTTCTTTGTTTCTTTGTTTCTTTTTGTTTCTGCCCACCCTCCCCGCTGTGATACCACACGCACACATCTCTAATTCGGTTTTTTTTTCTTCTTTCTTTTTTTTCGGTTTCTCTTCGGGTTCTCCCCGGTCTTCTTTCGTTATTGGGGGTTTCTTCTTTTGTGATACCATACTCTAATGTTTTTTTGTTTTTCTTTCCTCCGTTTTCTCCCCACATCCCCATCGCATGGCTTGAGACTCCCGGTCCGACGAAACGCGATGTCGTCATCGCGCCTTCCGTGGCCGGGAAAGGATCTCCTCCCTTGCAGAGGCCATGGGAGGTGTGTACCGTAGCTATGTGTGTAGATAGCTAGATATGATTGCGAAACGGGCGCGGAGGGAGCTGCCGCCGATCCAGTGGAGTTCCGTTCGTATCTAGCACAAGCCGAGGCTGGGGCGGCCCCTTGGCGGACCGTTTCTTTTCTTCTTCTTGTTGGTTCCTTTCTGCATGCTGCTTTAGCTTCGACAGAGACGCAGAAAGGGAAAGAAAAAAAGAAAAAGAATAAAGAGATGCGCGATGGAAGGAAGCCGTTTCGATACTTATTTCTGCTTCGCTCATCCTCTCGCTCCGTGGGCGGGTGGTTGCTTTTTTCTGCGAACCGGCGAGAAACCTGGAAAATGGGATTGGCGCCTAACCACCACCGCAAACATCATCGCCAGCAGCAGCTTTCTTCTGGATGGTGCCGGCAGCGCCGCTGGCTGCGAACCGAGGGGAAAAAAAAAGCGACAGCGGCGCGTCTCCGGTCCAGCCGCAATGTATCCGGTCTCTCCGGTTATTGCGAGCCAAAGGTAGGTTTCTGTCCGGCCACTTTGCTCTTTTCCGCCCTTCACTTCGGCCATCGCAAGCAGGCATGCTGGAGTGTTTTTGATTGAACCGATGGTGATGGTGATGGCGATGGCGGTGGTGGTGGTGGTGGTGGTGGTGGTGGTGGTGGTGGTGATGATGATGGTGCGGATGATGCGGATGATGCGGATGAGCATGGTGTGAGTATATATATGTATGCGCGTGCACGTAGCTATGTAGATGAAGAGAACGGACACATAAGACCGACAGCTGGTGGATGGACGGAGGACGGAGGACGGACGCCATTCACGCACGCACGCATTCGGAGTCGAGTGCAGCTCGCGCGTTAGAGTAGAGCACATATCCATACGGCCCGCCTTCGGACGGGACAGGAAGGTGAGGGGGTCGCAATATCGTGTGATGCCGCAATCGTGCGGTCGTTGCGAGACGGAAAGATGTTTTCTGGCTTGTTTGGCTGGCCGCGTGGGCCTGGCCCGTATCTCAGTTGCATAGCTAGCACTAAAGAGCAGTTGGCTGCGGAATTCATGGTTGCACTGCGTTGCACCGAACTCGCGCAACACCGCCTCCTGCAGTTGTCTCCGCCGGTTCACCACCACCACCACCACCACCACCACCACCACCACAACCACCATGCCGCAGCTGCGATGCCACCACTATTGCCGCCACTGCGTACCATCGCCACTGCCACCGCCGCCACTGCCACCATCACCACTGCCACCACTCTGACCGCCACTGCGCACCATCTCCACTACCACCACCTCCCGCCCGCCGTGGCCACCGCTAGATATGCCGAGCCGTCCACGTGATGCAATGTGTCTATGCATGCAAGCAGAGCGAGCGAGCGAAACAGAGTGCACTGCTCTGCACACGCCCACACTACGCTCCCTGGAGGTGTCTAGATAGACAGCTATCGTCCCCGGGCAGCCGGAGTGAAGCGAAGGGAAGATGGAAGAAGCAATTGCAGGGGAAGTGTTCCCGGCACCAGCAGTAATTGACGCCCCTCCTCTCTGTCGTCCTCCTCCGCCGCGCCCGCCTCCATCCTCTTTTGCCGGCAGCTTGCTTCCTGCCCCTCCTCGCCCACCACTCTCCCCCTCCCCCGCCCACCGCAAACACCCAGCCCACCCCCCCTGCCCCTCCACCGCTGCCCAGCTTCCCGGTGCAGTACATTATTCCTGCTTCTCCTCCCCTCCCCGCCTCCAGCCGCACAATTGCTCCCCCCTCCGCACCCAAGCAGCTCCAGCTCTTCCTCCGGCGGGAAAACAAAAGCAGCTCCACACGCCCGTTCAGCCATCCCTCCGTCGTCCCACCAACCCTCGCTCCCAGCCAAACGCCAATTTCCTGCTCCTCCTCCTCCTCCTCTTCCTCTCCTCCTCCTTCTTGACCTCCTCCTCGTCTTCAGGATTCAACCCTTCCGTGCAACCCTCCCATCCACCGCCACTCCGCGCCGAATATAACCTCCAAAATCTGCACGCTATTTCCATCGGACCTACATCCATCCACCCCCGCGCCACAGCTACTACTTCTCGCAAAACACAAGTTTGCCGCAGTCGCTGCGAGAGGAAAACAAAAAAGAAATACTGCACGAATCCCCTCGTGTCGTACCGTGGTACGTCTCCTTCCGTAACTGCCGCCGGTTCCCGTCATCGCAACTCAATCCATCGCTATCCCCCCCACCTCCATCCCACTATCACCCCAGCACATCCCCCGTCTCGTCTGCTGCACCGGATACTGCCCCTGTGTCGTTGACACCGGAAACATACCTATAAGGAGCACAGCCAACTGACTTCCACCCTCCCGTTCGTGGTTTGTAGATCTCCTACTTCCTACTCGCAGAAAAAAGGGCCGAGTGTCGGTCGAGCACGCAACGAAAGAAAAGCAAAAAAAAAAAAAAAACCAGATCAAGATCAAAAAAAATCACAATGGCCTCCGGAACACGAGACGTGAAGAACCATCTCCTCTTCGAGATCTCGACTGAGGTCGCCAACCGAGGTGCTTTCCCGACCCCCCCCCCCCCCCCCCTCCCGTTCGTCGGATGGCGGTGATCCTTCTGAGATACCGGAATAACTGCTGACTAGTGACACGCAGTCGGTGGTATCTACTCGGTTATCAAGTCCAAGGCTGCCATCACAACCGCCGAGTACGGCGAACGGTACTGTCTCATTGGTCCTCTGAACCGCCATTCGGTGCGTGCTCGCCAGCTCCCCTCGCGCCCCATGTCCCCTTTCCCCTCCCAATTTCCTCCTCCTCCGGCTCCTCCGCCACCGTATATCCATCCTCACCCGTCTCAATCCTACTTTCATCCGTTGGCGCATCCCCTTCTTCCTCCGAGTACTCCACTAATCTCGGACTACGATCCACTGGGGCAGGCCGCGGTCGAAGTCGAACAGCTCGAACCTCAGGATGAGGCGCTCAAGAAGACACTCGATTCCATGGCCGAGCGCGGCATCACGTACGTGTACGGACGCTGGCTCATCGAGGGCGCCCCCAGGGTTCTACTGTTCGACACCAAGACTGGTTACAAGCACTTGGACGAGTGGAAGGGAGATCTGTGGAGCGCTGCCATGATTCCTTGCCCGCCCGGTGACGACGAGACTAACGAGGCCGTTGTGTTCGGATACCTCGTCGCTTGGTTCCTCGGAGAGGTAAGCTGCTTCTTTTCCTTTCTTCCTCTCTCTCTCTCTCTTTTCTTTTCATCTCTTTCTTTTACCCCACTCGGACGGGATTCTCCGTGGGGGGTAAAAGTGGCGGCGGGGATTGACAGACCCTGGTGATTAGTTCGTCAGCCAAGAAACCAAGAAGGCCGTTGTCGCGCACTTCCACGAGTGGCTCGCAGGTGTGGCTCTCCCGCTTTGCCGCAAGCGCCGCATCGACGTCACAACGATCTTCACTACGCACGCCACCCTTCTCGGACGTTACCTCTGCGCAGGATCTGTTGATTTCTACAATAACCTTCAGTACTTTGACGTGGATGCGGAAGCCGGCAAGCGAGGAATCTACCATCGTTACTGCATCGAGCGTGCCGCCACGCATTCGTGCGATGTCTTCACCACCGTCTCCCACATCACCGCTTACGAGAGCGAGCATCTGCTGAAGCGCAAGCCCGACGGTGTCCTGCCAAACGGATTGAACGTTGTCAAATTCTCGGCGATGCATGAGTTTCAGAACCTCCACGCCCAGGCGAAAGAGAAGATACACGATTTCGCACGCGGACACTTCTACGGCCACAACGACTTCGCTCTGGAGGACACCCTCTACTTCTTCACTGCGGGTCGGTACGAGTACCGGAATAAGGGTGTGGATATGTTCGTCGAATCGCTTGCGCGGCTGAACCACCGCCTCAAGACCTCGGGAGGCAAGACCACGGTTGTGGCGTTCATCATCATGCCCGCTCAGACCCACTCCTTGACCGTCGAGGCCCTGAAGGGACAAGCCGTCATCAAGGCGCTGAGGGATGCCGTCGGAGTCGTCGAGCAGGGTGTTGGAAAGCGTCTGTTTGAGCGCGCGCTTCGGTGGCACGACGGAGAGGACCTTCCGACCGATAAGGAGCTCGTGAGCAACCAAGAGAAGATCATGCTCAAGCGAAGAATCTATGCCCTCAAGAGGAACGCGCTGCCTCCCGTGGTCACACACAACATGGCCGACGACCTGACGGATCCCATCCTCAACCAGATCCGGCGCGTGCAGCTCTTCAACCACCCCTCGGACCGCGTCAAGGTCATCTTCCACCCCGAGTTCTTGAACTCGGCCAACCCCGTGCTTCCCCTTGACTATGACGATTTCGTTCGTGGCACCCACTTGGGTGTCTTCCCCTCGTACTACGAGCCTTGGGTGGGATCTTTTTTCTTCCTTTCCACTCCGTGCCTCGTGAATCGGTCCCGCTGACATGCTGTTTCAGGGGTACACTCCCGCCGAGTGCACCGTGATGGGCGTCCCATCCATCACGACCAACCTTTCCGGCTTTGGCTGCTACATGGAGGAGTTGATTGAGAACGCGTCGGACTACGGCATCTACATCGTTGACCGTCGCAGCAAGGGTGTCGATGATAGTGTCAACCAGCTCGCCGACTACATGTTCGACTTTGCCCAGAAGAGCAGGCGTCAGCGCATCAACCAGCGCAACCGCACGGAGAGGCTCAGCGATCTGCTCGACTGGAAGCGAATGGGAATGGAGTACGTCAAGGCCAGACAGCTGGCTCTGAGGAGAGGTAAGCACGTTCGACGTGGGGCCCGCGTGATCGCTTCGAAGGCTGACACCCCCATAGCCTACCCAGCTGCTTTCGAGAACGAGGAGCCCTTCCCCTTCTTCGACGGTACGGAGCAGAAGGTGTCCCGTCCGTTGTCGGTGCCCGGCTCCCCACGGGATCGCACCGGTATGATGACTCCCGGTGACTTCCCGTCATTGCAGGAGGGCTTGGAGAACTTGGACACGGACGACTACGTTGGCTGGAGATTGCCGTTCGTATCCCGACATTCCTACTGCGACTTCACGCACTGACGTTCGATCAAGTGAGGAGGAGGACCCCGATGACTATCCCTTTCCCTTGACCCTCCGGCAACCCAAGACCGGCACCCCCGCCCCGAACGGCACGGCACCTGCATAAGCTCTGTACCTAACTTATCCGCGCTCGCTCAAGGTATGCAACGACGCAGTGAGGCTTTTTTCTTTTTTTACTTTCTTTTCTCTCTCCAATGGATAGACGGGGGATTGTTCACGACGTGAGATATGGATGCCCATATTTTTTCTCTTGATTTTCCGGCGGATAAGTTTTTCGTTTGTGATAGAGGGGTATCGTTTTTTCCTGTAGCTTTCTCTGATGTCATTTTATCCCGATTGCATTTGCTTGCTGATCGCCGACCGGAGGGGCTGTGCAACTTTTGGCTGTGTTGCACTCCGACTGGTGCGCTCGCTGCGCGCCCGCTTATGTAACCCCCCCGTGCTTTTGCTTTTGCCGCGTTTGTGTCCTGCCCGCATTGTGCTTTGATAGTACATACCATTGCTTGTTTGGAAGCGTCCGTTTGTATCATGATGAGATGGACTGGATGGATGGAATGGGGTGGTGTATATGGTGGAGATATCGATGGGATGGGGTGGGATCGGCGGTGGGTCTCTGGGGAATTCGGATGTATCTAGGACGGATGGAATGTCTGGGATGGATGGAAGGATGGATGGATGGATGGATGAGCTGGACGAGATGTGAGGCGGGATATTAATAGCGAATTCGATATTTTTTATTTTCTTTCTGCAGCTTCTTGAAGCGCGCGAATTATGGTTGTTGCGATGGAATCCATTTTTTCGGGGTGTTCCCCAACTGTTCCGCTACAGGGTTTGGTGGCTCGCCGCTTCCCCGAACGAGCATGCGGATGTCGTCGGTATCGGTGCGTAGATATGCAGGGTCCTGAAGGGGGGGTTTGGGCTGACATGATACATAGCGATAAGAACGGCGAAGCGGCAGAGGTGTGTGGATTTCTCGCCGGGATTTTATCGCGCATGTAGATACTCTGCGCACGGCAGAGTAAGAGGGTAGTATCTTTGCTACATAAGTAGATTGACGTTTCGGTTCGTTCTGTTTGCAGAGCGGAGCGGAGCGGGGCAGCTCTCCAACTGCTGGGCGGGTGTGCGCTGACTGTGCGCGTCACGGGACGTGGCTCGGACCGGACCACGGCGTGCGTGGAACGGTATCACTCGGTTTCCAGGCACGCACGCACCACACTGCGTTTTTTCTTTCTGTTGTTTGGTGGGCGCGCCCCCGGCCAGCCCGCCAGCGGCAGCGGCCGCCGACGCCCGGCAGTGCAACCTGCAGCTGATGATAGTTACCGCGACAGGCCGGAGAGGCAGTCGGCGTGGCGGGAGCGCACCGAGTGATATCTGCGGCAGTGGACGGGCTCCGCGTACCTCCCATTGCGCGGCAGAGCCAACGCCGTTGGGATACCTCCTGCCCGCACCGGATCGCTTCTGCGCTGCGTCGGGTCTGTAAGCGCGCGCGCAGCGGTGCGTGTGGCTTGAAGTGCTGTGCCCCGCGGTGGACGTCGGATACCGTGGTGGAGAGTGGTCCTCGTGCCGTCACTCGATGACCGCGCGCGATCGCGGTCACGTGTTTCAACAGTCACCGGCTGGATGAGACAGGATTGTCGAGATGGTTGTAGCTTGTAGTCTGGACAGAGCAAGTCAGTTCGGCAGTCTCAAAGCCGCTCTTAAAGGCATAATCGGATCTTGCGTGCGGACAGCATGTATCGCCTACCCTCCGCCGCCCCCAAGGCCTAGCGCACGTGCAAGAAGTACTTCGGCTTGACACATGGGGAGGCAGGCGGGTGAAAAGACATGGAGTTGGCATTCCCGGTACCGTGTCCGGACTCCGGCGCCCGCTGGAGTGGGTATTCCTTGGGCGCTTCTGAGCCGGACAGGTGCTGAACGGAGGCACGTACTTCGGTTCCGGGGCGAAATAACTACCTACGGACGCCTCCGATCCACCTTCGGAAGGGCCGGCCGGTGGAAGTGGAGTAGTCGATGAACCGGTAGTTCAAGGTTTCCGACGGCTCTCTCATGGGGCATAGGTGGGCGGGCGATGGCGAACACAGCAGATACTCTGGCAAAGGAGAAGGCCGTCATTCACCGGTTGAATGAATTAGAATTCGGTCACTTCGGCCGGCAGTGAGGAGGTAGAAAAGTAAAAAGGTCGCTGGTGAGCTGCCTACAGATAGTGTTAGAGCATACTGACGTTTTTGTCCGGAGGACGTCAAATTGTATGCACAACGCGAGGTGGAGTGTGCGGTGGAGTACATGGAACGCCTCCCAGCGGTGCGCTCTTGCGCCATCGCACACTATTCCCGCTGGATATTCTTCCGAGTTGTCATGATCCCTCACCCGAGCTACATCGGCTGGTTCCCCCCCTTGTTCTCAGCGTTGCGACTTGAAGACCAGGAGCAACCCCCCGCATAGCGAACACTTCAAAATTCAATACACATTGTTGGAAAAGCTTCTCGCGCCGAGACAGTCTTTAGGTTGGCGTTTCTGCTTTACAGTTTTGTTGAGGACACGTTTACACAAGAGCGGGGAAGTGAGAAGGGATATTTTGCTGTTCTTTCTGTACT
>Ga0307508_10003026_pt1 | contig 17318 bp, 16 predicted proteins | sample 9_EM_MG_FD_203089 | JGI IMG/M metagenome (GOLD analysis project Ga0307508, IMG submission 203089) | Populus trichocarpa ectomycorrhiza microbial communities from riparian zone in the Pacific Northwest, United States - 9_EM | ecosystem: Host-associated > Plants > Roots > Unclassified | place...
AAATGCTGCTTTTGCTGTTCGTGGTAACGGCGCACGCGCGTCGCCGACAGCTCGAGCGCTTGGCGTACCGGTGCAGACAGCGAGGCGAGCGCGGCGGCGCCGTCGTAGTCGCGCAGCAGCAGCTGCGCGGGCCGGCGCTGCTCCAGCTTTTCGACGTAGCCGAGCACTGCGCGGTCGCCGCCTTGGCGCACTGCGCTGAGGATTTCGCGTACGACCGGCTCGACGCGGTCCAGATCGGTGTCACCGCGACGGGTGAGGCGCGTGAGCGCTGCTGCAAAGTCCGGGCTCTGCACAGCGACGGAACGGTACGAAACGCTCATGTCCAATGACCGGCCTTGAGGGCGGCCGGATCGTACTCGCGGATCTTGGGCCCGAGCGCCTCGCGGAACACTTGCTCGTCGTCGACGTCGAGCCCGTGATCGGGGAAGCCTTTCGCGACTTCCATGCCGATCGCCAAAATGCGCAGGAACATCGCGAAGCTGCTGGCGCACAGCCGCGCCTTCCAGAGGTCGGTGCCGTTCATGGCCGTGTAGACCTGACAGTCACCCTCCGCGTCGGCTGTGGCGGTATCGAGAAAGTAGGGGTCGCCCAGCAGCGTGCTGTGGCCGATGATGATCCAGGTACCGCGCCAGCCGTTCGGGCCCGTCTGACCCTGCGCGCGCGGCTGTCCGTCTGCTTGCAGGGCGAAGCCGTTTTGCTCCTCCAGCAGCTTGGCGGCGGGGATCAGCCGGACGCGCTCGGCGGGAGTCGCCGTCTCGAGATCGACGGGATCACTGGCCAGCAAGAACTCCCGAAAGCGCCGCGGAAGACGCAGCTTGGTGCGCAGCGCTTCGACCGCGGAGGCCTCCGCTTTGCCGTACTGCACCGGCACCTTGCGGCGCTCGAAGGAATTTCGAAGCGCTGAAATCGACTCAGCCAGATCGCTGTCCAAAGTCTTCTGAAACCCTACTCAAAGCCGCTAATGGTCGTGTCAAGGCGCAACGCATACCTTCTTACTTGCTCTTTGGCCCAGCGCAAGCCCCTAGCGAAGGTCCCGAAAAGCGTCGGGTTTTTCTGGTCAGAAAGCCCTGAGATCCAGGTCGGCCGAGCTCGGAGCGGCCCGATTGAGGAGGGCCCTGTTTCTGGCTGCCCAGCTGGGCAGCCCAGGCAAGGCCTACCCCCTCTGGATCGTGCGAGAGCCGTGCCAGCTCTGCCCACAGCGCATTTCACGTGGATGCGCCGTTGTCGCTTAGAACGTGTAGCGCAGACCGGCCGAGCTAAGCCAGGCCATCGGCGCGCCCGTGTCGCGGTCGCGCGCGAAATTGCGGGGGTAGTTGCGGACGCCACCGTGCGCCACGAGCGCGAGGTGCGGGCTTACCTGGTACCACTCCAGGCCCAGCTCGGCCGATTGGTAGAACCCGAGACTGTCGGCGTGGCGGTAGCCGTAGAGCTTGAGCACGTCTTCGGTGGCGCGGCCGCCGCCGATGCTGCCCTGAAGGTAGACGCCGATGCGGTCGCTGGGCTTGATGGTGAGGCGCACGCCGCCGCCCACGTTCCAGAAGGCAAACGAGCGCGGCGGGGGCGGCTCGTGCGCATACGAGGTGCTGGTGACGAACAGGTCCGTTTCGGCGAACACCATCAGCGGCCGGAGCGGCTCGTAGCCGACGTGCAGGCCGAACCAGGGCGAATTGGGAATGATGTGTTTCAGGCTGCCGATCTGACCGAGCACGCCCATGCTCGACTCGATGACGAAACCTTTTTTGCGCGGCGGTGGTGGCGGCGCTTCAGCGTCGTCAGCATCGGACCCGTGGTCGCCTTGCGACTTGGGCATGGCGCGCGAGTCGAGCCAGGCGTCGATTTCCTCCGGCGTCAGCTGACGCTCGTTCGGCGCCGCTTCGGCTGCCTGCCCGACGGCCGCGGCACCGAGCAGACTCATCCCTGCTGCGAGCGCGCCAAGCAGCCGCGCACCACGGAACGAAAGTTTCAGCTGCATGCTGACCCGAAGCTAGCCGGAGATGCCAGCCGGTGTCAGCTCATGAAATCCGCGCGAGTTGCGATTGTGACCAAAGGTAGGCCAGAGGCGCGGATGGTCTCGGCGCCGCCTTCCTGGCGGTCGACGAGCGCGACGATGCCGACCACCTCGGCGCCAGCGGCCCTGAGCGACTCGACGGCCTTGAGGCTCGAGCCGCCGGTCGTGACGACGTCTTCGAGCAGCGCGACCTTGAGGCCGGGCTTCAGCGACTTGTCGCCTTCGACCAGCTTGGTCGTGCCGTGGTCTTTCTTGGCCTTGCGCACGTAGAGAGCGTTGAGCGGCCGGCCCCGCTGGAAGCTGACGAGCGACACGGCGCTGGCGAGCGGGCAGCCGCCGAGCTCCACCCCGCCCACGGCTTCGCACGTCGGTAGCTCGGAGAGCAGGTCGAACATCAGCTCGCCGACGAGCGCGTGACCCTCCGCCATGAGCATCGTCTGCTTGCAGTCGATGAAGAAATCGCTCTCGCGCCCCGACGCCAAGATGACTCTGCGGCGCTCGAAGCTGCGTTCGGTCAGAAGCTGAATCAGACGGGCGCGCTTGGCTGAATCGGTCACGGGAGTACCCATCCCACAAGTGGGCTGCGCGCTCTAGACCTTTCCTTAGGGCCCGCGAAAGGCTTAAGTCGATCGCTCTCGCGGCCGATGCATCCCGGCTATCCCGGCTGGCTTCGTTGCTCCTCAGTTACATACTGCAGTATGCGCCTTCGTCCTCGCCATCCGGGCGCCTCGGCCGCGATCATCGACCGACTTAGCCATTCGCGGGCCCCTGGGCAGCGGAAGCCGCCCTCGAAATGGGCGCTCGGCGCGCCGCCTGCGAGCTGAGGACTTGGGGCTCTAACGTTGCCTGGACAAGTCCTGCTGAGAAACGCTGGGCTCGCGGCCAGTGAGTTGCATCCGCGCCCAGCGCTTGGCGTCCGCCAAATTGGAGAAAGCTTCGCGGCGCTGCGGTTTGCCGTACAGCCAAGCGAGCGCTTTGAAGATGCCGCGCTGCAAAGTCGTGGAGGTCACGACGGCAATGGCCGCGAGCTGCCCGGGATACCTGGCTTCGTCGCCGTCGAGCCGCTCGGCGAGCTGACGTCGCTGGTGTGCACTCAGCGCGCCGGACGCGCGCAGATCCATCACGCGCGCGAAGCGACCCCCCTGTCGGTGATGCGCCGACAGGGCATCCAGATAGACGGGGAATTCGTGGTCGCTGATGCTGCCTGTGGGCCACGTAACCACGACGAGCGGCCATTCGCTGAGGTCGTGTTCGGGCAAGGGCATGGCGCTCTCTCTGATTTTAGTATCTCGCCCCGGTCAGCCAAAGACAAGGCGCGATCGCCGCAGTCCCGATCCATAGAAGAGGCCCCGCGCGAGCGCGGCCCGGGGAAGGGTTCGTGCCGCGTCCTCGAGCGGCCAGTCGGCGAGGAAAACGCCCTTCGCCGTGCCAGGCTGGGCCACCCCGATCGGCCGGCCACGAGCCGTTTCGCGGTGCGGGTCGCCGCCTCGCCTTGTGTCAGCATCGCCGCACGCTCCAAATCGGAACGATCCAGATGCGCTTCAATCGCGGTGCCTCTTCTTCGGTTCGGGGCCTTTGCCCGAGCGACGGCAAGACCTGCGCTGCTGCGCGCCGCTCGGTTTCTTTTTGTTGGAGGCCTGGTTCGCCGGGCCAGCTGGCCCGGGGACAGGCCTCCCAAGCCAACGCTCCGGCACTCCCTTAGGGCGCGCGGGCCTGGAAGGCGCGATCAGCGGGCGGAATCAAGGCCTCTCCTCGGCTACAAGCCACTTCCCCGTGGAAGGTCGCGCTGCCGTCTACCAAGACTAGCAACGCTACGCGGCGATCTGCCGCTTGGCGCACGGAATCGTGGCAGCTCGGGGGTGCGCTACTGGACCGGCATTCTGGCGCTTCGGGACAACGCGCTCCGTAGCCTGCTGCCCGCAAGCGCGGCCGCGCTACCCCTTTCGCGACGAGGGCTTCGACCACTGACTGCGCTCGGGCACGAGTGAGCTCGACGTTGCGAGCGTCCTGGCCCCGCTCGTCGGCGTGACCCTGCACCTCCACGAGTTTGATTTCGCTGTGGAGACGCAAATACTCCGCGGCCTGGTCGAGAGCTGCGCTCGAATCCGTGGGCAGGTTGAAGCTTGCGGCATCGAAGCGAATCGGCGGAGTCGTCAATGGCCCCGTTACGGAGGCGGCGCTCGCCTCGGCCGAACGCGCGGCGCTCGGCGCAGCTGGCGTAGGCGGCGGCGTAGGGCGCTCTGGTTCCGGAGCGCCAACCACCTTTTCGTGGTCTCCGACAACCTTGGAAAGCATTTTGGATGGCAGATCGGGAACGATCTGCGGCACGGGCCGCGCCTTGGGGGCGGATTGCGTCGGCGGCACGAAGAAGTTCGCGTAGACGAGGGTGCTGACGGCTGACACGGCGCACAGCGCGTGCATGACAATCAGCGAGGTTCGGTGCCTGACCTTGCGCACGTGAAACAGCAAATTGACGCAACCGAGAGCCACGGTAGCGATGAGCAAATACAGTGCCTGTCGCGCGAGCCAGAACGAAGGTTGCCGCACCACCGTAAGCAGTACGAACACGAACCCGGTAGCGCCGCCTAAGCCATGCAGTAGTGCGACACTGGCTGGCAGGCGTTTGCGCAAGAAGTGGCGTGAAGCGAGAAATATTCCGGCGCTGGCGCCAATGCCTAGTGCGAGAAGTGCATAAACAATCACGGACTATTCTCCAGGTAGATGCCCTGTTTGCGAAACGTTCGTATGGCTAGGCGCCGCGTTGAGCTCGCGCGGACCCGGCGTACTTGCATCGGTGTTCGAACGAGCCAAGAGCAAGCCTACGGCGCTGCCGACCAGCAACAACATGACGGCTGCGAAGATCGCCCGCGTTCGGCGGTGCTCGAGCTCGCCTTCGCCGAATGGCGGCGCGGCAGGGGTGATTTCTCGAACTTTGCTGCCCGATCGATCAGCGATGGCAGGCTCGAGGAGCTGACTCCCACTCCCACTCTCGCTCGACGGGACGGTCGACGTGCTGTTCGTCAGAGCGATGCGCACGGCGCTATCGAGGGCGGCGGTGCGAATTTCGACCTGCCGTCGAGCCAGCTCGGTCCCGAAGTTGTCCTCCAAGTAGGCCGCCACATGTCGCGAGGAAGATTCCGGTAAATTCAGCTCCTCGAGTACATCGGCAAATTGAGCGGCGCTCTCGTAGCGCTGAGCCGGGTCGCGGTTCAGAGCATGCAATACGAAGTCATCGAGGCCTGCTGGTAGGTCGCCGGCGACGCTGGAAGGTGCGTGGATGGGCTCCGTCATGACCGCGTTGATCGTGGCCGCGTCGTTACGCCGTTTGAACAGTGGTTGTCCTGTGAGCGCTTCCCACAGCACCGTTCCGGCCGAAAAGATGTCTAGCTGGCGATTGACGTTCCGGCCCTTGATCTGTTCCGGCGCCAGGTAGGCAAACTTGCCCTTGATGATGCCGTCTTGGGTGTGCGTCGATCGCACCGAGGCGAGTGCAATACCGAAATCAGTTATGCGCGAGCCCCCATCGATTCCGACGAGAATGTTCTGCGGCGACACGTCGCGGTGGACGACGTTGAGCAACTCCCCGTCACCGCCGCGCAGCATATGCGCCGCGTGCAGTCCCCGCAGCGTATCGATCATGATGCGCACTGCGATTCCGGGCGGAAGTCCCCGCTTGGCTCGCCCTGCCGCCCGCACCATCGTCGACAGGCTGCAGCCTTCGATGTACTCCATCACGATGTAGAGGGGATCGCCATCGTTGACGTCGAGGGTGCCCACGACGTTCGGATGCCGAATCCCCGCCGCCAAGCGGGCCTCATCCAGGAACATCGAGACGAACTCTTCGTTGTCACGCAGGTGGGGGTGACAGCACTTGATGGCCACGAGGCGTTCGAAGCCAGCGACCCCTGACTTCCGGCCCACGTACACGGTTGCCATACCGCCGCTCGCCAACTTCGAGAGCAGCGTAAACTCGCCAATCACGGGCAGGGCCACCGCAGAGGTGAGAGAGTCGGGTGCCGTTTCAGGTGCTGACATTTCGGAGTCGTCCCAGACTTCGGTTCATAACGACGCCCATCGCCCGCCACTAAGTCTGCCCCGCTCGATTTGTCGCAGGAAGCGCCCATCATCCCACCGCGGTCCTAGACCCCGAAATGCAGGGATTTGCGAACACATCGCGGCAATCTGTCCCACTACCCCGTGAGGCGAGACCGCGAAGTCCGCCTAAAGTCGCATCTGCGAGAGGCGTTATTAGGGGCCCAACAGGAGGGTCACACTAATGCATCAAGTACAGAAGCGTTGTGGCATTTTGGTCGTCGCACTACTCAATGCGTCTTGTTCTGGAACAGGCGCCGAGGTCGCGCCGGAGTCGGTCGGAGAGGTTTCGTCTGCGCTGCTGGTAACCAACGGCACTGGCAGGTCCGAAACCTTTACGGCCAGCGGCACCATCGATACAGCTAATGAGTTCTTTCAAAGCCTCGGAACGAATGGACGGTCGTGCGCCACTTGTCATGATTCGGCGGACAACTGGTCGATTACCCCTGCGCGGCTTCAGCAGCGCTTCAGCGCATCGAACGGGACTGACCCGGTGTTTCGCACCAACGACGGCTCGAACTCGCCGCTCGCTGATGTGTCCACGGTCGCGGCTCGGCAAACGGCCTACAGCATGCTGCTGACCAAGGGCCTGATCCGCGTCGGCCTACCGATCCCAGCGGGCGCTGAGTTCACGCTCTTGGCCGTCGACGACCCCTATGGCTTCGCGAGCCAAGCGAACGGTTTGTCGCTGTTCCGTCGCCCGCTGCCTACGACCAACCTGCAATTTCTCAGCACAGTGATGTGGGACGGGCGCGAAACGCTGCGCGACTCGTCGTCCTCATTCTGTTTCAAGGCGCCGCTCGATCCGAGCGTGTGCTTTGCGCCCCTTGCTACCGACTTCGCCCACCAGTCCAATGGCGCAACCCTCGGTCACGCCCAGGCGAGTCAGCCGCTGACGACGGCACAGCAGAACTCCATCGTGAGCTTCGAGACGCAGCTCTTCACGGCACAGACCTTCGACAACGCCGCAAAGGAGCTCTGGGCTTCAGGCGCCCAAGGTGGCCCTTCGAACCTTTCAGCAGCCACGTTCTACTTCGGCATCAACGATGTCGTTAGCGGCGACTACCAAACAGGCGCGCCGTTTTCGCCGGTCGTGTTCACGACCTACGACGCCTGGCGCGACGCGCCCGGAGGCGGAATCCAGGCGGCCCGGCGCGCGGTCGCCCGAGGCCAAGACATCTTCAACAACAAGCCCATCGCGATCAGCGGCGTCAAAGGCATCAACGACGACCTCGCCATTCCGCTGCTCAACGGTCACTGTACGACGTGCCACGATACCCCCGCCTCGGGCAATCACTCGATTCCGGCTCCGCTCGATATCGGTTTGACCGATGCATCGAGGCGCACCCCTGACATGCCGCTCTACACGCTGCAGCGTGTCAATTCCGCCGAAACCATTCAGACGACCGATCCGGGCCGGGCCTTGATCACGGGCAAGTGGAAGGACATCGCGCGCTTCAAGGGACCCATCTTGCGTGGCTTGTCCGGCAGGGCCCCCTACTTCCACAACGGCTCGGCCGGGAGCCTTGCGGCAGTCGTCGACTTCTACGACTCGCGCTTTGCGATCGGCCTGACCGCTCAGGAGAAGAGCGATCTGATCGCATTCCTAAGCGCGCTCTGAACAGCACAGTATCTGCAGCGCCCGCCACAGGGCCACCCCCAAGGTGGCCCTTCGCGCGCCGTTTCAATCTCTGTGCTTCTTCTTCTTGGCTTTGGCGCCTTTGCCGAGCGACGGCAAGACCGGCGGTGGTGGACGCCGCTCGGGTTCTTTTTCCTTCGGACGAGCGGGCGGCATCACCGCAGCTTCGCGCTGCTGGTCGTAGTCGTAATCTTCGTCTTCGTCTTCGTCTTCGTCTTCGCCCTCGTCTTCTTCGACGGGCTCGGCGGGGGGAACGAGCTTGGGTTCGGCCTTGGCTACGGGCTTGGCCGCGAATGCCGACGGCTTGAATACGGCGGCAGTGGCGGCGCGCTTGTTCGGTGCGGCCAGGGCTGGCTCGCCTTCGGTGCGCACCGTGCCGCGCACCAGCGCGCCATTGGCGATGCCGATGCGCGGCGCGCTCAGGTCACCGACGACTTTGGCGCCACGCTCCAAAAGCACGGCGTGAGTAGCGAGCAAGTCGCCCAGCACGGCGCCGTGCACGCTGATTTTTTCGCCGGAAACGTTGCCGCGCACCGCGCCGCCTTCGCCGAGCATGACCTCGCCGCCCATGCTCACGTCACCTTCGACGCGGCCGAAAATCTCGAGCGAGCCTTCGCCCTCCACGTTGCCGCGCACGATGGTGCCGGCGCCGATTACCGAGCTCTGGCTCATACTCAAACCTCCATGTCCACGGCGCCTTTGAACGAGGCGCCGTCGGCAATCGTGAAACGCGCCGCCTTCACGTCACCGACCAAGCGCCCGCCGGCTTGAATATCGACGCGCTCGGGCGCGGTGATATCCCCTACGACCTGCCCGGCGATGCTCACGCTCTGCCCGGTGATGTCCGCCTGCACGACGCTGCTCGGCCCGATCGACACGGCGTCCGTCGACGTGAGCTTGCCGCGCAAGTTACCTTGCACGACGACCTCTTCGTCGCTGGTGACGTCGCCTTCGATGCTCAGCCCTTCTCCGATGACCGTGCCTGCCATGCTCTTGCTCGTTTTCTAATACTTCTGGCGCCTCAGCGGCGCTTGGCGGCCGCAATGGGCGGCAGCGGACCCAGGTCCAATTCGAAATCGGCCACGAGTCGCGCCGAAACGCGCGACCCTGGCTCGATTGAAATTTCCGAGCCGCGCAGCTCGCCGCGCACCACGGCGCCGCTGCGGATCGCCACCGGGCCCCCGGAAACGACATCGCCCAAGAGCGTGCCGGCGATCTCGAGCGCATCTGCGGTTACGTTGCCTTCCACGCTGCCGCCCTCGGCGATTTCGGCGTCACCGCTGATTTGGATGTCGCCGCGCACGCTGCCCTCGACGCGCAGGCTGCCGGCGCCCGTGAGCCGGCCGGTGACCCTGGTCGAGGGTCCGAGAACGCTGATGTCGAAGCTTGGGCGCGCCATGGGGTTCGAAGGCGCCCGACGCTAGTGCCATGCCTCAAAAGTAGCAATCCTTTGGCTTGCTACTTTTGAGCTTGGCTGCGCCAGGCGCGCGGCTTCGCCGCGCGGGCACTAGCCCTTCATCGGGGGCGTCCCGCCCCCGGAAACTGGCTGCGCCAGTTTCTCCCCCTCATCCGCCGCGCGGATGAGCTAGCGCCGGAGTCTGAGCGGCTCTTTCGCGAGCAGCGCGCGTTGCTGGTCGATGCAGCGTCAAGCGCTAGTCGCTCCGCCGCGATGCGGCCAGCACTTCTAGCGACCGCGGCACGGAGCGCACCAAAGCCCGCGCGTAGAAGCGCAGCTGTTCGGGCTCGGGCAGGTCGCCGCTGCGGCCTCGGGTCGCCGCGTATAGAAGCACGGCGGCGGCCACGCTCACGTTGAAGCTCTCGACGAAGCCGCGCATCGGGATGCGAACCGACTCTCGGGCGCCCTCGTGCAGGGCGTCGCGCAGACCGTCGTGCTCGTTGCCGAGAATCAACGCGACCTTGGGCAAGCGCGCGAGGTCGTCGGGAGTCAGGTTGCCCTCGGGGTGCGTGGCCACGGTGGTGAAGCCTTGCTCGTGCAGCGCCGCGAGCGCCTGCTCGGGAGTGGGGTGGGGCACGACCTCCAGCCAACGCTCGGCGCCCTTGGCGACCGTGCGGCCGACAGCGAAGTCTTCGCCACGCGGCACCAAGTGGACGCGCGGCACGCCGAAGCCGTCGCAGGAGCGCAAGATGGCCGCGGCGTTGTGCGGATCGTGCGGCGCGTCCATCAGCACCGTAACGTTGCCGATGCGGCCGCGCACCACCGACCACAGGCGGGCGCGGCGCTCATCCATCGCCAGCGGCTCGAGCGTCTCGATCACGCCTTCGGGCGTCCAGCCAGGCGGCCACGGATCCGCGGTCAAGATGCCTTCCGCCGGCACCAGAAGCTCAGGTTGTCGCTTCATTCAAATCGTGGGGCTTTGGATGGTTTTGGCGCGGGCGCCTTTGCGAAAGTCCAAAGCGGCATTATGTTCCCAGCCGTTCGCAGTTCCCCAAGGGAGCAACCATGGCATCCGAAAAAGTTCAAGTGTTCAACGACCTCAACTTCGAAGCCGAAGTCGTCAATTCCAGTGTCCCGGTGCTGGTCGACTTCACCGCGACGTGGTGTGGTCCGTGCAAAGCCCTCGCTCCCATCATCGACCAAATCGCGGGTGATCTCGACGGCAAGGTCAAGGTCGGTAAGCTCGACGTCGACGACTCGCCGATCACTGCCGGAAAGTTTGGCGTTCGGGGCGTTCCCACCATCATGGTCTTCAAGAACGGGCAGCGCGCGGCGCAGCACGTGGGCCTGACCACCAAAGCCAAGCTGCTCGAGCTCGTGAATCTGATCCCCGTCGACGCGCGACAGCAGAACGGCTGAAAGGCGTCACAGCTGTGCGCCGCGGTCTGCAGTCGTCAGGTGCTGCCGCGGCGCTCGGCCTAGCAGCCGCATTCGCCGTTGCTTGCGGAGCCGGCGGAGGGCACCTCGCCGAGAGGCCGGGCCCATCGCTGGTCTCCGAAGTCGCGTCGTTGCCGGCGTTCGTTACGCCCGCGGTGTGGCGTTACCACCCGGCGCAACCGGCGCGCGTCAACGCCGAGCTGACCATGCCGTCGGGCGAGCGCGTGCTCGCCGGTCGCAAGGGCGAGCGTTGGCTGGTGTCCAAAGCGACGGGCGCGCTCGTAGCGGCGTCGGTGCTGGCGCCGGAGGATCTGGTCGGCATCTCGAAGGCGCCGGCCGGCGGCTTGATTTTCATCGGCCAAAGCGGCGTCAGCTACGAGGCGCACACGCCGATCGGGCCGTTCTTTCGTTCGAGCGCTCCGCTAGAGCCGCTGGCGAGTGTCACCAGCGCCGGCCCTGCCATCCTGGGCATTCGCCGCGACCGCGGTCTCTTGCGCAGCGAGGACGCGGGGGCGACGTGGAAGGGAGTGGGTCCGAGCGGTCCGAAGTTCGTGAGCGTGCTGCTCGGTGAAGCCGGGCATGGGCTCGCGTTGGCCGTGCCCGAGGCGCTGTTCGAAACGCACGACGCAGGTCTTTCCTTCTCGCCCTTGGCGCTGCCCAGCGTGGGCGCGTTCGGGCTCGAGCGCCTGCCCGATCGCAGCTACGGCGTGCTCTCGGCGCTCGGCATGTTTCGTTACCGAGAAGGCGCGCCGCAGCCGCTCGAAGCCGTGAAAGCGCTCAGCGTCGCAGCTTTGCCCGAGCTCAAGGCGCCGCGCGGCCCCGACGCAGGCGCGCTGAACGACGGGCGCGCGGCGACCAGCGCCGGCCAATATTTCGAGCTCGGGCTGCGCGACAAAGCCGTTTGGCAGCTCACCTCGGGGCCGCTCGCCGGACCGCTCACATCGCACGAGCTGAACGAGCTTGCGCCGTGCCGTGCCGTGAAGCTGACCGCTTTCGAAAGCTCGCTGCGCGTTGCCTGCTTTCGAGCCGGCGCGGAAGCGGCCACGCAGCTCATCGAATTTTGGGCCAGCGACGACGCCGGTCACACTTTTCACCCCGACGGCGCCGGTGTTTCGGGCAACTTGGTCGCCTTTCGCATGGCACTCGGCGCGGGCGGCACGCTGCTGCTCGCCGGCGTGTGCAGCCAATACAATTCCGGCGCCGGCTGCGCGCCGCAGGGCATCACGCGCAAGCTGCCGACCAAGCAGGCCGCCAGCGTTCACGGCGCGCCCGTGCCCGCGTCGAAAGACGCCAAGCAGTCCGCCGCCGCTAAGCCTGCCCCCGAGGTCGGCTCTGCGGCCACGCCGTCGCTGGCCGACACGGCCCTGGCGCTCGCTTTTTCGCTCGACGGCCGCATCGCCTACGCGATCGGGCGTCGCACCAAAGGCGGCGTGCTTGCCGTGTTCGTGTCGCGTGACGCTGGGCGCAGCTTCGAGGCACAAGATCTGAGCCTGCCGACCGGTGACGGCTCGGACGGCGACGAACGCTGGGAGAGCACGGCTTCGGGCGTGCGCGTCGACGCGCTCGTGCCCGCCGAAGACGGCAGCGTCGGCCTTTCAGTGTCGCGTTATCGCTCGCGCGTCTGGCTGGTGCTCGACGAAACGGGACGCGTGCTGTCCGTGGCGCGCCCGCCGGAGCCGCGCGCGCTGCTCGCCGTGGCGGGCAGCCGCGCACTGGCGGTCTCGCCGGCCACGAACGATGTCTGGGAATCGCTCGACGGCGGGTCCACCTTCCAGAGCCTCGGCCGGCTGCCGCTCGATCTGTGTGTGAACGAAGCGAGCTGCGACGTGCAGGTGGCCTGTGCGCCGGGCGGCTGCGCCATCGGCAGCGACCTCTCTCGGCTGGGTTGGGGCGGACAGGGCGAAGACGACAGCTGGCTTTCGCCGTCGCTCGCGCCGGCGGCCGTCGACTACTCCGTGCCGCGGCTCAAGACGCCCATCTCGTGCGTGCTCGACGCCACGGCTTGGCAGAGCCTGGACGGCGCGACCGAGTTTCCGACGGCGTTTCAAGCCGCCATCGGCAAAAGCCTCTGGTTCGCTTCCGGCACCGACCCCGTGCGCGGCGCCGCTTGGATCTGGGTCGCTCAGGGTGGCGGCAAGCCGCGCGTCGAGCGCGAGATTCTGCTCGCGCCGAGCGAGCGCGGTCGCGCCTACGCGCTCAACGTGTCCGACCAGGTCGAAGGCGTGGCGGCGCTACGTTACATCGCGCCCGACGGCTCGGGCAGCGCGCACCTCACCGGCGTCGACATCGGTTGGACGAACCTGTTCGAAGGTCGCACGCGGCATGTCACGCTGGCCGACGCCGGAGCCTACGCGCCTGGCGACTTCGAACGCGGCGGTCGGGGCCTGCAAGAGGCGGCTCCGGCGCTGCTCAGCATCGCCGAGGGCGGCGTCTACCTGCGCATTCATCACGCGCCCGGCGACAACCAGCCGACGCTGTTCTTCGACGGACAGCACACCGAAAGCGTGCCGGCCGTGGCTTGGCCGAACGTCGGCGTGCGCGGCACGCACTCGGAGATGGCGCACGTGGACGGCGAGCACGTGCCGCTGCTGCTCGTGGGTCGCGGCGCCGCCGTGATGCGCGCGAGCTTTCAAGCCGGCAAGCAGCAGCTCGAAGCGTTTGCCAGCGGCAGCATCGATCCCGCGCGCTTCGGCCTGGCACAAAACTCGAACATCGCCTACTCGGGCCTGCGCGCCGGGCAGCTGATCGAGACCTTCGACAGCGCCTCAGCGCACGCCGAGGCCAAGCTGTTCCTGTTCCGCGGCAGAGGCGCCGTGCTGGACCCAGCCATCGACGTACCGACGCAGCTTTCGCTGCCCGAGAAAGTCGAGCGCTGCTCCGCGAGCGCCGAAGCCTCGACGCCGCGTGTGGTGGCCTCGCCGTACCCCGGCACTCGGCATCCGGTGATCGTGAGCGACGGGGGCGACACGCCGCAGACCTTTCTCACGTCGTACGCAGTGCTGCACGGCAGCCCCGAGTCGCCGTGCGTTTCGACGTTCGACGCCGAGCCGGTGGTCCCCGACGGGGTCGCGACGCCCAGCACGCGCCTGATTTTGCCACTCGGCGAGCTGGCACATTCGTACTTGTTTCGCGCGCTGGTGCAGGGCCAAGAGGTGCGCATGGAGTACCACCCGCTGAGCTGCAAGCTCGACCCGGGCGCCGAGGTGCCGCCAGAGCTATATCGAGCGCCCGGCACGCTCGTGCCGCGCAGTCGCTAACACGGCGCCTGGCGCTTCGGGTAACGAGAGCCGCGCCTGGACCTCAGACTTTCGCAGCGAACGCCGCACGAGCAAGCCCAAAATCAAGAGCGCGTGCCACGGCCTGACGCCGCTTTGCTCGTCGGCGTAGACGGGCCGGACCGTCACCTCGGCGACGCGCAGGCCGTGCTGGGCCGCCAGCAGCAGCAAGTCGTTCGGGTAGCCGTAGCCGTGCCACAGCTCGCCGAGCGGCAACGTGGCCAGCGCTTGGCTGCTGATCGCCGTGAAGCCGCATTGGCAATCGTTCACGTCGAGCCCGCTGAAAAGCCGCGTTGCCAGCGACAACACTTGGCCTGCCGCGCGGCGCAGCCGGGGCATGTTGCGGCGTTCGCGCGAGTTGAAGCGGTTGCCCTTCACGTAGTCTGCGCGCCCGGCCAGCACCGGTCCGAGCACAGCCGGCAGATCGCTCGGATCCATCTGGGCGTCGCCGGCCATGACCGCGACTACGTCGGCGTGCTCGGCGAGCGCCGCCCGGTAGCCCGAGACGATAGCCGCGCCGACGCCTTGGTTGGTTTCGTGACGCAGCACGCGGAGCCGCGCGTCGCCAGAAGCGCTGGCGGCGCGCGAGGTGGCGTCGGGGCTGCCGTCGTCGACGACGTAGATGGCGTCGACGACGTCGGGCAGGCTCGCGATCGTGCGTCCAATCAGCCGCTGCTCGCAGTACGCGGGGATCACGACGGCGATGCGCTTGGCCTCTAGCACTCTCGGCCCCGCGTATCATCGAAAGGCGCCTAGTTGAAGGCAATACGCCCTTTTGGCCCGAGAAAATGCTACGGCGGGGTCGCCTTCGAAGCCGTTCCTTCCTGGGCGCTAGCCGACCGTGCCCGCCCGAGCTCCTTCCGCGCCCAAGCCAGTCTGGTTTCGTCGCCGCAGCACGTGGTTGGCGCTGGCCGGTCTGGTGCTGCTCGTGGGCTGGCGTGCGCTGCACTGGTATACGGCGTTTCCTAGCGACCAGACGCCCCAGGGCGCGTACCTGCGCATCGTGATCGCCGTGAATCGCGGACGTCCCACGGATTTTTTCGCCTACACCGAGACGCGCGCACAGCACGCCGCCTACACGATTCGCGACTACCGCAAGCAGGCGAGCGCGCGCGTGCTCGCCGCCTACCCCGAGCCGGAGCGCAGCCGGCTTCTGCGAGAATACGCGGCCGAAGCGTCCGCGCCCGATGGCGCCGATATCTTCGCGCTCTACGCCAAGCGCTACGGTTGGATAACGCGCCTGCGTCGCGATCTGTCCGGCATCAAGAAGGTCGAGCTGGCCGGGGACCGCGCCACCGTCGAAACCGCCCACGGCACTCGCTACCCGTTTCGGCGGCGTGAAAACGGCATTTGGGGGCTCACGCTGTTTACGCCGATTTTGGACGCGGAGGCCGAGCGTGCCGCGCGCGACTTCTCGGTCATCGACAAGGCCGCTGCGGACTTTGCCCGCGCGCCGAGCGTGCCCCCAGCGAGTCCGAGCGTTGGCGTTAGCCCGGCACCGAGCACGTCGGCCTCACCCTGACTTGGGCGTGCGCAGCTTCACGTCGGCGTAGGCCTGGCCCGCAGGTTTGCCGGCCTCGATCAGCAAGCCAAGCTTGCTCCAGCCGGGGATGGCGCGGCCGAAGGCGTCGCGCGAGCCGTCGAAGCCTGCCGACATGTCGGCCAGCTCGCTGAAGCCAGCGTTGGCCAGCTGCTCGGTGGCCTTTTTCGAGCGGCTGCCGGCCTTGCAGCCCACGACCATTTTTTCGCCGGCGCCGAAGGCCTGCTGCATCACGGACAAAAACTCCGGGTTGGCCGTCAAGCCGCCCGGGCCTTGGTGGAGCAGCGGCACGTTCAGCGCGCCCGGAACGTGGCCCGCTTCGAACTCGGGCTCGCTGCGGACATCGACATACAAATAGCCTTCCGCCAAGAGCGCGGCGGCTTCTTCGGGAGAGATGCTTCGGGGTGCCACAAGGGGCCCCTAACACCGGCGCCCGCCCTGCGCAAAGAGGTGCTAAACCGAAGCCTCTGAGCAAGAGCGACGACAACCTGGTTCGACTCATTCCTCTCGGCGGCCTCGGCGAGATCGGCATGAACTGCCTGGTGATCGAGGACCAGGGTCGCTCATTGATCGTCGATTGCGGCGCGGCCTTTCCAGAGGACGACCTGGGCGTCGACGTCATTCACCCCGACTTCGACTACCTGCTCCAGCGCAAAGACCAGCTTGCGGGCGTGTTTTTGACGCACGGGCACGAAGATCACATTGGCGCGCTGCCTTACCTGCTCGCAGAGCTCGAGCTGCCGGTGTGGGGACCGCCGCACGCGCTCGCCACGGCCCGCCGCAGGCTGCTCGAGCACGACTTTGGCCCCAATGAAATCGACTTTCGGGTCGCGACCCCCGGCCACGGCTACGACGTCGGACCGTTCGCGGTCGAGCCGGTCAGGGTCGCTCATTCCATCATCGAGGCCAGCGCGCTTTCGATTCGCACCTCGCAGGGCGTGATCTTTCACAGCGGCGACTTCAACTTCGATCCCGACCCGCCTGATGGCGAGCCGACCGACGAAGCGCGCATTCGCGAGCTGGGCGACGCCGGCATCGGCCTCTTACTCAGCGACAGCACCAACATCGACGTGCCGGAGCGCCAGGGTTCGGAGCGCAGCGTCGGCGCAGAGCTCGAGCGGCTGATCGAGGCGGCGCCGGCGCGCGTGGTGGTGGCGCTGTTCGCCAGCAACATCCAGCGGTTGATGCTGCTCGGCGAAATAGCGCGGCGCAGCGGCCGCAAGCTGTGTCTGCTCGGGCGCAGCCTGGAGGCGCAAGTCACGATCGCCAAAGAGATTGGGCGGCTCGGCTGGCTGAGCGACCTTTTGGTGTCGGCCGACGAAGTGGCGCAGATGAAGCGCGAACGCGTGCTGATCTTGGCCGGCGGCACCCAAGCCGAGCGGCTGAGTGCCATGCGGCGGCTGTCCGATGGCGTGCACCCGCTGCTCGCGCTGCAAGAGGGCGACACCGTGATTCTCTCGAGCCGCGTCATTCCGGGCAACGATCGCCCGGTGAACACCATGATCAACGCCATGCTGCGGCGCGGCCTGACGGTGCACACGCGCATCACGGTGCCCGGCGTGCACACCAGTGGTCATGCCGGCCGCTCCGAGCAAAAGCGCATGCTCGAGCTGGCGCGCCCGCGCGCTTTCATGCCCGTCCACGGCACGCTGCACCACTTGCTTCGTCACGCCGAGCTCGGGCGCGCGGTGGGCGTCGCCGAAAGCGTGGTGGTCGAAAACGGCAGTGTGGTCGCCTTCGATGGCGAGCACGCCTCGAAAGCCGAGCGGGTCCACAGCGGTCGCGTACCGATCGCGATGGGCGGCGAGGCGCTCTCACCCGAAAATCTGCAGCGCCGCCAAGAGCTGGGGCGCATCGGCATCGCCACGGTGGCGCTGGCGCTGGGCGGTCGCAAACTGCTCGGCCCGCCGGTGGTTTCGACGCGCGGTATC
>Ga0307508_10003027_pt1 | contig 17315 bp, 22 predicted proteins | sample 9_EM_MG_FD_203089 | JGI IMG/M metagenome (GOLD analysis project Ga0307508, IMG submission 203089) | Populus trichocarpa ectomycorrhiza microbial communities from riparian zone in the Pacific Northwest, United States - 9_EM | ecosystem: Host-associated > Plants > Roots > Unclassified | place...
GGGTCTCACTAGCAGCAACTGTCCCCGCTTTGGTACTCATCGAGAAGTGGGGCAGGCGGCGATCACTTCTCGTTGGTGCCGCGGCTCAAGCTGCCTGTGCACTCATCGCTGGTGTTGTTGGACACGCAACTTTGGCTTCGGAGAAGTATATCGAGCAATTCGGCACTGCAGGTCTCACAACGCGAAACAAGCAGGGTGGTGATGTGCTCATCGCATTCGCCGTGCTTGTGAGTTATTGATGCCACGCAATGGTATGGATATTAGCGCTCACGATGTTTCTACTCTAGCATGTGGCGAGTTTCGCGTGTTGGTGGGGTCCAACTCCATGTGGGTATTATCGATACATCCGGTATTTGATGCATCAGGGACTCAGCTCAGTATTCACATAGGGGTTTACCTTGGCGAATCATTCCCTCTCCGCGTTCGGCCAAAGGTAGGCTATCCTCTTGCACCTTTCAACCGAGACGCTCATTCGAATCGCACACAGTCAATTGCGCTTGGCAGTGCTACCAACGTAAAGATCCTTTTAATTCGAAATGGGAGCAAAGGACCGTCTGACCGTCGTTGTTTCCCATCTTCAGTGGGTCTGGAACTTCTTACTCTCATTCTTCGCCCCACGTATTGCAGCGCGCATCGGTCCTCTTATTCTTCTTATTTTCTTCGGATGCCTCGTTTTTGGGTTCTTTTATGTCTTGCTTTTCGTCCCGGAAGTCAAAGGTCTTTCTCTTGAAGAAGTCGACGAACTTTATCGTGCCAATATCAAGCCTTGGCAAACTGCTGGGTGGAAACCAGTTGCGCATATGTCGCGCCACGTCGGCAATCGACGTGTCGTCAATGGAGAAATTGATGATGATAATGACGACAGCGCTGAAGCCAACCCACCGGCTGAAAAGGTCGATGATGACGAAAAGCAACCTGTAGGGAAGGTTTGAGGCGGGTTGAAGTCAGAGCACACCGATGCAGGGAATGGGAAAGGAATGAATGTTTCGTCGCCCCCAGCTGGCATGGAGCGGACGATGGAACAAATCAAATCAGGACAAGGATTTTCATGATTAGCACCCCCAGGAATTTGTATGTTTCAATTAGTCTCAATATCGTACACCTGCTTTTGGACGCAAAAGTACTATTTGCGAACTGCCGAGGTATAAACAATATATGTCTATTGGATTAATATTTTGAGGAGCATACCAAGCCCTTACGGATATCCCGCTGCTGAGAACCTGACTCCACGGTACAGACCGAGTAACGGAGTCTACTCGCCATTATGCCCAGCACGCTGGTACTTGATATGCTTGAGGCTAGGGTTCAAAACAAAGAATCCAATCAATTCGGTATGGTAACTATATATAAGGCCATCGCAGAAGTTGAACGCAATTTGGATTGGCTGCTTCGTGAAGCGCAGTGACACGTTGTCGCATGCATGTACAAGAAATCCGACTACCAGTAATCTTTACGGGGGTTATAGTCGCTCTTAGGCCAAACATCCTTAATGTCGTGTCCTGGAATGCAGGCAATCATACAAATGGACGCGTATTGGATGGTCACGCAAGGCTCGTTGCCGTGGGCAATGTAAGTAAACTTCGTTCCTGTCACGCTGGGTGATGCTTTTTTTCCATGTTTCGTCTCCAATTCGGGTAGCGGCACAAGAGTGACGGCTGGAACATCGTGAATAGGGACACCTGAGAACGTGTGGGAGATAAGGAAAGTGTAGGTATGACTGAGTTTTACCAGTGCCGCCTCATCCAATATATAGTGCCCCAGGTCGCGATTTTTCCTCCATTGGACGTCGTATCCCGTTTCCGGAGTGACGAAGTGGAACGAGACCGTAGCCCCGAGCTTTTGCATTGCGCGATAAATGACAGCATCCGCGCCCTTAAGGAATTGCCTTGCTATATCCGCGCGATCTTTGTTGAGATCTACGGGCTTTGGAACGGCATATTTCGTCAGAGATCCACCTGAATTGGGATTTGGTGAACAGAAAATTCTCACATAACGATGCTGCAGATGGAAGCAGAGGCGAGGACGACTTTCATCAAATTGACCAGGTAGCTTCAGAGCTTCCACGAGGCGATCGACGGCAGGCTCAGCAAATTGCGGTCTGGGGAGTACGGGATCACTCTCGTCCGCTCCATTGTCACCGTCGTGACCTTCAAAGTACAGATTGAAAGTGAGGGTGACGCTAGTCCGTGCATGTCATGTCAGTTTCAAAGCATTGACTGTCGTAATTAAAGATTCGCACCGGTTGCCTTGTGTGACCGGTAGGACCTCGTGCGGACAATCGGAGAAGAAAGCGATCCACCCCAGAGTGTTTACGTCCCCCCAGTTAGTAGTAAAAGAATTGCGGTGACCTGGCGCCTCGCCCACATCGGTCTGCTCGCCCTCTTCAAGCTCTTCGCCCGAGCCTCTGTTGTTGGGGGCATAGACGACCAAGTTTCCGCCTTGATGCTCGACTGGCAAGTTAATCAACAGAGTTCCGAACATTCTGTTAGAACTTGGGGTATCAACGTGTCCCTTAAAGAAATCGCCCACGCCATAGACATTGAGTTTATCCAGGCGAGCAACTATATGGGCTGCAGGGTCTCCCAGGAGAGCACGGCGCACGTCAGCGAGAATACCGAGAACCGAAGGATCGAGAGACGTGGCTGGAGCAACGGCGAATTGACTACCATGAAGGACGAGAGCTCTGCGATACTCGGGATCAAGGACACTCTGCTGTCCTATACCGAAGCGCGCTTGCTTACAAGCCTCGATAAGCGGAGTTATAGCATCGGAATCGACGAGAGGAAACCTAACGGCTTTCAGGTTCGCGTTGTCCTCGTCGGGCGAGAAGTGAAGCGTAAGGCGGTCATTGCCAAAAGGAATATCTCCAGACACGCAGAAGGGCGAGATGGCACCATTCAGCGCGTTCGTGACGACGACGAAGTTTGGATCGGGGGCGGCGTCCTGAGATTTCATCGAGTGATTTGTGCTTTTCGCTGATGAATTTTGTGGACCTTCTTATACACTACGGGTCTAAGAGTCACAAGGTCTCGTGCGGGAAAGTTCGAGTCATGAATATTGACTCGTTATCATGTATGCGCCTTATTGTCATGAAAACCTATATGCAGGGCCTGAGTCATTGAGGGCGAAGGCGCTTCTTATGGGGCGGATAAAATAACTTGGAGCATTTCAAAAGAAATCAAATTTGACCATTCGAAAGTCGGACCCGGACGTGTCTGCAAGCATCGATATTAACCTTTTGTGGTTAAACATTAAAGCATCGGGTTATCTAGTGGTTGCCTTAGAGCTGTGTGCATAGGATGATCGCAAGACACGGGTTTGTCTTTCGGCGGCACGACAAATTAATACTTTTCCGACATGACTGCAACAAAGTTATGAGACCAAATAACAAATTCCGACGGTCAAAGACGCACTCAAAGTAACCAAGGATGTCCATCCTGTGAATGGGTGACTGCGCCGACCTTCGCCATTGGTCGCATCGTATTGCTCCCACACGAAGCCAGTCCGCACATATTCCTAATATCGTCCCGATGGGGGGTTTCAACGTTAGAGATAGATCAAGCTTCGAGATGGCGACGCACCCTGTAAACATTGGTGATGATGTTGGTTCGCAGTTCATCGTATATTTGCCTTGCCTGCTTTTGATAAGGTCCAGGGTTGGGAATATACGTCTTTTTTGGAGCGAAAGGACAGATTACACCTCAGCGCCAAAAGATCGCTCAAGATCAAACATACTTTGTACAATGCACTCAAAGCGAGGTAATTCATCTGCACCCAAACGGGGCCACGCCAGTAGTTCTCGCCTTCCCCAAAGAGCGGATGACTGAATGACAGACTGCGGATGCCATATGGGGACCAAAGTTCATCAGGGTTCCGGACCAGGTCCAAGATAGCCCCAAGGTGCGGCGACTCTGGGGGAAGAAGGCCGAGCATGAAGGGGAAGATGGAAATGTATCCCTTGTGGCAAACGTGATAAGATTCATCTATTTCCGAAGTCAGAACTTGTGGGACGCCGGAGAAATATAAGGGACTGGCCATCTTCGTTAACGCTCACATCGCAATACATATTATCCTTCTCGCTCCAATGAAGGTCTTTTCAAGTGCGTTAAGCGCGACCATGAGAGTATCGGAGTGTCGAGCTCACCTTCAATGTTTTGTAATATGGCAATTTCGATCTCCTTGAATGTCGCTTCGTCCTCAGTCTCGCCTGCAAATTCTGCAATGCCTCTCATAGTCCTCGTGAAGAAAGCCATCCAGCTTATAAGGTCAAGATGCAGTTCGCCGATGTGTGGTGGACGCGCGCGTGGATAATCGTCAAGACCAGAAGTCAAAACGTGGTCTTCCGTCCTGCCACGCCACCGATACCCTTCGGTTCGAGATGATGCCTCGCGACCCCATTGCTTAATCTGTCCTCGTTGTGTCCGGCGGAACCACTCGTAATGTCGTCGGATGGCGGGATAGATGGAACGGAGATAATCGCGAGCGTTGTCTGGCTGAAGCAATACCGAAGTGTTGGGGTCGTGAGTGAGCGGCTGTTGTGCGCTCATTGGGTCAACCCCAAGCTGGCTCTCCAATCCGTTGCCTGCAGCGCGCAGCCTGTCGATGAAGGCTATGACAGCCATCGTCAACGTCGGGGGGTTGGCGTATGACGGATACTGAGTTTGGAATTCTCGGGGGACCTGCGGGTGCACTATTCGTTCAAGGCTGGCTGGGAAGAGAGGACGAGTGCACTCTTATTTACCTTGCTCCGGGCTTCTTCTCCTAGAATCTGTTCACGTCCTACCCATCCATCGTCATCAATGAGATCAATCCAGCTCTTCAAAATCTCGAGACTATTCCAATATTAGACGGATTTCGCCACAACTTGACGGCTGTGTGCACACCTGAGATCGTTATCCCATGGTCCAACAATGAGCAGGTGGAAACCCTCATCCCTAGGAAGCGAGCCAATCAGCAACTCTTGTGTTGCCTTTGTGAATAATAACGGTTCACCAGTAGAAACCTCGAGGGAAGAAACTCCTGCTTGGGGTTGCCGTCAACAAGCCCCTCGGTTCCACAATAGTAGGTTCGCCTGATTTCCCTCCTGCAGCGCTGTTGAAAGCATCTTCGTCGTCCCATTCTTGCGCAAATGCGTTGTCGACAATAGAATCCCCATGGAAATAGCCTATTCCGCCTAAAAGGTTCGATACCAGCCCTTTGGCGAAGGAAAAGTATTCAGGCGTGTCCACATCCTTGGCGAGTGGAAAACTTCGCCGGAAGCGCTCGTCAAAGACACTTTTGAAAGCGCGAATTCCAGTTGTAAGACTTTTCGCTAAGAAAGAACTTTGTGAACCCCCACAGCCACGAATCCCATTGCAAAAACTGTTGCTCACGATCTCGCTTTGGCTCAACACCAGCAGCATCGTAGTACACGTCAAAGGAAAATTCGCCCTCGAACGCCTTCTGGACAGCAAAAATTGACGCGCCATTGTAAGCATCATTCGAGAGATGTAAGAGAAAGGCAGGTTCCGGAGGTGACTCGCTTGAGTATTTGGATATTTTCCCCTGGGCGCCGGATACCACATTTTGCAAGAGCGTGTCTAACCCATCGAGAGTCTCAAGAGCCTGAAATTATTACAAAACATCAATGTGCGTACCTTTGGCCTTCCAAATTTCCCCTGGGGGTAACCGGAGCCCGGCGTAGGACGTCTTGCCTAGTTTGTCAGCAAAATCATCGGCATGATTTCCTTCAGTTATGTACTCTGAGTTTTTCCCTAGGCGAGAGGTAGCGATAATGAGGGTCTGCGTATTTGGAACTTCGATTCAATGAAACGGACCATCTTCGACGCGAATTGAAAAGTCGCCAAGGTCTGGGGTTGACCCTGTGAATTTAACGGTCCCCGATAATCCCTTTAAGCGACGAAGAGTGTGAATTAATTAGCAGGTTATTAATTCACAAAAGAGGGATGATTCGCACGTCTTCGTCCTCTTCGTTCTCTAGGTCTAAATAACCCAATCCATCAATTCCGAAATAAAAGTACACGGATGTTTTAGTGGAAGAGTCTATATTGTAACCGCATCAAGTCAGAGTTCCCGTGAATCTGTGTTGAAAGAAATTTGGGCTGACCGGGAAGTAACGGCCGCCCTTTGATACGTGCAGCCCAGCTGCCTCCATTGTCACCACCAGGCTCTTTCAACCATTCGGTTGTTATTTGAACATTATTAAGAGTATCATTGAGTACTTGAATGCCACCATATCGAACGTCGTGTTCGGTCCACGTGTATCCTTTCAGCTCGTCTCCCTGCTCACAAGCATGCCGAGTTTCTATGAAGGGTGTAAATATTCCTTCCGAACGAGGCAAAGAATGACGGCGATACGCACTCAGTATAGATTGATAGTCGTTGAGTCCGTGCCACATGAGGCCAGTCATAAGCGTATTCGGCACTCGGGGACGAAGGCCAAAATACAAATTAGCCCGATACGTGCTCCAGAATAAGGAAGAATCATTTTCGCCAGTGTTTTCAGAAGAAGAGCGCACAAATCCAGCAGAAAGCGCTGCTGCTAAAAACGCGGTAAAATACCGCATCAAGATACTGAGGACGTGGCCAACAGAAGGTGAATTGTTGCACAGAAACGGGCTCGGTGTCAACAAATAATGCATCACAGGCCGAGAATGATTCGAGGACACAACCTGCAGGCGGTGTCCGCGCGGCGCTTCTCACTTGCCAGTGTCCATTCCCTGTCACGATGGACTCTCTAGCCACCCAATTCCAGAACTTGAAGATCAGCTTCATTCCCTCTGCTAATCCGAGCGACGACCAACTTCTCACCAGCACCTCTTGTGTCTACCTGAGATACGACATCGCAAACCCGCCCCCCCACCCCGGAAAGGGGTGGACGCGTTTCGTCTGTGTGTCTGATACACATGGTTGGACTCCGGACGTCCCTATGGGAGATGTCCTCATCCACGCTGGAGACCTCACGGTATATGGCCGTCGGAAAACGTTCGACGTTACAATAAAGTACCTGAAGAGTTTGCCTCACCCTATGAAACTGTAGGTACTGTAGACGAAGCCTTTGGTGCTCATGACTAACGCTCATACTACTTTCCAGAGTTATTGCTGGAAATCACGACGTGAGTGATTGCGCTTGCAGCTCGCTGTTCGTGTACTTACGCTCTGTCTTTTAGCGATTATTAGACACAGAGCGATATCCACACGAAATTGATCACAAAGTGAGCTAACTCTTTGCCTTGATACTTCAGGCTGCTCATCTGTCGCAAAGCTCCTAGAGTACGCGTGGAATAGCTTAGTTGGCCCAGAAGCTTACCAAGCTGGAGTTCGCTATCTCCAATCCCAGGGAGTGGTGGCGCGAAAAGCTCGATGGAGGGTGTATGGAAGTCCTGTGAGTGCAAACGAATTCGCTCACAAACCTCCCCAAGCTCATTTTGCATGTAATAAAAGGCCACGCCATGGTTCAGCGCTGGTGCATTCCAGTATTTCGAAAACGACGCAGTCGGTGGGTCAAAAAGTTCTAGTGAATCTGCTTCGTTCAATTCTGACAGAGAACAACCACAGCCGTGAACAGCAAAATACCTCGGGACACACAAATATTGTACGTGCCTCAATTCAGCACAGCCTTTACAACTGACACAGACTGCCTGCAGAATAACGCATGGACCACCACGTGGAGTATTGGATAAGTCGCGAAAAGGCAAATCATGTGGGTGTCCAGCCCTGGCCGCGCGCCTTTTCGCTCCCGCGCCACTCTCATCTTCGTCCAAACGAAAATCCGGCCGCGTGGCACAGTCGTCCCTGCCGCCCCCTTATTCCCATGCGCCACAAGCTACTTCTAATGACAATGGCGAAGGGTATAATGATGAAGCTTGGCTACCGGACGTACGTTTACACGTCTTTGGACACATACACGAAGCGTGGGGCGCGGCGATTATCACGCGAGAGCCACCTAGCGCCACTCAATCAATATCGATATCGAAGCCGAAGTCAGGAACGCAAGCAACTTCGTCGTCCAGTACGATGACCGCACCGTTTCCCGAACCTGGTTCGGCATCTAGGCCTGTCGAAACGGTCTTTGTGAATGCAGCCGTCCAGCAACGAGGCTCAGGACCCATCATCGTAGATCTTTTAGACCTCAATCAATAAACCGTGTGTGCACACCTCCGAACCGTTACCCGTGAATGCATCTGGTCATTCACGTCGTGGGTGTGCACGAGCAGCTGGCAGTGTCTTTTTGACGTTTCCACACCTGCATGCACCTCCATACTTGTATGTGCTACATCGAATGCCATCCTCGTTATCATGCGACCATACTACTATCCTCCATCCTACTAATGCTTACTTCTGGAAACTGGGACTTCTGGCGTACGTACAATTGTGGGTGGCAGGGCTGCCCCATGACCGCGTTGCTCGCAAGCCTTCGTGTTGACGACTCAAAGTTCGAGAAGAATTCGTAGAGGCTTTTATCCGACCTTGAGATTGGAAGGAACGCCCCTTCTTTACCCTGCCAGTGAATGCAAACCCTTAAGCCCCTTTACAGCACCTTTTTCCGCTCGTGAGTCCAGAGTCGAGCGACACTGTAATCAGCAAGGTACGCAAAGAAATAAAAATAGAATAAACCCCTTCAAGGCACCCCGGCCGAGTTGAGCTCGATCGAGTCAACGTCGAAACTCGCGCTTTTGCCCTGCTCGACCCGAACGTCGCGTCACGTCGTTGTCTGATTCGATTCGATTCGATTCGATTCGGAATCGAATCACTGGCAAGGTAGGTCATGTCACGGTATGTACACCTTGCCCATTCATCGTCGGTCTTTGCAATGCATTCATGTAAGCCTTCGAATTCCCGTCAATGGACACAATGCATGTACTGTACTGCGATACCATAACAATATCTTGAGTTGGCAGTTGGCAGTCGACATGCGTTGCTGATCCCTCGAGCAACAAGCAACAAGCAATTGCGCAATGCAACGCTGGCACTGCGCAACGTCGCGAAGACATATCAGACGTGTACATCCATTATTATACTGATCCCCATTGGGGGAACAAAGTAGTAAGGTAGTACGTGTACGTCTAAAGGCTGCCTTTGTCTCAGTCGCTTTGCAGTAGTGGAACCGCCGTTTGCAATTTTTTGCAATTTTGGGAAATTCTTAAACAATCGCCTATGAGCCATACTGTATATGAACATCGGGCCTCGGAGTCCGTAGCGTAGGGTCGGCGATGGCATCAGGGTACATGGCAATGGCACAATTATTAGATCAAATCCCATCATGATTCACGATACTAAGTCCCTGAGTATCCATGATTCCAGCAATTGCATAAGAAACGGATCCATTGCTTGTGCTCTATGGTATCAGCGGAGCATTTTTCTGCGCTGTCATAACGCATAGCACGCAGGTGTCTACACATCCAAACGACGACGACCGACTACCAGTGTTACCACTAGCAACCGGAGCGGGTTGTGGGACAGAAGCGGGGTGCCCGCGAGTACGACATAAGAGCCGAGGCAGGGAATGTCCACGATCCCGGGAGAGCGGGTATGTAAAATGGGTAATGGAGCGTAGTGCAAGTACTTGAAAAGTAAGAAAGATACCCCGAGTCACTGCGACAAAATGGGTTGGATAAGAGGGGAATAAAATGATTGGGGCGTTGAAACTCCATCGACAGTTTGTGGGTAGACGCTGGGGAGAGTGGGGGTTGAATAGGGAAGACAATAGATGGCGTGTGGGGGAGGCACGCGATGGCTCCCAAATTAGGCGAATTCGAGTGACGAAGCGGACGATTGAGAGGTATGGATGGTATGGATGAGCAGAGGTGCGAACCACAGCCCAACCAGCAGAGGCAAATCCAGAAGAAAAGAAGAAAAAAGTCATGAAGAGGGCATGCTCGAGAAGTGAACCACAGGAATAGAAAGGAAAAATATCTCTACGCGGTAGCAGCGACAATGGGGGCAGCTGGTGGTGCCTCAGTTACCGGGGCAGATTCCTCAGCAGCAGCGGCAGGCGCCGGGGCGGCGTCTTTCGTTTCCGCCGGGGTCTCAAGGGGGGCAACTGGTGCAGGTTGCTCGATCTGTGGGGGATTATCCTCAGGTTTGGCCGGTGCCGGAGCGGTCTCTTTCTTGGGTTTGGCCTTGAAGAGATCACTAACACGGGCGGAAAGGCGGCGTCCAACTTTGTCCTTTGACGGCCTAGCGGCGCGCTGTTAACGTGAGAAAACCACATGTAAGATTACGAGTCAAAAATAGCTATCACACGACCTCGAACTAGATATATGCTGACGAACCTTCTCGACGGGCTTCTCCTCGGTAGCTGAGGTCTCACCAGCGGTGGTCTCAGTGCCTTCGGCGGGAGCCGGAATCTCCTGGATGGCAGCGGTAGCAGCCTCAGGAGCAGGCTCAGCAGGTTTGGCCTCGGCCGGGGGAGCCTCTGCGTTGGGCGCTGGCTCGCTGGTCTCACCAGCGGGCTCGGCAGCGGGGGTGGCCTAGACGACAGATCAAAATTAAATACGAAGGCGCTTTTAATTGACAACCAACAAAACAAAAATTCGAAAATTGATCAACCCACCTCGCTCTCGGTCTTCTCCTTCTTCGGTGACTTGGGCCCTTGGCGCTTTAGGGGAGCAAGGAGCTTGGAGAGGAAGGAAGGGCTTTTTGGCTTGGGGACCTTGGCGGGGTCGGCAGGTGTCTCCTCCGTGGTAGCCTGAGATGCATCCACATGAACGTCAGATATCAAAGTGAAAATACGATTGTGATGTGAGAGGGAGGTGAGATGGATGATGAAACTCACAGTGGTCTCAGCAGCGGGCTCAGATGAACTAGCCTCAGCCACTGGTGTAGCCTCAGTGGTAGGCTCAGCGGGAGGTGCCTAGTAGGATGGAGAGTGTGAGCCAAAACTTGTGAGGCGTCGAGGAGATAAGGCGCCGGTCATACCTCAGTCTTGACCTCGGGGACGGGCTCAGCAGCGGGAGCCTGAGCCTGAGGCTCCTCGACAGTGGTGGTGGGGACAGTCTCGGTGGGAGCAGACATTATTGACGAGAAAGGCTGAGGACAACGGGATCAGTAACCCTTGTCGACTCGCAACCAACACAAAACATGGAAAAGGGGTCAAGAAAAGAAGTCTATCTCGCAATGCGTATCTATGCACAACAAGGCTGCATTGGTAGACGTGGAAGGACAGGGATTGGCTCACCTGTCGTGAAGTACGGGTATGCGACTGTAGGAGGGTTGAGAGGGTTGGAGAAAACGAATTTTCGAATCTTTTATATAATTCCCAAACAGCAACAAATACAATTGACCCTTCCACGACAAAAGCACCCATAAGCAACGAGCTACTAAGAAGACACATTTGATAGCTAGTGTTTCCAATTAATGAACGCTCCTACCAACCCCCAGGCCAAGTTGGGCGGCTATGAGTCGCATACTGCCATTGCGAACGGCGTTTCCTGTCATTGAACTCGATATTCTGCCTTCATTTGGAGCGGCGCCCTCCCAAGTATTGCCTTCTTAGGCGCTGCAGGGTTCTGCCAGTGTCATGGGATCTCCTGTGGGACCGCTATGTTTCACAGCATTGTCTCTCCAGTCTCCTGTCCGTCGGCGATGCCCAGTATTGTCTGCATCGACATCGTATCACCGCCTTGCGAACACCTAAGGCTTGTCCGGCGTCTCTGGTGACTGGGCGGTCAAGTTAAATCCCTTAGCCTCACGGTCCTATTTTGTCAAGCTCAGGTTTCCCGCCGCGACGGTGCTTCACCTTGTCTCGCCTAAATCGGATAGCACAATCAGTGACGACATTTTCAAGATTGCATCTTCTAAGACGGCGAACATCGCAGAACCAAGTTCCTCAAATTTCCTAACAATGTCCGCTTCGCCGCTGTGGGCACTTGCCCTTTTCGGCATGTGCCGGTTCCTCTCAACCGCTCGATTAATGTCAACTGCTGATCATGCTGGATTCACACACGATTTCAGGCGCTGTTCTGGAGTACAGCTATTGTGGATCGATACCCGCGCTTACCTTTCTGCGATCGCGAGCCTCTCGGACGTCGGGATGCCGGAATCCTCCAAATACCTTCGACAATAGCCACATTGCCATACCAATTTGGCCAAGGTCGTCGACTGCGAAAGCTTAAAACGTCCCACATATTCAAGACGTCAGTGGGCCCCCGACGAGCCGCTGCGCACGTGCGGTGTCGTCATATTGCGCCACGTTGATCGCCAGCACCTTGCAAAGGTTGAGCCAAGGCAATTCCCGTCCAAGACCTCCTCACAGAGTATGCCTAGTCAGAAATTTTGCAAAACGGCATCCCAAAAACCTCAATGTTGCCTAAATTTGGACGTCGCTTACACGGACTGTATTACAAATTCAGTTTCGCCACCAATTCAGATCCACAGCTTTTAAACTTCCCGACTTCCTCCATCCACTTTTTTTCCCTCACTTTCTCCCCTGCGACGAAGTGAACAGCATGTACGGAGCCATTCCCGCCATCGTCCATCTCTGTCTTTTCTTCTCCTTCATCCGTGAGTCGTGCAAACATAGTTGAAAAGACAACAAGCACAACCCCCCACTGACGTCGTTCTCTTAATTTCGCTCGCAGTTCTCCTTCTCATCTCCCTCTCTGTGCCCATTATCCACTCGATATGGCTTATGCGCGCAAACATCCACGCAGGAGTTTCTTTCCTGAGCGTGTCGGACTCGATAACGTTCGGAGTTTGGGGTCTCTGCCTTGGCCGTGGACAGGCGCATTTGTTCGGATTGAAACTGGGTTCTAATGGCGATTGCACAAAGCCAAAGCTGGGTTACTCCACCGAGTTCGCGTGAGCCTTTCCGCATTGTCCACAGCCCGGTGGCATGGTCTTACTCAAATTTCCAATTTAGGACGGACAAGCACATCAAGAATCTCATTCATGGTGGTAGCGCAAAGGCACTCGTGCTCTTTCCCTTAGGTGTGTGAGAGACCTTTCGCGAGCCAGTTGGCGTCTGCTCATGTTGCGCTTTTCTTTTTATCTCCGCCCGATGGCTACGCTTCAGCTGCGGCACTGACATTCGCCGCCCTTGTCTTCTCCATCATCACCCACCTTCGCAACCATCGATCGGAGCCACAGTCTAGAACTGGTCGCATCTTCCCCATCCTAGATCTCGTGTCAACAATACTCGCATCCTTCTTCGCCACCTTGGCTTTCATCGTGAGCATTGCAGTTAATGCCAAAGCAAACCACACGGCAAACCAGAGTGATGGCCTTATATCCATCACGTACGGATCAGCCATATGGCTTGCTCTTGTAGCTGCTATCCTCCTTTGGTTTGCTAAAATTGCTTCATGCTGTGGCGTTTGGCGATCAAGGAAGCGTCGTCGTGCCGCTGAGAAGTACTAAGCTTCGAATACATTCTCCCGCTTCTCGGATTAATGCCCAAATACCCTTGCGTGAGTACCCTGTGTAGCCTTCTCTCCGATGTGATTCATGTGTGATATGCTTATGCTGACCCTTGAAATGCCTTGTGTCGTGCAGGGGTTTGTGAATGTTTTCTTTTCCTTGCTCAAATCTAAACGAAATCAAATGCTCTGGAACGAGGCTCTTTCCTTGTTTCTTAAGACACGACATTTCTTGGACCCATAAAATACCTCGCTTGACTGTACACTATCCGCACCATATCTGCCGATCGTTTGATGACGACGAATACGAAACTTGACATTTTTTTCCTGTGTACTGTATAAGAGGATGGATGGAACAAACTAAAAAAAATCGTACAAGGAACGGAAAAGCTACATGCAACGCGATGCGACAAATTATTCAAGGATAAATGCATACATACTGGTACTGTATTGCGCTTGCACACACACCCCAACGTCGTCATGGCGTAGATTAGTGAGATAAGTATATGGATGATATGAACGAGGGCGGTTGAAGAAAAGGCTGGCTACTACTTGGAAGTATACTCTGACGGAGTGATGAAAGATTGAGGGTGGCCAGAACGCCAACGATCAACCCGGTGGTAAAGCGCGATCACGGGATCCCGCGGTTCACCTAAAAGGAAAGAAAAAAAAAACATAAAACCACAATGCAATGGGTAATGAGTATCATTGCATTTCGTTTCGTATAACACAATAATGTGTATGACGATCGAGTTGAAGACTGAAGACATACTTTGGTTTTGGTCCCAACGATGCAAGTCTTCCATTACGGAAAAAAACTCAACTTGACCGTTACCATTGTGGTTGTGAGACGAGTTAGATGATTGATGAGATCCCCATCTGACTGGTTGACGCGCAGGGCCTATAGGTAGGTGTTTCCCGCGGCCTACCATTGTGCGGGACGATGGTAATGCTTCATTCAGTCGTACCTTTCGAAGGAGAAGAAAAGAGAAAAAGGAAAGGAAATGAAATGAAAAAAGGAAGAAAGGAATTGTCATCAGCAGGAATGCGAGAGGGATGTTGACGATTGAAAAGCAAAGCTTACACCACTTCCCGAGCGAACCTGACGTTGCGACATAGAGTCTTCAGGACGTACCTCTGGCGCCACCACTGGTACGGGTACCGGTTTCGGTTTACCAGGCGACCAGCGCCGCGTGTGCGCATCACCATGACTACGACCACGCGTTTTCCTAGCCTTACCCCCAGGTGAATGGGCATCCTTCTCACGGACAGCGTATGGGCGTTGTATTCCCCTCTCGGTGTCCGCATCACCACCACCACCATCATCATCCGAATTATCCTCCACAGTAGAGCGAAACGCGTCTAACACGCGTTCTCGCGCAGCCAATATCACCTTGGTCTCATTACGCACGACCTCATCAGCTTTCGCTATAACATCTTGACAATTTGTGATCTTTTTGTAACCACGTAGGTACTCGATCACAGGTTCGAGGAGAAAGTTTTCTGCGTCGAGAGATCGACCATAGTCGGTGTCGTACATGTAGCTCATGAGGTGAAGTGAAGGACAGCAGGAGAGTAGACAGATGGATAGCCCAGCAGGAGGGGGGGCGTGGTTGCGTGGTGGCTCGAGCGGCAAGGTCTTATATGATCGCAAGACAATGAAGCCGAGACAATGCCAAAATTTTCAATAGAGAGCAGAACCAACCACATCACCCCAATCCCGACGGAAACGACCGTGAATTGGGGATAGAACAGGCCAGAACGCCTAGCATCATCACAAACGCCACTATGGCGCCCAGTTGCAGCGAGCGAAATTTGCACACCGGTGAACTTGATTACGTAGCTATAAGTTCACGGCTGCAAATATGGTTGAATTTGCAGAGTATTTGAATCTTCTATCGTTTAGAGAGGCTTGAGGTGCCTTAAATTCATATTCCGGCTAGGGTTTCAATGACTTTCTCCATAAGGAGGACCATGCATCATTAATAGGACAAGAAAGATACAGAATACCACCGAGGCCCAGAATAAACACAATGAATCTAAGAAGCCGGCTTGACAGGATAAAATGGCACAAGAGAGACAAGTTCCTCTGGATGAGTAAAGGTTTCCCGGATGCCGGCTTTCCTGGCATTCCAGGCTCTGGAATAGGGCGGTTAGTTCACGGATCAAATAAAAATAGGAGCGAAAGGGGGGCGGAGCGCACGTTAGGCGAGATTCGTAAGCAGTCTTCATTTCAGCAGAGGGGCCAAACCATCCAGGACTTTGGTTCGCTTCCAACGTCTCCACATGGTACTTGACGATTTCATTAACCGCCCAGTTCGGAGCGAGATGAACGAAGGGCGTCTCGCATACGGCGCAAAGGTACGGACTCTAAAATAGCTTCTAGTTAAGACGATAGGGCAGACAGAAGAAGCGTGCAAGCAATCTCACTCTTTTCAAACCTCGAGACTTCGCCCATTGGTGATAACAAGGCAGACAAAATCCGTGCCCACACCGAACAGCGGTGACTGGATCAACACTGAGCACACCGTCAGGTTGCAGGGGTTATTCTATGAGTTCTTTATCACCTACAAGAACTCATTGCATCTGGGGAAGTGGCGGCATCAGCTGAGGTACAATGAGTACCAGATAACCCCCACAAACTTACAAAGAGCAAAGAAGTTTTGAGTGCATGCGATTGGTAGCCTTTTGTATACCAGTGGACAGGACGCGTCCCTCTTCCCTTGGTTCTGCAATCATAGCTCCCATAGAGCCTTGAGTCCAGTTAATACGCGCCATATCTGCGGAGGATGGTCTGGAGAGTGGCGAAGTCCGAATGCGTGGAAGGAAGTGCACTCTGTGTGACGAGAGGTAAAGATACAGCAGAAAAACCGGTCGGGTTCGATGATGCTTCCAGGGCTACATTTGCGCCTCCTTTTATAGCTTCAAAACAGAATTGGTCGGCTTTATTGCGCGTAGTGTGGCACAACCTTGTTGCTGTTTACACGCATTGAAGCATGGCAGAAAATCATCGAGGACGACGACGACGTCCACCGAGCGTTGCAAGACGACCAAGACATTCGTCTGTCGCCACCAACGAGCAGGAGACAGTGCGGAGGTGGCGAATCGTCTACCCGGCCCAAATACTCGTCAACTAAAGATTCTCGAAAGAGCGAAATCGTGACATTCATTCATAGCAGGGCTAAGACAGTGACATTGAACCGAATACAGGGAAATCGCCTCACACAGAGAAATCTCACATTTCACAGGATCACAACGTTAAGGGGCAGGAGGCTGCATGACGGAGGCTATCTGCAAGCTCTTCTGGGGAATCATGGAATACCGCTCCTTCCAGGCTCTAACACCATAAAATCAGACCCGAACACCATGTACGATGTAGACCGTAACAAGCACTCACTGAGCACGTTCTTCATAGGCTTCGCGTTCTTTGTTCTGATCCCCATCCCCCTTCATCCATCCCTCGTCGTGATTTTTGCCCATCGAATATAGCAGCGCATCGATAATACCTTGAATAGCCCCGTTCTTCGCCACCTGTTGGACACGCTGACAACATTCAGGGCATGTGGGAGCCTAAAATATGAATGGAACCAAAAATATCCGTCAAAAGCCACAACAGATTAGCGGAATCAATTGCTTACGGCAACTCTGGCCCCTTCCCAAGCGAAAAAGCATGGTCCACAGGTAGTGTGACCGCAGGGACCCAGCGTATGAGGATCGACACTTGGGCGGCAATATATGTGAGCCACATAATTACCGTGAAAGAAGCCGCAAAAACATACAGAATGTCGATACAGCTACAGACATGAGTCACTCAGCCTGTAAGGGTATAAAACGGAAATAAGTGAGAGGCGCACATAGGACAAATCACAAGAGAGCGATAGCCATCGTGAACTTTGGCGACCCTGCGGGAGAAGTAGCGGTCCATAGGTTTCTGGTCATAATCATTGGTCGATTCGT
>Ga0307508_10003028_pt1 | contig 17310 bp, 17 predicted proteins | sample 9_EM_MG_FD_203089 | JGI IMG/M metagenome (GOLD analysis project Ga0307508, IMG submission 203089) | Populus trichocarpa ectomycorrhiza microbial communities from riparian zone in the Pacific Northwest, United States - 9_EM | ecosystem: Host-associated > Plants > Roots > Unclassified | place...
GCGCTCAGCGGCTTCAGCTACCCCGCCACCCTGCCAAATGTCGGCCGTTAGCTGATGTTTGGCGGCGGCGCGCACCTCCGGCGGCGCCTGCGCCATCGCAAAGCTCTCTCCGGCTCGCTGCAGCATGGGCACGTCGTTCAGCCAATCGCCCACCGCCACCACGTCTTCTAGCCCCACGCCGTAGTGCTCGGCGAGCCACTCGATGGCCGTACCTTTGTCGACACCCGCCGCGCGCACCACCATGCCCCACGAGCCAACCAAGTCCGCACGCCGCACGTCGAACATGATGTGCTGCAACCCCGGCACGCCAGATAGCGCGCGGTCGACCCCGGCGATGCTCTCTTCGTCGCCCATCAGCACCAGCGCCGCGACGTTCGTTTCGTTCAGCCACACGTCGGGGTGAACCACGTCGCGCACGCGGTGGCGCACGTCCGACCAGGTGCTCAGGTAGTTCAAAAAGCGCTGGCCGCGCTCGTCGTGAATCACGCGATCACCGGAAAACATGAACGCTGCCGGCCGAAACATGCCGAGCGCCTCGCGTACGTAGGTGCTGGCCTCTTTCGAAATGGCCGTGCAGCTCAGCTCGCCGCGCGAGTGCAGATCAAAGATGTGGCTGCCGTCGATGCAGGCGACTGGCCCGAGCAACCGAAAAGTCGCCGCCAGCTCGCGTGTGCCCGAGAACATGCGCCCGGTACAAAGCGCGATCGGCACCTGTTTGCGCAACAGCTCTTTGATGGCTTTGGCGTCGCGAGGGTGCACCTCGCCGCCCGCCCCGACCAGCGTTCCGTCGATATCCGTGACGAAGAGCTTCGTCAGCTCGCCGGGCTCACGGGCGCCGCCGGATAGACCGAGACGCGCTTCTTGGTCTTGCTCTCGTGCTCGTACGCCACGACGCCGTCGATCAGCGCGAACAGCGTGAAATCTTTGCCGAGACCGACGTTGCGGCCCGGGCTCAAAGTCTGGCCGACCTGGCGCACCAGGATGCCGCCAGCGCGCACGGTCTCGCCGCCGTACACCTTGACGCCGCGATACTGAGCGTTAGAACCGCGGCCGTTACGGGTCGAGCCGCCACCTTTTTTATGAGCCATGGCTTTATCCCTTCACTCCCGTGATCTTCACCGCGGTGAAGCTCTGGCGGTGACCGTTCTTGCGGCGCGAGCGCTTGCGCTTGCGAAACTTGAAGACGATGAGCTTCGGTCCGCGACCTTGCTGCACGATCTCGCCTTCGACCGCCGCGCCGGCAACCTTCGGGGTGCCGAACTTCGGGGCGTCGCCGCCGATCATCAGCACGTCATCGAATTTAACTTTGTCGCCCGGGTTGCCAGCCAGAAGCTCCACCTGAACGGTGTCGCCTTCGGCAACTCGGTACTGTTTACCGCCGGTGCGGATTACTGCGTAGGCCATGGGAGTGTGGGCGGCGGAACCTAGTCCATGCCCCCGGCTCTCGCAAGGACGTGACGCCGAAATTGCTTGATTGTGTACTGAACGTTTGAGTTGTTCGGTGTGGCCGCGGCTCTGCCGTCTGGTTGGGGGCCAAATCGGCCCGGTTTTGCCCGGCTTGCCGAGGCCGTCAGGGCCGGCAGGCGCGCTGTCCCATGCCGACGGGGCCAATCCCCGCCGTCCACACGCCTGCCGACCCTCCCGAACCTCCCCCCGCGCTCCCTCCCCCAACCCCCCCGACCTTCCCCCGGCCCAGGGCTTCCTCGGCGATTAGCGTGACTGGAGATAGCGCCCCGCCGTGGCCCCGAAGCTTCTTCCGCTCACGCCATGTTCGAGAGCACGGCTCTCGTCGATGCGTCGTCCTTGTCGACGGCCGACGAGAGCCACTGCGTCGTCTTGTCGCTGATGTCGTTCGAGCGGTTGATGTTGTTTTTCAAGTCGTCGATCCGCCATTTGGCTTGTTCACCCTCGCCCGACGCGGCCTTCGCATCGGCGAGCGAGTCTTCGCCATCGGAACTGCTGACGAGCTTGCCCATTGGAGCCGCTAGCGTTTCGAGCGCAGACCCGCTCGTTTCGAAGACGCCAGGCTTGAGAGCAGTCTGAAGCGCGACCTGGTCGTGCGCGTGGAGCGCGTCGGTGATCGCGCTCCGCGAGTCCAAACCTCCATAGACGCTTGCCGCACCTCCGGCGATGGCGAGCGAGCCCTGCGCGACCGCGCCCCAGAAAACCTGGTTGGCCGCACTGTGCATCGCGTCAACCTCACTCGCTAGGGCACGCTGGTAGTCGTCGCGCGCCACCTCGAGCGCGTCGTGATCCGCGTCGCGCTGAGATTGCTGCGTCCTCAGCACCAACATCGCCAGCTCTCCGCCGACGCTTGAAATACCCTCTGAAGGGTCGTCGAGGTCCACGGCGCCCGCTTGTGCCCCACTGCTCCCAATACCGTTGATGGTCATGCTGCACCTGAGAAATTGTTGAGCACCAGACTGCAAGAAGCCTGATCACTCTTGCTACCCTGCGTGTAGGCGTCGAATACGGCGTGTTGTTGGTCGAGCGACGCCGACAGCGATTTGATCGCGTCATCGATGTCGAAGTTCGTAACGTCCTGTTGCCCGCTACTGAAGCGCGCATCGGCCAGGGCGTTTTGAGCGTCCTTGTCGTAGGCGCCCTTCCCGATCGAGGTAGCTCCCGCGCCACAGTTGGCGGCGCCTGCGGCTATACCTGCCACGAGCTTCACGTCACAGGCGACGGATTTGACGGCATCGCTCACGTGAAGGAGGCCGCTCGCATTGCCGGAGCACAGAGCGGCCCCCGCGGCCACGATCCCGATCGCGACTGCCACACCCGGCGGGATGCCCAGCTCTTTGGCGTGCTGAGCCGCGATGCTGGCAGCGGATGCGATGACGGCCAAGACCGCCGCTGCAGCGCCGCCCGTCGCCACCACCGCCGCGACGGCCGCGATCGCGCCCGCGACTGCTGCGACGTCTCCGCCGAGGAAGCTGCTGATGGCCCCCAACAGGCCTGAATGGTGCTGGGCTTCGCGGGCCCGATCAACGGCCTCTTTCACCTCCTGCCGCAAACGAGCGAGCTCGTCGAAGCTCAGACTCACCGTCGTCTTCGCCGCGTCCATCTGGTTTAGCTGGCTGTAGACGACGAGGGCCAGTAGCCGTTCTTCTGGGGTAAGCGCCGTCGCAGACGATTCTGCGCTCCAGGCTGACGACGCGCTCTGCGCACCGGTCGACTGACTCGTGATGGTTGACATCGCGCGCCCTCACGTGAAGTTGTGAATCGTGAACGCGGTCGTGTCGTTGTCGCTCTTGATCAGCTGCGACGCCACTTCCGCAGTGTGGTCGATCGTCGACTTGATTTCGTTGATGCGGATCATGCCCAGCTGCTCGTTTTGGTTGGTGGTGTCGACGATCTTGTCGAGCGAGTCGGCCCAGTCGGTCACATCGTCCTTGTTGAGAGTGCCCGCATCTTGGGGCTCCGGACCACGAGGGTCGTCGTCCCCCACGGGTGGAGCGGCAGCGTCGTACTCCGCTTTCCTGTCTTTGTAGGTATCGTGCAAATCGACGTTGGCGGCGACCTTGTCCGCAAACTGATTGACCAAGCTAACGACGTCGTCGAACTCCGGAACGGAGCCATACTTGTCGTTGAAGGCTTCGATCTCTTTGTTCAGCTCCGGATAGACAGAGGGGTCCTTCGTCGCTTTTTGCATGTCGAGCTTGAGCTTCGCCGCATCGCTGGCCATGTCGCCGCGGAGTTTCTCTGAGTCCATCGCATCTTCGAGCCGGCCGTATTGCTGGCTTTGCTGCACCGTCACCCAAGCGAGGATGGCGCTGTCACTCATGTAGTTGTTTCCGCCGCCGTCTACTGCTGACATTGTTCGAACCCTTCCGTCTGTTGCCGCGCCTCACTGCGAGTCGCGCGCTTGAGACCTGGTCGGACGCGGGCGGGGCGCGTTGCGCGAAAAGTGACGGCGATGAAAAAAATGAGAAGGGCGCGTTTTGTCGGAGGGTGTGGGTGCGTCGTTTCTCCGTCCCGCCAGCCGAAAAGGCGCATTCGCGGGGGAATGCCCCGAGCCTGCGAACACCATCACTGTAGGGGCCTGTCATGGCGCCGCTTTCGCGTGACCGATGACGCGGGAATGGCGTTGGCCCAAGTTGCCGCTTCTGTCTATGCTCTCAGGCTCGATGGTAGGGCGCTTCGTAGTCTCGTTCGCGGTGGTCGCGCTGCTCTGTGGGGTGAGCACGGCCCAGGCCGCGCCCAAGGCGAAGCCGAAGCCTCCCGCCGCTGCGCCCAAGCCGAAGGGCGCCGTCGCTCCCAAGCCCAAGAAGGGCAAAGAGGCGGACAAGGAAAAAGACGCGGACAAGGACGCCGGGAAGGACGCGCCCGACGACAAATCAACGGCAGCCGACGAAGCCAAGGCGGCCACCAAAGAAGAAGGCGTGAAGTCTGCCGGCACAGCGGCGCCCAAGACCGGCGAGACGAGCAGCGTCAAAGTCAAAGAAGACAAGGAAGGCGTGAAGACCTACAAGTTCGAGACCGTCGAGGTCGAAGGCCGCCTCAAGTCTCCGCAGGTCATCTACTTCTTGCGTCGCGTGCGCGCCGAGTTCGAGGCTGGCGCGCTCGGCCACCGTTCGTTCCTGGGTGAGCTTTCCGATTCGCGGCGGAGCGCCGCTCTCCGATGAGTCAGCCCCAGGTCCCTGTCGTGAGCTTGAGAACGGCAGCCGTCTGGGGCACCACCGTGCTCGTCACTGACTACCTGACGCCTGGCCGTTCACTGAAAATCGGCGAGGGCGAAGGCGCCATCGTCGCCAAGCCCGACAGCGCATCGGTCTCGGAGCAACCGATCCGCGCCGTCGGCAACGGCTGGGAGCTCGATGCGCGGGGCTGCACCGGCGGCGAGGTCTACCTGCGCGGTCGCAAAGAAGATCCGGCAGATCTCGGACGCGTGGGCGCGCCCATTCCGATCGTGGCCGGCGACTACGGCCTGATTCAGTACGGTAACTTCGGGGTCTTTTTCCAGTTCTCGAACGTCGTGCCCGCCATGGGCAAGAAGACCCGCATCGATTGGGGCTTCTTGTTTTCGTTCGTGTTCGCGGGCGTCGCGGTGCTGGGCGGCTTGGCTCTGCTCTGGGCGACGCAAACGCCCAGCGAAATTCCGAAGCCGCTCGAGCTCACCAGCCAGGCCGAGCTGATGCTTCAATTCAACCTGAAGCCCGAAGACGAGATCCCGCCGCCGCAAACCGGCAAAGCCGAAGACGACAAGGGTCAGGGCGTCAAAGATCCGGGCGCCAAAGATCCGAAGCCGCAAGGCGGCGGCAAAAAGGTCAAAGGCGACGAAGGCAAGCTCGGCAAAAACGGCGACGCCAAAGAAACGCACCAAACCGGCGAGATCAAAGCCGGCCTCGGCGGCATGTCCGAAGCCCTTTCGAGTGACGTGGGCGACGAGGTGAGGAAGACGCTCGGCACCATCAGCTCCGTCGCCGACGCGCTCGGCGGCTTGCGCAGTGAAGACGTGGTGCTCGGCGCCGGCAGCGGCACGGGCCTACACGGTGGGGGCAACGCCGGCGGCGGCACTGAAGAGGGCGGGGTGCCGTTCGGTTCCGGTACGCTCGACACCGGCTGGGGTCCGGGCAAGGGTGGCGGTTTCGGTAGCGGCGCGGGCGGCCCAGGTGGACGCGGTCTGGGCGGCAACGGTCGCGGCGGCTTGGGCGGTGGCGAAGGCACTGGCAACGGCGGCGACGGGGAACGCAAAGTCGCAGGCGCGCAAAAGGCAGCGCCGGGGCAGGGCCTCACACCGGCGCAAATCTCGCGCGTCGTGCTGTCGCGCCAGGGTGCCTTTCAGGCCTGCTTCGAGATGGCGTCGGCGCATGACCCCACGCTCAAAGGCAACGTGGGCATCGCCTTCAGCATCTCGCCGGGCGGCGACGTCTCGGCCGCAAGCGTCACCGGCTCGTCCCTGAAAAATCCCCGCGTCGAGGGGTGCATGCTGCGCACCTTCCAGCGGCTGCATTTTCCTGCCGCCGACAAGCCGACCAACGCCGCCTTCCCGTTTGCGTTCCGCGCGTCGAAGAAATGAAGCCGCCCGCTTGGCACGGCGCTGGCAACGTTACTGAGAGCATCGCCATCCGGAGACAGATCATGCGCGAAATCGGCCGGTTTCTTACCAGCGTGCCGGGGGTTCTGCGCCCCCTGTTGGGGTCTATTACCCCCACGTTTTGCGGACTCGGCGTCTTGGCCGCGCTCAGCGTGGGCTGCAGTGGCGAGGACCATCAAGAGAGCCTGCCTACCCTTCAAGTGGGCATCAGCTGCACACACATGGTCGACGGTAGCTGTCCGTCGAACGTCCCCGCGATCTACGACGACGGAGAGGTGCAGATTTACGAGGTCAAGAAGGGCCTCGCCTTTCCGATCCTCGCGCCTACCGATGTCACTCGTCGTCAGCTGAACAAGATCGACGTGGAGCCCTATGGCAGCCAGCCGTGGGTGACGACGGACGATATCGACGTCCAGGTGACCTGGACCATCAGCAACTTGGATGACCAGCAGCACGTCGTCGAGCTGCTCGTCGATCCCTGGAACGAATTTGGCCGCTACTACCCAGGCCTACAGCTGACCAATCCAGACGAGCAGAAATACATGCCCAATTTCTCGGGCATCGACAAACGCTACATCGTGATTGGCAAATCCGAAGGCGACGCGTCGCGCGCGCACGGCACCTACACGTTCTCCGATCTCACCGAGGTCGCCACCGATTTTGCAACGGTCATGGACCTGATCAAAAATCCGCCCATGCTGATGGACGCGGGCGATGGCGACATGATGGAAGATCCGACGGTCATCTACACGAACCACGCCTTCCACTGGCAGAATCGCTCGTACAACGATCCGCTCGTGAAGCCGTGGGTGCCGTCGACCATCGCCGGCCTCACAGGACTCGATCTCGGCTTTCGCATCTACGAGCCCGGCAACGTGGCCATCGAGGTCGAGGTCGAGGTCGTGGACAAGAACGGCAAGCGACTCCCCCAGTCGGGCGACGGAGACAAGCCGCTGCTCAAGCCGACGGAAAACATCGTCACCGTCGGCGTTGCACCTCCGTGAAAGTTGGGCTTCGCCGAACTTTCAGGGGCTTGGTTTGGTCTCATTTGGGCATTTGAAGCCGCGACGCGACTCACGCGACCGGAGAAACAGCTTCGCGCTCGGCCTCGCCGAGTTTTCTTCACAGCGTCTGGTTTACGCTTGCGCGGACCGCCACCCCTTTCGACGCGCGCGACGGGAGGAACAGCTTCGCGCCCGGCCTCGCCGGGTTTTGTTCACTACAGTCTGCCGGGGGCGATCGTGATCTGCTCGTGCCAAGGTCTTGGTGAGGGCGATCCCGCTTTCGGGGCGGGCCCCGAAAGCGCATGTTGAAACGGATCCGGGGCGGGCTCAGAAACTGCGAGGGGCAACGGATCCGGAGGGCCCGGGAACCGGGTGACCCGGCGGCGACAAGCATCAATGTGACGGACGCGTGCGCGCGAAGACGAGGCTGTCTGGGAAGGGCCTTGCCTGCGCGCCCAGCCCCTCCGGGCCCGCGCTTTGGGCGCGCGCGCTGGCGGAGCCGGCGCCAGGAACTACGGCATCCCGCGAATCTCATGGCGCCTTTTGGGCACGTGCGGGGGCACGTTCACGGGAGCTGACGGGTCCTGGAGCTGGTGGTAAGGACGCCGGCCATGAGCCGGATTTATCGAACGTTGCCGCCGGAAGGCACGAAGCTGGGGATCGCTTTTTCTGGCGGGCTCGACACGCGCTGTGCGGTGGCCTGGCTGAGTCGCAGCGGTATGAAAGTGTACTCGTACACGGCGGACCTGGCGCAGCCGGACGAGAAGGATCCGAAGACGATTCCTGGTGTGGCGCTCGAGCATGGCGCCGTGGAGGCGCGGCTGATCGATTGTCGCGCCTCGATGGTGCAAGAGGGGCTGACGGCGATTCAGTGCGGCGCTTTCCACTTGTCGAGCGGCGGCAAGAAGTATTTCAACACCACGCCGCTCGGTCGCGCGGTGACCACGACCGCGATCATCCGCGCCATGCGCGAAGACGACGTGCACGTGTTCGGCGACGGCAGCACCCACAAGGGCAACGACATCCAGCGTTTCTATCGCTACGGCATCCTGACCAACCCGAACCTGAAGATCTACAAGCCGTGGCTCGATCAAAAGTTCGTGGACGCGTTCGGCGGCCGCAAAGAGATGAGCGAATACCTCGTCAAAGTCGGCTTGCCGTACACGATGAGCACCGAGAAAGCCTACAGCACCGACTCGAACGTGCTGGGCGCGACGCACGAAGCGAAAGATTTGGAGAGGCTGGACAAGGGCCTGCACATCGTCGATCCGATCATGGGCCTAGCGCACTGGAAGCGCGACGTGATGGTGGAGCCGGAAGAAGTCGAGCTGACGTTTCAGCGTGGCATTCCGGTGGGCATCGGCGGCCAAAAATTCGCCTCGCTGTTCGAGCTATTCAGCGAGCTCAATCGCATCGGCGGGCAGCATGGCGTGGGCATGAGCGACCAGATCGAAAATCGAGTGATCGACGCCAAGAGCCGCGGCATCTACGAGGCGCCGGGCATGGCGCTCTTGAACATCGTTTACGAGCGGCTGCTTTCGGCGATTCACAACGAGAACACGCTCGACCTGTATTTCACGCTCGGTCGCCGGCTCGGTCGCATCTTGTACGAAGGCAAGTGGTTCGACCCCGAGGCCATGCTGCTCAAAGACGCGCTCACGCGCTGGATCGCACCCAGCGTCAGCGGTTCGGTGAAGCTCGAGCTGCGCCGCGGTGACGACTACAGCATCTTGGCCACGCAAGCCGAATACATGGCCTACGGTCCAGACAAGCTGTCGATGGAGCGCGTTGAGGACCCCGCCTTCACGCCCAGCGACCGCATCGGCGCCCTCGAGATGCAGAACCTTTCCGTCACGGACAACCGCGCGTTCTTGGTGCATCACCTCGACAGCGTCGCACGCCTGGGCGCGCCGCTCGAGGTGCTGCCCGGCTTGCTCGACGACGGCAAAACCGAGAGCTGAAGCGCGCGGCGGCGCGGTTTCGAATCCGCGCCGCCCTTGCTCCCGGCGCAGCGGCTTACGGCGCGCTCAACACGCCAAACAAGCCGTGCGTCTCTTCCTCGGGGCCCGCGGTGAAAAACAGCTGATTGCTGAGATCGCTGCCGGTCTTCTTGGTGCCAAAGATCAGGCCCCAAAGCCCGTCAATCACCAGCGTCGCCCCGTTAGGGTCCGTGAATTCGGCCAGCATCGCGCCGGTGCTGGGATCGTAGCCGTGGATCATACCGTCGCCGAAGTTGCCGACGATCAGGGCGCCAGGCGCTGGCGTGAACGTGTCCGGTGCCAACGCCATGCCCCAGGGAGCGTTCAGCGCCTGGCCGCGTGGGATGAGCAGTTTATCGAACGAGCCGTCGGGATTGAACGAATTGACGTAACCGAGGCCTACGCCGGCCACTTCGTCTGCCTTGTCGGCATCTTGCTTGGCGTAGGCCACGTAGACCTTGTCGCCGAACGCCGCGACGTTGAACGGCGCGTAGCCTGCGACCGGCTTCGGGTCGACGAACAGGGGGGGATCGGTGACCGTCGCGTAGGTCGCGTCGAAAACGTCCACCGTAGCGGCGTGAAAATTCGCGGCGAGCAGCATCGGATCCGTGCCGGTGAGCAATGCAAGTCCCTTGTACGACGCGCCGTCCGCCGAAAGATCGGCTTGAACGACCGCAGTCGTACCCGTCTGCCAGCCGGCGATCAGGCCGTCTTCAGTGGAGAAAATGAATTTGTCGCCCATGAAACCCGTAGTCGAGTTGAAGACCTGTCCGGTCGGAGACCCCGTATCGGTCGCGCTGGCGGCCGGTACGGTGACAACCAGCGGTGCCACGGTGCCGTCAGGCGCATAAACCGTCGAGACTCCGCTGTCCGCGGCCGAGACCCAGAACATGGTCTTTGCTGCCGGATCGGGGTTGAACGAAATGCCCCAAGCGTTGATCAGATTGGGGTCGTCGTTGCCAGCTCCGCTCGCTCCAGGTGCTCCAGCGGCGCCAGCTCCACCAGCAGGGGCCGGCGAGCCGGATACCAGATTGGTTTGCATCACCCTGGCGATCCCGAATGGTAACCCGCCGGTGCCGCCTTGGCTGGGCGAGCCCGCCTCGCCAGGCACTCCTCCGAGATTCTGTGCACCCGCGGCAGCTTTTCCAGCGTACCCACCCGCAGAAGACTTACCGCCGGTGGCAGAAGATCCGCCTTTGCCCGACGTTCCTGCTGTGCTGCCGCTGCTGTCGTCGTCGTCGCCGCAGCCAACGGTGGCCAAGCCGGCCGACAGCAAGAGTCCAAGCAAGCACGTAACTGAATGAATCCTGAGCATGCGATCCTCCTGAAGCAAAACAGAAATGGTCGACCAACCTGGTCGATGACCCGCCCGCTGCTGCACGTCTCGTTCCCAACGGCGAGTATGCGCCTCGATCTGACGTCGCTGCGAAATCCGGCAGAGTTCTCGAGGGTCTGCGCGTGCCTCACCTCAGCGGAAGGGGCAGGCGACGCCGCGAGGTCCAAACAGTCACACCCCCTGGGCGCCACACGGCGCAAGGTTGCCGCACGCGCCCGAACCATGGCGCGGGGGGCGCGCCAGATCCCAGCTGGCCTCACGGTGCGATCAGCTGCGACAAAAGCGCGGCCAATTGCGCGCGGGCTAGGCGCCCGCTGATCGCCAGCTGCGACGGCTGCCCTTGCACCACACGCAGCGACGAAACTCCGGACACGCTGGGATCGCGCGCCAGGTCGTCTTTCCAACGCTGCAAAAGCTCGCGCGCGTCGGCGCAGGCGGCTTCGGCGCAGGCGACGAAACCGCGCAGCTCGAGATCGTCCTTCACTTCGAGGCCGAGCCCCAACGCCTGCACCCCCGGCAGGGCCGAGCTCGGGCCCGGAATGAACGTGAGCTGTAGCTGACTGGGCAGAAGCTTCCGGCGCATGCCGAGATGAACCTGAGTGCGAAGCCGCGAAGCCTCGTCGCCGCCCGCAGCACCGCCCGCCGCGTCGACGACATCCCGAAAGTATTGGCCGCCGCTCAGGATGAACAAGCCGTCGGCGCGCATCGCTACCTCACCGAGCGGCTTCTCTCGATCACGCACGGAGCTGAACGCTCCGAGCGACGAACGCACCGGCTGCCCGCCGCGCTTGCGAATTAGCTTCTCCGCGCAAGCCAGCACGGCTGGCTGGTCCGCCGACGTTTCGGCGATCAACGCAAAATCGCCCGCGTCTCGAGCCTCGCCGCGGAACGGCATGGCGAACGCGACGCGCCGCAGTCCCAGGATCGGCTCGAAACCACACTGCTCGCGCAGCCCGAGCAGGGCGCCGCCGCCGGCGCGCAGGAGCTCTTGGGCAACGCCGCTGCCGAGGCGCTCGACGTCAACGGTTACGAGCAAGGCGGGCCCCGACGGGACCACACTCTCGAGGTCGAGCCTCAGCGCCGCGCCAGCCGCTACCGCGCGCACGCCTGGGCGACGCACCAACCACACGCAAGCCGCCAGTGCCAGCAGCAGCAGCAGCCAAGTCACTCGGCGCTCGCCCGCAGGTTCTTGCTTGGGCAAGGTCATCGCAAACCGCGGGGCTCCGCTCTCAAGGAACCCTAGCCGGAGTCGCTAGCGCGGCGGCCGCCAGAACGCCGCCGCCCCTCGGGCCGCATCGGAAACTGCCGGCGGTCGAGCGGCGCCCGCCGCGAGACCAGCGAGCGCTGGCCAGCCTCCTCACGGAACAGCTGCGAGACGGCCTCGAGGGTCTCCGGCCGCTCTTCCCGGAAAGCGTGCGCATGCTCGGCGCAAAGCGCCACGATGCGACCCTCTACCAGAAACCTTTGTAAGCGCCGCACGGGCGGTGCCTCCGGCGACAGGCTCTCACAGACTTCACAACGGCGGGCCATGCTCCCCACCCTGCACTTGCAACAGACCTGGGCCAAATTTTTTGCCAGCAAGCTCAACGACGGGCAAGCGCCTTGGCCTCAACCCAACGGATGACGTCCTGCTCGACCGGGCGACCCAGAAAGCGCGCGAGCTCTTGAATACCGGTCGGGCTGGTAACGTTGACCTCGATTAGCTTCTCGCCAATGAAGTCCAGGCCGACGAAGAACAGCCCGTGCTCGACCAAACGCGGGCCGACCGCGGCAACGATCGCCGTCTCGGCCGCGGTAAGCTCTGTCGGCTGCACTCTGCCGCCGGCATGAATGTTGGCGCGCACGTCGTCTTCGCGCGGCACGCGCAAAATCGCGCCGAGAGCGCGCCCATCGAGCACGAGCACGCGCTTATCTCCGACGCGCACGGCCGGCTGGTACTCTTGCATGATGGCCAGGCGCTTGCCCTCGTGCGTCCAGACGTCGACCAGCGAGCGCGCGTTGCGATCGCCTACCGTCAACGTCACGACACCGCTGCCGCCAGCGCCGTCGAGCGGCTTGAGCACGGCAGTGCCGCCGACTTCGGCGACGAAGTCGAGCAGCTCTTTTGGGCTCGCGCTGACCAGCGAGCGCGGCGTGTACTCTTGGAAGTTGAAGGCGAATAGCTTTTCGTTGGCGTCGCGCACGCCACGTGGATCGTTGACGACCAGCACGCGATCTTTCACCCGATCGAGCTGTTGTGTCAGATACAAATAGGCGGCGTCGAACGGCGGATCTTTGCGGATGAAAACCGCGTCCAAAGCGGCCAGCTCGAGCCGTTCTGGCGCGCCCAGGTCGATATGCGGAGCCGTGTCACTCACGGCGATCGGTCGCGCGCTGGCGTACCCGTCTGCTCCGCGGAGCGAGACATGCTGGGGCAAACAGTGCCAGGATGTGTGGCCAAGAGCCCGCGCCCCACGCAAGAAAGCAAACGTCGTGTCCTTGTCCGGGCTCATGGTTTCGGCCGGATCCATCACGAACAAGAAACGCATGTCCGCTTCATACGGCCCCACTACCGGCATGGCAACTCGGCGTTAAGATCGGCTTGATGCAGGCTTTTCGGCTGCCCTTCACGCTCGCCAGCCTGGCTACTCTAGGCGGCCTCATCGGCTTCGTGCCGAGCCTGCGTGCGGCTCTGCCAGCGCACGGCTACGGCGTCGCCACAGAAAGCGCCGGCGCCACGCGCGAAGCCACGCGCGTCTTGGCGAGCGGCGGCAACGCGATCGACGCCGCAGTCTGCGCGGCGCTCGTCGCCGGCTTCACCAGCCCGTCGTCCAGCGGCATCGGTGGCGGCGGGTTCGGCTTGGTTTGGTCCGCGCGCGATCGCAAAGCCACGCTGCTCGACTTCCGCGAAACAGCTCCCCAGCGCATTGACGCAGCCGCGCTCGATCGGCGACCTGTTGCGCCCGAACGTCGCGGCCAAACCGTCGGCGTGCCGGGCGAGGTCGCGGGGCTGTTCGAGCTCGAGCAGCGCTTCGGCAAGCTCGCCTGGCGCGACGTGGTCCTGCGCGCTGCGCGGCTCGCCCAGCTCGGCTTCGACGCCGAAGCGCACGCCGTCGACCAAATCGGCGAGCAGCAGCAAGCGCAGCTCTCACAATCGGCCACTTTTCGCAGCGTCTACCTGCCGGGCGGCAACGCCGCCAAGCTCGGCCAAAAGTTGCACGCCAGCAAGCTCGCCAAAACCCTCACTCGCATCGCCAGTGAGGGCAAACGCGGCTTCTACGAAGGTCCAGTCGCGAGCGACCTGGTGAGCGCCGTAAAAGCCGCAGGCGGCGCCCTCGAGCTTGCCGATCTTGCCGGCTACCAGGCGCTCAATCGCGAACCCTTGCGCATCAATTGGGGTGGGAAAGACATCTTGACTGCGCCGCCCCCATCCGCCGGCGGCCTGCTGCTACTGCAGACGCTCGCGCTATTTCCCCCCGCCGAGCTCGTGGCGATGAAAGACACGCCCGGCAAGCGCATCCACCTGCTGGCTGAGGCCATGCGCGGGTCCGCAGCCGATCGCGCACGTTTCTTCGGCGATCCAGCCTTCGTGAATATCGACCTCGGCAAGCTGCTTTCACCGAGGCGCTTGCTGCGTCGCAAGGCGTTGCTGGCCGAAGATCGCACCCACACTCAGCCGCGTTTCGGGCTCGAAGACGCCGGCACTCACCAGCTGGTCACCGCCGACGACGAGGGAAATTGGGTGACACTCACCACCACCGTCAACGATGCGTTCGGCGCCAAGCTCGTCGGCGAACAGAGCGGCGTCATGCTCAATGATCAGCTGGCTGATTTTTCGACGCCTGACAGCGTGCATCCGTTCGGCATGGCCGAAAGCCCGAACCGCGTGCGCCCGGGCGCGCGTCCCGTCTCGAGCATGTCGCCGACCCTCGTGCTCGACGGCGGCACGCCCATCCTGGCTCTTGGCGGCTCCGGTGGCCTGACTATCGGCCCCAACGTCACCCAAGTGCTGCTCGACTACCTGGCCCTCGGCACGACGCTCGACGCCGCCGTCGCGGCCCCGCGCTTCACGGTTCCGGCGCCCGACAGCGGGCAAACGCTGTCGCTCGAATCCAGCTTGGCCGCGACTTACGGCGCCGATCTAACGGCCCGCGGCGAGCTCTGGATCCGCAAGGACGGCCAGAGCGCGGTGCAGGCGGTGGCGCGCAACAACGCCGTTTTCGCGGCCGCCGCTGATCCGCGCAAACACGGCAGCGCCGCCGTCAGTAGCCCGAGCCCCGCTCGCGCCGCTCAGTAAATCGAAGCGACGAGCTCGGCGCTCTCGTCGTTGTTCAAGTCCGTCGCGACTGCATAGCCGACGCCGTTATTGCGCTCTGTCGCTGCGATCGACACGCCGTGCCGCGAACCGACGTACACCGGCTCGTCACGCACCAGGCGCTGTTCGAGCGTCGTTCGCACCGGCACGCGCGAAGCATCGTAAATGTAAACGGTGAGCCGATGCCCCGCGATACGGTAACGCAGCGAGGCCGCGCGCTGGTTGCTCACCGGCACGATGCTCACGCCTTCCCAACGCGCGCCGTACTGCTTGAGGTTCGGTGCCTTGACCGGCACGCCGACTTCAGACTCGAGCTGCGGCAATAGACCCTGCTCCATGAACTGCGGACCGGCAGAGTGCTGGTGATTCGCCACCAACTCCTCGAGTAGCTTCTCTACGCTGGCAGGCGACGCCAGCACGTCCATACCCGCGTGATGCGCTCCGTCCATGTCCGTCGTGCGGTTGTTGGCGGAAGCCGCCCAGACCATGACGGCAGCCGCGGCGGCCGCGATCGGCATGATGCTGCGCCAACTGAGCATTCGCCCCTGAGCTTCGTGGGTGTTGATGCGCTCTTCGCGCTCACGCTCCGCAGCCAAAGCCAGGCGAATCCGCTCTTCGAACGCCACCGTAACCGCCGCATTCCCGCGCACGGCGGCTTTCAAGCTGGCGCGCATGGCATGCGCCAGTCGCACGCGCTCGGCACAGCGCTCGCACTCGACCAAGTGCGCTTCCACGTCCACCACGTCAGCTGGGCTCAGCTCACCGTCGCGAAACGGCTCGAGCAGCGGCACGAAATGTCGACAGCCGCTCATGAGTGCACCGCCTTGCGCGCGCGATATTGGTCAAGCTCTACGACGGGCTCGGGTTTCGTCCCGACCTCGGCTTCGGGTCCGACGATGCCCATGGCTCGCGCGTGCTCGTAGAGACGCCCCTTGAGCAAGCGCCGTCCGCGATGCAGCCGCGACATGACCGTGCCGATCGGGCAACCCATGATGTCCGCGATCTCTTTGTACGACAGCTCTTCCACGTCCGAAAGAACAACTGCCGTGCGGTAATCTTCCGGGAGCTCGTCGAGCGCGCGACCGATCTCCGCCGCGAGCATGGGTCGCAGCGCCTGGGCTTCGGGATCGCGCATCGATTCCATCGTTTGCGCGCTGATCCAACCATCCGCCAGCGGATCCGCGTCGGGACCCTCGAGCACACTGCGCTCGAGGCCACCGCGACGGTAGCGGTTGATGAACGTGTTCATCAAGATCCGGATCAACCAGGCGCGCAGGTTCGTGCCCGCCTCGAACTGCTCGCGCGCACGCATGGCCTTGAGCAGCGTGTCCTGCACCAGGTCCTGAGCGTCGGCGGGGTTCTTGGTCAGCCGCGTGGCGACACCGAGCAGGGCCGGCAGCTCGGCCAGCGCGTCAGTCTCGAAAGCTTTGCTGGTAAGTCGGCCGGAACGCATCATGAGGGTCTCGAATGAAACCGGGCGCTTTGGGGTTTATTCCGCCCCGCGCGACCCGTCGGCTGTCCCGCTGGTCGGCGGGGTACCGGCTCCACCTTGGCCGCGTTTTTCTAGTTCGTCCAGCCGGTCCGCGAGCCGCTTCACATCCTGCTGAAGCTCGCGGAACGCGACAAAATTTGGCAGAACGGCGCGAATCCGTTCGTCAATGGCGCTCTGCCACTGCTCGAAAGTGGCCCGTAGACCCTTGGATTCCTTGGCCTGTGACATGTCATCGTCCTCTCGTGGAGCAGGCGGCGAAGACCCGGTGGCCTCGGCGTCATCTTTGCCCAGTGGGCTGCTCGGGGGAATGAGCTTGCCGATCGGACCTTCACGCAATTGGGTGAGAATCTTTTCGCCGCGGTGGCGGATGAGCGCTTTGAGGGTGGGGATCGGGATAGCGCGCGGCTTGTTCCGTAACTCTTCGGAAATGATAAGCGCGAGCGTAACGTCGGTTTTGTCTTCCTTCGTCGCGTTATCGATGACTTGGACGTCCTCGCCGTCCCGAATCATTTCCGCGATCTGCAGAAGGGTGACGTAGCTCGAGCCACGGGTGTCGTAGAGCTTGCGATTGGAGTAGCGCTTGATGATGCGCTTGTCGCCAGACTCTTCCGACTCGTCCACGGCCGGGATGTCGGGATCGTTGCTCATGGCTGGTGCAGCCTTTCAGTATGGCGCACGGCGTCAAGCCGGTCAAAAGGCGTTCGCACTCGGCCCGGGAGCCCCAACGTTCCCCCGCCATCCCCCCGTAATCTCTTAGCTTTAGGCGGTCTTGGCCATGGCCGGAGCGGTCAACCCCGCGATGTCTTGATCGCCCAGGTCCAGGATGAACTCCAGGAACGCGGCGAAGTTCGGCTGACGTACGCCGAGCTCATTGACCCACGCGATCACTTCGTACTCGCCGTCGGGCTGCACGACAGCCGGGTTGAAAGCAAACAGGGTCGTGCCCTCGAGGTCAGCGCCGAACGGAATCAGGCTGCGCGCGCGAGGCCGCCGAGGAGGGCCGAGGTCCGGCACTGGCGTCTCCGCGGCCTCGAAGGCGGCGCGGGCCAAGTCCTCGTACTTGCGATGCCCGATGGTCGCGGTGCCGAGCAGGCTCGCGCCGTCGAAGAAGCGGGGCCAGCCGTCGTGCAGGCGTAGAAACGCGCGGTACGAGGGCGGCAGCGTG
>Ga0307508_10003029_pt1 | contig 17307 bp, 7 predicted proteins | sample 9_EM_MG_FD_203089 | JGI IMG/M metagenome (GOLD analysis project Ga0307508, IMG submission 203089) | Populus trichocarpa ectomycorrhiza microbial communities from riparian zone in the Pacific Northwest, United States - 9_EM | ecosystem: Host-associated > Plants > Roots > Unclassified | place...
ATTTAGTTAATTCTCATTATTAGTATAGTTTCCTTTTTTTGTATTTTTATTGTATATAAAATTGAAATAAATAGTCTATTGTTATATAAAATTAAAATAAGTGGATTCTGACTTGTTCTGATCAGAATCTGATCAGAACTGCTCAGAACTGGTCAGAATCTGATCAGATCTGATCAGTTCTGAGCAGTTCTGAGCAGTTCCAATCAGATCTTGTGGGGGACAGTAAAGTACTGATTGTAGGGCATGCCTCCGTCGGGGAAGAGTCCCACGTCTTGCCCTTGCTAATGGGCTGTGGCTGGGGACTGTGCCTGCTAAGCTCAAGTCTCTGCGATTTGTTGAAAAGATGCTCATTGCTAGAGTACGACATACATGTGCTTATGTTAAGGTAGCATCTGGAAAAGATGAAGGCAAATATAATTGCATTTGAATCACCTACTCCTAAGGTCTATAACATGTTACCCCCTCCACGGCAGGACATGGATGATGTTCTGGCAGTGCTGTTTACTGGCCCATGCAAGCCCACATCTGAGGACTTCAAACGCACCCCATTGTTGGTTCGTCATAACCATGTTATTCATGCATTGGAATGGCTAAAGCTGAACCATGCTGACTATGCTGACATAGAGATATCCCACTCCAACATGGACGAATACTCTGAAGATAGTCCTCCTGTATCAATTGAGTACAGAGTTGCAGAGAGTAATAAAGTTCCAGAGGGTACTAGTGTATTTGACACTGCAGAGGAAGATGGTACAGAGGAAGGTGAGTGTCCCTATACAGTCCATGGTCTCTCAGGTGAAGAACTGGATACCATGCTTCCTAATCAAATCAAAGCCACTGCCCTGCGTCACCTGAATAGTGGGGGAAAGATGCTTGCCATTGGCCATGCTGGAAAGCCAGAGACAATGTACAATAATCCTCAGCTTTATCCACAAATGTTTCCTTGGCTTTTTCCATATGGCCTTGGAGGCATTGGTGGGTCACGGCTGTCAGACAAGGAGCATAAGCGGCATCTCCTTATGTACCATGACAAACGGTTTCAAACAGATATAGATTTTCCATTTGTTGCATTCAGTCATGAGCAGATGAAGGCAAGCTCAACCCAAAGCTTCCTGTTAGCAGACCAGAGCAGGTTTGGGGACATAAGTGAGCGTCTAATGAATGTTGACTGGACAGCTATGGAGAGTCTTGCAAAACGACTGGAAAGTGGTGAGAATGTGAAGCCAGAGACACCTGATGAGAAATGGTGCTTTCAGCTTATAAATGACCTAGATGCTGCCTCTAGTAAAATGCATGGAACCTCGGCAAGTAAAAAGCAGATGCGACATGAAATATGGTCGCTCATTTCACGCTTGGGTGCACCATATTGGTATATAACTCTTTCACCAGCTGATAACCGACATCCCATATGTATATATTTTGCTAATTCCAATGAGAAATTCTGTCCCATTCCTCTATCTTATGCTGAAAAAACAAGGTTAATCTGTAAGAATCCAGTTGCAGGGGCCAGGTTTTTCCATTTTATGGTTGAGTCATTTATTGAAGATGTTCTTGGTGTCAAGTCATCTCACAGAGGTGCATATGGAAGTCCAGCTGGATACTATGGAACAGTTGAGCAGCAAGGTCGCTTGACCCTTCACCTTCATCTGCTGCTATGGGTGAAAGGGACCTTGACCCCCCAGGAAATAAGAGACAAGCTCTCTGCCAGTGGAGAGGATTCTGCATGGGGTAAAAAATTAATAGCATGGCTAGAAAGCTGCCATACTGGAGATTTCCTCACTGGTGGCCATGCTGATGTTCTTGAGAGGAATAAACAAAGAGAAAAGAGTGAGGGATATATTAATCCAACTGAAAGCTTGCCTAAGCCTCCACCACAAATGTGTTGCAAAGAACACTTGAAGTCTGAGAAGCCAGGATGTGATGCTTGTAAACAGTATTATAGCTGGGAGAAGGCTTTTCACAATGTAGTAGATGATCTTCTCATTTGGTCAAGTGTTCACAGCTGCCAGAGGGGTATCAATAAAGATGGGTCCAGAAAAAAGTCAATGGCTTCAGCAGCTTGTATGGACAACAAGTGGGGCAAATGTAAGGCACATTTCCCTCGTGAAATCTATCCTCGCACTCTTGTAGACAAAGCAGGTGCTGTCTTCTTGAAGAAGCTTGAGCCTTGGTTGAACACATTCACTCCCCTGGTCACATATATTTTTCGTTGCAACACTGATGTTACTAGTCTTGCAAGTGGGACTGCAATCAAGGCTGTGGTTATGTATGTTTCTGACTATATTACCAAGTCCACACTAAAGACTCACACCATATTTGATTCCATTCGGACTGTGTTTCACAAGAACAGTGAGATGATAGGGGGAACTCTACCTATGAAAGAGAAGGCCAGGCATTTTATGACCAAAATAGTTAATCTATTAGGTGCAAAGGCTGAGATGGGTGCACCAATGATCTCAATGTATCTCCTGAGTAATCCAGACCACTACACTAGCCACACATTTGTGCCATTTTACTGGCAAAATTTTGTGTCTGAAGTTCGTCGTGTCTTTGATGACCAGGAACAAAATACAACACAGAAAGTGACACTCATTCGAAGACGAGGTTGCATTGTGGGATTGTCACCAGTCCATGACTATGTACATCAGCCACCACACCTGCAGGATGTGAACCTCTATGAGTGGATTAGATGCTATGAGCGGGTCAAGTTTCTGACCAAAAATAAAAATGAGACCTGTGAGGCTAATGATCCAGCAGATGAAGAGCAGGATGAACATAATACTGATGGACTACAGGATTTGTCATTTGAATCCAACAGAACAGAATCAATAGAACCCAATAGTGCCACTGTGAACAAGAACGGTAAAAATATCTTTCAATTTGATGTGCATCACCCTCTGTATAAAACTCATGGTGCAAAGTATATAGGTAAGAATGACCTCCGGGTCCCTAACTTCTTGGGTGCAACACTGCCGAGAAGTGACAAGGGTGACCGTGAATACTATTCCTGCACAATGCTCACCCTCTTCAAGCCCTGGAGAAAGGGCTCTGATCTGAAGTCTACTAGTGATTGCTCATGGGACGATACATACAATGCTTATGCCTTTACTGAATCAGATGTTCTGTTAATGAAGAACTTTAATATCCGATATGAATGTATGGATGCAAGAGATGACTACCGTGCACAGCTGAAAAAGGGATCTGTGCCTAACATATTTAGTAGCTGGGAGTCCACTTCAGGAGAAGGTGTGGAACTACCTGCCTCTACCTTTCAGTCTAATACTGATGATGTTCTTGATGAGACAAATGAGGACACAGCGCTAGTGCCAGGTCTGCTCCACCAAAGGAAGTTACAGGAGTTAGAATCAATAAGGTCAATATTTAATCTAAGTGGATGGACTTTGCCCTGTGATCTTTCCACTGGTGATTGTGATAATGTATCAATTCAGCCAACCAGAATTGCATCTGGTGCCATGTGGGAAGGAGTAGTAGACAAGCAAAAGCAGGATGTATTGACTAAAAAAAATGAATACAACTTAGTTTCATCATCCCAGAAAGAGAAAAGTGACTATGGGGAAAGTTTTGTTCCAAATACTGTTAAAGTTGTTGACAAGTCATATCTCTATCGCTCATATGTGCTTGCAGGACAGTCAGAACATGTGTCTGATACTATTGCAAAGTTTTCATTAAATGCTGAACAGGAACGGGCATTCAGAATTATTGCAAACCATGCAATATCTCCAAGTTCTGATCAGCTATTGATGAATCTGGGTGGTATGGGGGGAACAGGCAAGTCACAAGTGTTGAAGGCACTGGGTCATTTCTTTAGTAAGAAGAATGAGGCACACCAGTTTGTAGTTGTTGCACCTACAGGCACTGCTGCAGCACTACTTGGTGGCTCTACATACCATTCAATGTTTGGCATCAATGAGAGAATGAGTAGCAATAAGATAGGAGTTATTAAAGCACAGCTCACAGGTGTTGATTATGTATTCTTTGATGAAGTCTCAATGCTTTCTGCAAGAGACCTTTATAGAATAAATGGCCAGCTCGCAAAGGTAATGGGTGTTGCAGACAAGCCATTTGGGGGCTTGAATATGGTCTTCTCTGGAGATTTTGCACAGTTGCCACCTGCAATAGGAGGTGAAAAAGTTAGCTTGTACTCAAGGATTATTGGTGCTATTGCATCTGATAGAAAATCCCAAGAAGAAGCCATAGGTAAAGCCCTGTGGCACCAAGTAACCACAGTGGTGATTCTTCGTCAAAACATGAGGCAGCGCACACAGAGCACAGAGGATGCCCAGCTTCATACAGCATTGGAGAACATGAGATACAAGGCATGCACACCTGAAGATATATGCTTTCTTCGAACTAGAATTTCATCTGCTATTCCTGGAAGAGCCTCAATATGTGACAAGGAATTTAGAGATGTGTCAGTCATCACAGGAACAAACCTGCAAAAAGATGAGATAAACCGGCTTGGTAGTATTCGTTTTGCGCAAGAGACTAAGCAAACACTCACTAAATTCTTCTCTGAAGATTCTGAAAAGGTTAATCCAAAGGAGGGTGATAAGAGCCGAGGAATCTTGTATATGAAACAGATTTCTGATAATATACAAACAGCTTTGTGGGATCAGCCCCCTTCATCTACTGACAAGCATATAGCAGGAAAGCTGTCACTGTGTATTGGAATGCCAGTGATGATTTGCTACAACTATGCTACAGAACTGTGTATGACCTGTGGACAGGAAGGATACATTGTTGGTTGGCAGGGGAAAAAAGGATTGCGTGGTCAGGATGTTCTGGATGTTCTGTTTGTCAAATTGAAGGAGCCACCATCCAATATTCAGATTGATGGCCTTCCTGCAAATGTTGTGCCTTTATATCCAACAATGAACACTATCCAGGTAACATTGCCCAGTGGAGACAAATACTATGTTCAACGAAAGCAAGTTGAAGTCCTTCCCAATTTTGCTATGACAGACTTTGCATCTCAGGGAAAGACCCGTAAATATAATGTAGCAGACCTATATAATCTCTCTTCACATCAGGCATACTACATAGCCCTGTCCCATAGCGCATCTGCTACAGGAACATTGATAGTGCAGGGATTTGATGCACGAAAGATAACAGGAGGTTGTTCAGGTGCTTTGCGGCAGGAATTTCGTGAGCTGGAAATACTAGATTCAATCACAACACTGATGCATGAAGAGAAGCTTCCAGCCAAGGTATATGGAGTTACACGGAATGAACTGATTCGTACATTCCGCCAATGGAAGGGGCAGCACTTTGTTCCAAGGGCTATTCATAGTGCAATTCGCTGGTCTAAACGCAATCCTTTTATGGAGTCAACTATATTTGATCCTGGTCTAGTGTTCAGACAGAGCAATGTAAATAGTATACAGACTACTCATCAGTCTGAGTCTGTCCAAGTTGATGCCTCTATTGTATCACACAAACAGAAGCTCTCAGTTTCAAGCTGTGCCCCTCTGAATGATGCTTGTTATTCAGTCAAAAGAATGCGTAGTACTGGCAAGAAATCAGATTCTAATAACAATCACATGGTACATGAACTGATACCAAAGGGCTTCATTTGGCAAGACAATAGTTGTGCATATGACTCAGTTTTTGCAGTTCTTTTGCAGCTCTGGAGAATGAATATGCAATACTGGAATGGAGTGTCCTACCATATCAGTAACAAGTATCTCACTGCATTGTTCAATGGTTTCCATGATGCTACAGCTGGATCAATAACATTGGAAAGTGCCAGAGATACAGTCAGGCATATGTTGCATGCCCACAGTCCCTCTCATATGAGGTTTGGTCAATATACATCTATTGACAGCCTTTTTTCAGCAATGTTGGTCTCATGTCGTTCTGTGTCCAAGTCATACTACATCTGTGCCAATGGCCATCAGCAAGATGCACATGATCTTTATACCCTACATCAATCAATATATGTTAATGAATATAAAACAACATCAGAATGGCTGTCCTCACAATCTGTTGAAAATGCAACAGCTAATTCCAGATCCTGTTCCACTTGTAAAGAACAGATGTCACTGAAGCACATATATATTGAACCACCCCCACTCATTGCCCTAGAATGGAACAGTTTGGATATTCATGTTGACAGCTCAGCACCAATTGATATTGATGGCATCAGAAAAGAGTATCTGTTGAAGGGTGTCATATATTTTGGTAGTAGCCATTTTGTGTCTGTTGTAGCTCTTGAGGATGGTCAGTTGTGGTTCTATGATGGCATGAAACATGGAGGAGCAATGCAATATATTGGAAACCTGCACATCAACACTCCTGACCTCTCCTCTCAGGATGGAAAATTAGCTGTTGCAGGAATTTACACTCTGTCTCATGGCACCCAGGCTTAATTTTTTGTCAAATTGTCTTTTCTTTAATTGTACTACTTATACAACATTTGTTACTGGCACTGCACTGATGAAATTGGTTTTGAAAATATATAATACTACTAATATACAGTATTCCATTCAACTTCCCCAGACAGAAAGGACTCGTACCTGCCGTGCACAGCAACGGCCCTCACTACAAGTTTGATGTTAACCAGATTACTATTGCTGAAGCTACTGCCAGCATGAACCAGCAATGGAAAATTGCAAATGTTTAATTTGAGTGTCCTGTAGGTTCCCATTATGTGATTGTATTCTGGATAGCAAAGTCTTCATGTCTCTCATTTGATGAATGATGTGGTTTCTTACAATGGTGTTGATAACATTGATTAAAGCCCATCATGTCTAACTATTCAGAAGAAATGAAGCTATTGCACATATTACAAAGAGATAATCATGGTAGACCTGGCCTGTTTGTCTAATACTATGGGTGTGATCCATAGCTTGGAGATCGAAGGTATAAATTAGGAGGATAATCTTAAGAACCACTATCATAGAGAACAATGTCTGCTGTAGACTGTAGTCAAAAATTTATCAGCTGCGGCACTAGTACTCCATGAGTTGCAAACAAGAATACAAGTTTATTATGCCAAACACAAACACTGTCAAAACTGGCATGTTTTTTGTCTTCAGGCAGGGAGGAGAAAACTTGAACCCAGAAAACATTTTGGGAGAAGTAGGGCAGTCTTGGCATTTTGGCATTAGGTAGCCTAGCAGGAACACCTAAACCCCCTACTTCCTTGATTCAAGTTGCAGGGACATTGGCAATGGTTGTGTTTGTCCACTGCTTTTTGAACAACTTCATTCTATAAGCCTATCACTAAAATTGACAGCCCAGCACATTGGAATGCATGGCTTGGCAGCAAGTACAAGTCTGATTTTTCAAAGTAGGATCATACAGAAGACATGTGAGCAGACAATTAGTGCTTGAAGGTCAGGTTAGTTAACTAAAAATTAACCAAGACCCGACCGTAACTGTAACCAGAAATAACCCCATCAGAGCTAACCAGTACTAACTGCTAACCGCAGTCCAGTTAGCAGTTAGCCATTATTTTACAATTTCCATAACCGTACCTAACCAGTTAAAACCGGTCCTAACTGGTAATTAAATATTTATATATATATTACATTTATAGTACTGATTAAATCTATTTACCCTCATCACTGCCATGTCATAACCAACCACTGTCACCACCACCATCCGCTGTGCAACACTTGAGCAGTGCAAGGACAATGTGGGCATTTAAGGTGCACTGCAAATACTTTTTCTATATTATTTTTGCACTACTGTACTGAACCGACCAACTGTTCGGCCGATGTGACGTGTGACGCCTTCGAACAGATGAAACAACTGTTCGGAGTCGTGATGTGGGTGTGACATTGCACCAGAAATGTTCAATATCACTTTTTTGGCTAAGAATCTTCAGTGTCACCAATGACTTTCCCTCAGGAAGAAAGTTATTCCCAGCCCAAATTATACTGCTTCCCCCATTTGGGTAGGATTCCTGGCCTTTCAGCCGCGCAGCGGCACTCCAGAGTGAGAATTGCCTTTTTTGGACAATTTGTCACCCTGTTCAAGGCTCAATGCGACCGTGACAAAGCCCAAAAAGTGTTCAGTTCGGAGGGCGCTGTGACGCGTGACCGAACACTTGGTCAGTTTAGTACAGTAATCTAAGTTATGTAGTGGGGAGGGTTTGGACTCCTCCCATTTCTTTTCTAATGCAGCCGTCCAACCTCACCACAGCCTCAACATGACCTCATGACCTTGCCACTCCCTCACCGCCACCCACAACCAAAGAAAATGAGCACACAGATGCTCATTTTTGTTGGTGGTGGGCCCAGCACCTCAGCACACCTTGCCTCACCCTCACTACCATCTACCACCAATGAAAACGAGCATGTGTTTGCTCATTTTCATTGGTGGATATTATTTAGAATTAATGTATATTATTTCATTTAATTAATACTATTATTTTGTATCTAAAAACCAGTTCCAACCGGTTAATGACCGGTTGTAACCATAACCAGTCATAACCAGTTGTCTAACCAATGCAAACTGAAGCTAACTGGTTAGCATCGGTTCAGTTAGGTTAATTTCCCTTTGGGGAATTTAGCTAACTGGTCTCAGTCTCAGTTAGTGCCAAAAAGGGCAAAAAACCGGACTGGACCAGACTTTTAAGCACTAAATACAATACCTCTTTCCTAATGTAAGGGTCAACAGGGAATGCAACCGCAATACATGGGGGGCTGCAAATCTGCAATTTGACCTACATTGTAAAAAAGGAAATTCAACACTGCAATAAGCTATATGGCTTGTAGTAAGTCACCTTGCATTACAAAAACAAAAAATGTACATTTCATACAGCAGTGTACAAGAATTGTTGACCTTTCTACATGATAATAACAGACATTTGGACAGTACATAGATTGCAGCCCTTCCTGCATTTGTAAAGCAGCCATGTCACACAATTCATTAGTGCCAAAAAAACTGCAATTGCCATATATTGAGTAGTAAGCTTTGTTATGTTCTTACATGCTAATACAACAAAGAACAGATCCATCACATCAAAACTTGAATTGTGTAAGCTGAGGAGTCAAACAACCACTAGCTAAAAGGGTAATGTACATCTCGGGTCCCTATATTTAGCTTTATCTGCAGGCTAATAAACAGGCAAGTCACTTAAATTATGCATGGCAACTAAAGGTGTAAGTTCAGTGTTCAATTCACATATAAGCAATTAATTAATTTAAACTTGAAATAGCACAAAGTAGTACAGTTGCTGTGGTGATATTAATAATTGGCTGTTAGGCCTTCAAGTTTTCCAAAAATGATTTGCATTCAGATTGCACTCAAATACATGGCCATACATATTAATTGTAGAATACATTTGTGCTACATTTCTGTTGGGCCTATGCATGATTGAGGCCAATGTCATCAAATTACAGCCTTGTACTCAATGTGAAGGTTATATCACCATGTCCAACCATATATATCCAGACATTGGGCAGTCAATTTTGCTATGCCAATAAGCAGGATTTCGCATCCTGTCCTTTATGTCCCCAATAGCCTCCTTGAGCCCCTCAGCACCATTCTTGAGGATGTTCTGTAGCACATTGCCAACACCATTGATCACCCTACTGATCTCTATGAAAAAAGAGAAGATAATGTGTTGATCCCATCCACTTCTTCATTTGGAACAAAGTAGAACTCATATCACATTAGCAAGGTCTCCAGCATTCAGTACAATACAGCCAGGAGCAGTGCCCACTGGCTATATGATGTGTTTGAGTGAAAAATGACATGCTGTAGCTATGGTGTATAACAGTCAGCCCAATTACTGCCTATCATGGACTGACAAAAGTCAACAGTGACAAGATCAGAGCAAGAAATGATAAGGGTATTGAAAGGTGAAGGCAATCCAGCCTCTTGTGGCACCCACATAAGGTGGCTTTGTTGCTGAGAAGAGATAATCCAATTTGTGTGTGCCAGATTCCAAGGAATCATTGACAAATCCCACACCCGCACAGACTTGTCATCTGAGCCAGACACAATCCGCATGCCATCCCTCGAAAATGCAACTGAATTGACTGAGCCCATGTGGCCCTTCAGCTCCTTGAGCTCCACACCTGTTGATACATCCCACACCCGCACAGACCTGTCATCTGAGCCAGACACAACCCACATGCCATCCCTCGAAAATGTGACTGAATTGACCGAGCTCATATGGCCCTTCAGCTGCTTGAGCTCCACACCTGTTGTGGCATCCCACACCCGCACAGACGCATCATGTGAGCCAGACACAATCTGCATGCCATCCCTTGAAAATGCAACTGATTTGACCCAGCTTGTGTGACCCTTCAACTCCTTGAGCTCCACACCTGTTGATGCATCCCACACCCGCACAGACTTGTCATCTGAGCCAGACACAATCTGCATGCCATCCCTTGAAAATGCAACTGAATTGACTGAGCACATGTGGCCCCTCAGATCCTTGAGCTCCACACCTGTTGATACATCCCACATCCTCACAGACTTGTCATATGAGCCAGACACAATCTGCATGCCATCCCTTGAAAATGCGACTGATTTGACCCAGCTCATGTGGCCCTTCAGCTCCTTGAGCTGCACACCTGTTGATGCATCCCATATCCACACAGACTTGTCATTTGAGCCAGACACAATCCACATGCCATCCCTTGAAAATGCAACTGATTTGACTGAGCCTGTGCAGCCCTTCAGCTGCTTGAGCTCCACACCTGTTGATGCATCCCACACCCGCACAGATGCATCATCTGAGCCAGACACAATCTGCATGCCATCTCCCAAAAATGCAACTGATTTGACCAAGCCTGTGTGGCCCTTCAGCTGTTTGAGCTCCATACCTGTTGATGCATCCCACACCTGCACAGATGCATCATCCGAGCCAGACACAATCCACATGCTATCCCTTGAAAACGCAACCGATTTGACCCAGCTTATGTGGCCCTTCAGCTCCTTGAGCTCCACACCTGTTGATGCATCCCACACCCTCACAGACTTGTCATCTGAGCCAGACACAATCTGCATGCCATCCCTCGAAAATGCAACTGAATTGACCCAGCCTGTGTGGCCCTTCAGCTCCTTGAGCTCCACACCTGTTGATGCATCCCACACCCGCACAGACAGGTCAGATGAGCCAGACACAATCTGCATGCCATCCCTTGAAAACGCGACTGATTTGACTGAGCCTGTGTGGCCCTTCAGCTGCTTGAGCTCTACACCTGTCAATGCATCCCACACCCTCACAGACTTGTCATCTGAGCCAGACACAATCCACATGCCACTCGAAAATGCAACTGATTTGACCAAGCCTGTGTGGCCCTTCAGCTGCTTGAGCTCCACACCTGTCAATGCATCCCACACCCTCACAGACTTGTCATCCGAGCCAGACACAATCCGCATGCCATCCCTCGAAAACACGACTGAATTGACTGAGCCCATGTGGCCCTTCAGCTCCTTGAGCACCACACCTGTTGATGCATCCCACACCCGCACAGACAGGTCAGATGAGCCAGACACAATCTGCATGCCATCCCTTGAAAACGCGACTGATTTGACCAAGCCTGTGTGGCCCTTCAGCTGCTTGAGCTCCACACCTGTCAATGCATCCCACACCCTCACAGACTTGTCATCCAAGCCAGACACAATCCGCATGCCATCCCTCGAAAACACGACTGAATTGACTGAGCCCATGTGGCCCTTCAGCTGCTTGAGCACCACACCTGTTGATACATCCCACACCCGCACAGACTTGTCAGACGAGCCAGACACAATCTGCATCCCATCCCTCGAAAATGCAACCGATTTGACCCAGTCGGTGTGGCCCTTCAGCTCCTTGAGCACCACACCTGTTGATGCATCCCACACCCGCACAGACTTGTCAAGCAAGCCAAACACAATCTGCGTGCTGTCCCTCAAAAACGCAACAGCCGTGATTTGTCCCCCAGCTGATACTGTCATCAATGGCAAATCAATACTGCTTTTGGTACACCTAAAGACAGGGATGCGAGTGAATTGCTTTTTCCAGTTCTGCGAGAGACTTGTGTTGCGCAACCATGTTGCCAATGCCGAGATGTACAGGTGTGGTGTCGATTCGGCAGCCGGGCTCCCAGTGAAATAGGTAGCAAAATTGGCAGCTTCACCAATATCACGCGCCAATTCCAAATTCTCGCACTGACCGACAGTATTAGTTGTTACTGTACCGCTCAAATAATACAATTCATACCTTCAACACCCACTCACGTGCATATTGGAGCATTGGAGTACACTGATTGCGTAATTTGAGCAGGTTCATGGCCTCAATCCAGAATAGGATACGAATTTGGAGGAAGTCCGAAAGGCGGGAACAAAGATTATTGGGGTTGATCAACTTGGGCGAGGGCAAGTGGTGAGTCCAGTGGCGACATGAGTACCTCAGAACAGCACTGATGTTGTTGTCAACCTTCTCAGACAGTGCCTCAGCATTGTCACTGTCAAACAGGAAGGATGATGCTATATCACCAATGTTGAACCGCAAACCAGACTTCATGACACGGAAGCAAGATTGACCAAGAAGATTGTGGTGAACAGGTTCATTACACGAAAATGCAAAGTTGTCGAAATTCGACCGGGCTGGATCAAAAATGAAGTCTGGGAAGGAAGCATGGTACCAAAAAACGCGATTGCCTTGCGTGTAGAGTACGGCGTGGAGATCCTCCGCAACAGCCATTGCGACATCATCGTCATCTTCTGAAACAAGTGCAGCAACAATGGAGCCAGACGTGCATTCAGCTGTACATAGGAAGGTATAAAGGATTTGTAATCGGCAAGTCAAGAACTCATCCTTGAACTGTGAAAAGGCGTCAAACATAATTTGCCGGTATAGCATATCGATCAAGAATGTAGCGTCGCTCGCCGAAGCCGTTTTGTATGATTTGGAAAGGAGGTTTTTAAGCATCTTAGTCTGCTCTCGAACCGTGATCGAGCGACGTGGGGTCAAGTACTTCACCGCCGTTGCTGCGTAGATGAAGAGACCATCAGCTTGCCGCACAAGCTCAGCTAGCTCTGGACTGCTGGCGAGCTTCGGCAGCTTGATTGTCAGGTACGTCCCGATGTCCAACTGTGCGTCCTCTATTGGCACATGTTGGAGCCAACATACGGCCTCGGCCGTGAAGGACTTGCAGAGTGTAACGACTTCAGGATCTGTTCGGCTTGTCATGAGAAACTTGAAACCTCTCAGGTTATATTCATCAATTGCTGTGAGTAGGTCCCGCAGAAACACCGGTCCTCCCTCGCCTTTGATCTCGTCGAGAGCATCGATAACAATGAGGTACAGGGGTAATTTTGGACTGCGTGTTAACTGCTGCCAAGGTCCAACAAGAAGATCCTTCAACTGCATAGGGACATCACGATGGACTGCGTCGAATTTGTCGGCAATGTGCAAGGCATCTGCATACCATTTGCATTTACGAGCAAGCTGGTATGCGATGGTGGGAACGATAAGAATCTGATCCCGAGTTTCTTCGAATTGTCGTGAGCAGAGAAAGCTGCCGCCCAAGACGGTGTGTAGGTCAGCATTGCCATCCCTCTCAAACCGTTTGGTTATCGTATATGCAATCGTAGTTTTGCCAGAGCCTGCTTGACCGGTTAACCAGAAGACACGGGGGCACCCTGACGAGGAATTGTTAGCCCATTTGGTGATGTCTTCCAATATCTTGACACGGGTTCCGGGCGTGCACTCTTCACGCTTCAGGGCCAGTTCTTCGAGAACGGTTCTGTGGTCAGCTTTCTGGGAGGGTCGCAAATGTTCCAGCTCCGCTTTCTGTTCAACCGATTAGTGTAGGTCACAAGCCAGAAAACCTAGATCACTAGTACCTTGTTGTTCTCGATCGTAAATGTACCGTCGTTGATGGTCATGCTATTGATGTTGTTGAACATGGAGGAAGACCCCTGATGAGATGGTAACTTGACCGTCGGACCCTCCCCTGCGTTTGCATACCAATCGGGGACATGCGTTTGAGGATTCGTCGAGGCTGGTTGTGAAAGAGGTTGAGTCGTCGTAGATAACACTAAGATGGCGCCAATACCCTTACCTGAAGCTGTTGAGTCTGCATTTTGTACGTTGTTTCCTGGGCCAGGATCGTGAGCGCCGGATGCTGAAGTCAGCTGGCTGGCAGCAGGGTCGACCAATCTGAGTCGTTTGGGCAGATCTTGAAGGTGATCTCCTTTTCTCTTTGCTGCTGTGGGCGAGGGTCCATTCGACTCGGCCATGGAGATGAGAGCGAGAACCAACGAGCCTCGAGGCAATACTCGGAAAACAGCCGCTGTCCGTTCGAGAAGAAACCGTAATTGGCAACCTCGCTCGTGCTGTGCAAGTGCTCAGTTTGTCTTTGCCCTCCGTAACTGAACACAGGCGTGTTACTGTGTCACGTTTAGCAACCTCTTGACCCACAATGCGAACATTTTAACTATAATCTTCTCTGTCTTGGCATGTGTGATAGAGGCTATTTCCTGCGTCAGGGTATGTGCAGACTTAAATTTTGCCTCGAGTCCCCCCTGACTTGCCCAGTGCAGTCACCTGTCTCCATACGGATCCGGAGCCATAGTATCTCGCGATGTATAGCACACTAGGGACGGTTGGCACGTCGTTAAAGTGCCGTTAAAGAAAGTTGAACACAGATGCAGTTATGGAGTCAACTTGCTATGTCGTTCAGATAGTCAACATTCCGCCCATTGCACCAGAAAGTGACGATAAGCCAATGAATGGCACGCCCTTCTCCCATCGAAAGGTCTTATGAACCCGTCGTTGCCCAATGTTTTTCAACTATCGACGCGCTCTCGTGCGGCACGGCTTCAACCTACGGATGTTTTTGCGTCGGATTGAAAGGGAAATATGGCATGATCAAAACCTTTGACACCCCAACCTCATTTCCTGCGAGAAGAACCTTTCTATAATGTTCCCAACCACTCCTGGGGACAGCGTGTACAGTATGATTCGAGGGTGGAAACTGAAACGGACGACGAAATCCTACGATTGCCCACGTCTCTTTCTACCGAGAGCTCACTCATGTGGCATTCGCGTCTCCGACGCAGGGTTCCCCGTGTACAGTGGCCCATTGACCGCATATGGATCGCCATCATGGCTGCGACTTTTGGGCCGCTCTTCTTTCCCTCGTTTGAGCATTCGTTGATCCTCTCGAGCACGCCCTTGAGCACCACATGCACCCAGTCAATTACGGCCGGGAAATGCGCCATTCCATTGACGCTAGTGGCCATTGGCGCCTATTCCCATGATCTGCAGATTGACGGAGACAGTGCCATATATCCAGAGGGCGGGTGAGGTCAATACGACAATCTGGTAACGTTTTATGTCTCTTTCGTGTTCAAGCCTCGGAGACGTCAACGGTATCCGACAGATCAAAACACCCAGGAGAAACAAGCAAGCACACACGCCGACCTCAAAACAAAGCTGTCGATTGACCAGGACACATGGACATGGGCCATCTGCAACGGAAAGGCCGAGTTTCGTTACAATCGCACTCCGTTGCCACTCACTGCAACAGGCAAAATGTCCTGCCATCGTTCTTCGGAACTAGCATTCGCTTGACTGGACATTTTTTCCTGACTGGGACCCTTCCTTGCCGCCGAACTGTCAGCACATATCTTCATTCGTGCGGGCGCTTCGTTACTATGTCGTTGATCGGGATGGGGAGGGAACCGACCAGGATTTGTCTACCTAATTGCGTCCGAGAAATTTCTCAAATAGTGACCTTCTCCGCCTATCGAAGACGGCGAGAAGGGGAACGAGTGTTCGGTTTTGTCAAGACACTCGACAGTGGTCGAGGTCGGGTTATCGAACATGACGCCTTCCTTCTCATTAACTGGACACTGCACCTGTTACCCCAGACCCAAATCAAATGGAGCTTCGGCACCCACCAGCCAAACCAGCCAAACCAGCCCCTCCCCGCCGCTGAACGAAAATAAACCGGCGGCAGCAACCTTCGAACGGTGTGCTCATCTAGGAATTCAGACTTCGGCACGCCTGGTCACCTAAAGGAGAGGTATCCACCTCGTTCACAACTGTCAACATTACATGAAGCAGCTTCAACAGAAGAAAAATCAAGCCAAGCATAAAAGGGGCAGTGTCTGAGTCGCAGAAGGGCCTTTCGGGGGACAGGCCACGAGGTTTGGGAAGAAGTTCAGTCCTGCGAAACACAGTACATAATGGTACGGAAAGGCACAAGAAGCTCCTGCCTGCTTTCAGACGCAAGTCAACCCTCCTCAGTCAAGACCGCCTAGTCCTCAGCCACCTTCCCAGCCAGCACCATTTAATAAAACCACCCATGTTCCTCCCTGGTAGACAGTCATTTTCGGTGCGGTTGTAGTTGTAGATCGGGTATTTTCTAACAATGGAATTCCTTGTGACATGGAATGGGTCCTGCCAATGTCGGAAAAATAGAGAATAGCATAAATGCATCCGTTCATGATCAGAATGAAGAGCGTGATCCTGCTAACCAGAATGAACGGTGATCGTCAAATTGGTAAGAATAATCAGCAGTGGCAATACAGATAAGAATGATTAACGTGGATGAGCTCTGACAAGCATGTTAAATATGGATGAGCAAAATATTATATTCCAACAGTAATACATAGTTATACTCCAGAACTGGATCGAAATAAAAACAAGCCCTCCGTGGATTTCCTCTCTGCCACATCGTTTGCAACCTTCGTAGCTGTCCAGACAGAGCTGCCGTCGGCGTTCACGTCATTGATGCCTGTCGAGGATGGGTAGTGCTGAAGGGTAAGTGGCCGGCTGCGGGCTTGCGTCATGGGTCCGACACGTTGGGGGAGTGGATTTTGCCTTCGCATATGCTGGTAATGATGGAGGAGTGTTGGTGACTAGAATGGGTGTATAAAAGAACATGAACCATTATAACAACCTCATGTGTCGTCGCGTCTTCATCACATTGTTTTGGGCTTGCCGCACCGTGACCAGACTCGTGTTGGCCATCTGCGTCATATCTACTGGAAACGATGGGGAAATTTCTGCAACATAGTCAGTATATATAAAAACCTCCCATACCCTTAGTTGTGTGCCTCATATCTGGGGTTGTCGCATCTCCGTTGTCATGTCGTGTCGATATTTGCTGGTGAGATATATAGTTTATGAACTTGTAGTGAGGGCCGTTGCTTCACACGGCAGGTACGAGTTCTTTCTTTTTTTGATATCCAGACTAGCAGAATAAATTATTTAAAAAATTACCTAGTACAATTTAAATTTATAGACCTAGTAAATTATTGCATAGGTCACATTGCACCAGTAGACTTAGATTGAAATATATTTATCCAACTATCTACTACATA
>Ga0307508_10003030_pt1 | contig 17304 bp, 19 predicted proteins | sample 9_EM_MG_FD_203089 | JGI IMG/M metagenome (GOLD analysis project Ga0307508, IMG submission 203089) | Populus trichocarpa ectomycorrhiza microbial communities from riparian zone in the Pacific Northwest, United States - 9_EM | ecosystem: Host-associated > Plants > Roots > Unclassified | place...
CTCACAAGTAAGGGACGCTGTGAACAATTTGGTTGGTCCGTGCTTGATATAGACTTTCATGAAAGCTTCCTATTATGACACTTTGTGTAACACCCAAATTTTTAGTCTAAACCCAAGACCAAGTTAGTCCATACCCAACCTAAGTTAATCTAGGTATATAACAAAAGTTACAAGAGAATTTTTTTTTCTCTCTCTTCTAATTATTGTGGCCGTCGTGACCCTCCCCTCATCAAACCAAAGATTTTAATTTTTGATCTTGAGTTTTTGGTTCAAGAAAGGTGGAAGTAGCAAGTAATTCTCTTTCATGTTACTTTCGATAATGGTTTGTTTATGGAAGGATTGAAGAAGAGATTAGGGTTTATAAGAATTTAAAATTTATATTATTAAGATTGATTCATGATCATTAAAGGTTTAATGTTAACTGATTGATTTGGAGTATGTTGTTAAAAATAAGGATTTGTAAGTTGATTTGTTTAAATTGATATTTATAGGTTAAGAAATTCATTTCAACCTTGTTGAGAAATCTGGACAGAATGGTCTTGAGGTTGAAGATGATAAAATTTTATTTTGGTCCTTGATTTATGAAAAGTATAGTTTAGTCCCTAAACTTTGGAAAAATGATAATTTGACCCCTAAATGTATTTTGAGATTCTAGACAGTGTTATTATGAGGTTAAGGATGATGAATCTCAGTTTGATAATTGATTTGGAATATTTTTATTTTGGTCCCTCAATTTTGGGAATTTACATTTTAGTCCCTAAACTTTATGAAAATTACAGTTCGGTCCCTGATTCGTTCTAGACAGAATTGAGGATGGTTTATGGGTGAAATTTCAGTATGGTTATGTATTTACAGTTTGATCCTCCAATTTTGGTAAAATTACGTTTTGGTCCCTGTTTTGAAAAATTGTCATTTTAGTCTCTAAACTTAGGAGACTAAACCTGGTTTTATTTTATGCATTGGAATATGTTATTTGTTCTATTTTGAGTTTTTTTTAGTATATTTCATAAATTTATTGTTGATTCTCCTATCGATTTTCAATAGGATTTTCGGGTTTTTCATTTGATATTCTTTTTAGTTTTATATTTTTCAGGTGAGTGGGATAATCTTTAATGTGCATGTAATACAAATAAATATGTATAATTATATGATGAGTACGCCTAGTTAATTTCTTAAATATTTATATATGTTGCTTTATTTTCCGAGCACTCATTTATTCTTGAATTTGCACTCGTATTCTGTCAAATTAAATTCTATTCGATATAATGTACCTTTATTTGATGATTATATGAATATGTATTATGTCTTGATATAATACTTGTCAATAACTCAATGCTAACGGAAAATAGTTAGCCTATATGCACATAGTATTCTGTATGCCTAGCTGGTGAGAGAGGCATCAACATGTGGCGACTGATCCTCCCACAGTGGTCACCTTTGGGTGTCATCTGGTCACTTTCGGGTCTCATCTGATCTCTAACATGTATTCCACTACTTTATAATAATATGCTTAGTATGTATATTTATATCAAGTTAAATCAACTCGCAAACTATTAATATCTAAAATGTATATTAAATGTTATTCCCTCACTGAGTTGGTTGAACTCACCTCTCATTCTTAATATTATTTTAGGTTCTTAGTTTTTGATAGCAGGTGGACTTTGTTGAGTGTTCCTGCTTCTTCAATTTTGGTCAGTATGCCTTGCTTGTTTTACAAGGCCTTTCTTTTAGTTTTGATTCAATATCTTAGACGCTCTATTATTACCTTCTTTTAATTAAGTTTGAATTTTGACAATATAATAAGTATTATAAATTATTGATGAGAAATTTTGAACTATCATTTGGTTTCATTAGTTTTGAATAATATAATATTTCTAAAGATTATTAAATGCTATGTATTTTTAAATAACTTATTCTTTTGATATGTTCGTTCTGAGGCTTAATATAGATAGGGTGTCCTTTCAATACCCCTCCTACGTTGCTGATCATAAACCTGAGATTTGGGTCGTGACACAATGCCACTTGGTTTTTTCGTGTAGGCCATACTAAATCTCGTCTTGTTAAAATAAGCATATTTTTAGCTAGTTACATGTATCTTTGGAGTGATATGCCGTTTATGCTACCTAAAGAGATGGGTGAAGCAAAGTGCAAGTCAATTAGCGAAGAAGCCACTTTTCAATTTCTTAAAAAAAAAGAGCCACTTCTCAAGTTGAAAGAGGACAAACCGAACAGTCAGTGCTATCTGATGGTCGCAACCTCGCCAATGATTTGGACTTCCTGGAGACAGTTGGTGGTTGGTCAGATGAAGTGAAATGGGAAATGATATCTCAAGTGTGGGTGGAGATGCTAACTTTTGCTGCGATTCATTGTGGTTGGAAAGAGTATGCAAAAGCACATAGTCAAGGAGGAGAGCTACTCTTTTTTGTTGCAATTCTTATGTCTCATCTTGGCATAAATGACCAGTGTATCTATAAGTAATTACTTAGTATACTTTGCATATGTTATTATTCCTTTTTTTCATTTGTTTATTTGATAATAAAAACCAGTACTTTTTTTTTATGTACACTGAGAATGGTCTACTCAGAGGATCTGCTGGAATCTTAGAATAGTCCAACACCTAGTCATTCAGTCATTTCTAATTTTATTGTATTGATGGGTTTTATTTTGTATTTTATTTCGGCGTTCCATTTCTAATTTTAATGTATTGATGGGTTCTATTTTGTATTTTATTTCAGAGTTCCATTGACTTAATTTTATTCTGAGCGGTCAATAAAACTTCGACTATTATAAAAACAAAAGTACGTTTTTTTTATATAATAATCCAAGATTTTATTAAAAGCATGTTGGCCATTTAGAGGATGGCTACCATTAAAAGATATAGTATTGACATAAAGGAGAACGAACAAATAGAAAAAAAAAAAAAAACTAGATAACAAAAGAAAGGCCTACATCATGGTACCAAAAGCCATAAAAACATTCATAGCTTCATAATTTTTTAACCAAGTAGATAATTGATGGAGTGTCAGAAAAAAAAACATGAGTTCAGATCTAGTTTAACATCATTGAAACCAAATTATTTCTAGTTAACCAGATACTTTAAGTAATATCATAAGAGAATGGTTGTCATGGTTGTCATGTTTTTCTATAAACTTGCCTTTAACCCTCATTGGTAATTAAACCAGGAGCTCATCAAGTGTACGTGGAGCACACTAAAAGACCCCCTGTCATAGGGTTAAAATCCGTCATGGTGTAGGCTAACGAAAAGCATTGCTGGATAGTAGCTATGGGGTGGCAACTCGCGTGACAGTAGCGAAAATCGGCAGAGTGTGTTTGCGGCAGCACGCAACAGCTAGCACAACAACATACTGACAAGAGTTGAGACTTGGGCGAGGATTGTCCAAGGCTTGACGAAACAGTGTTGGGATGACACAATGGGACAGTGGGGAGTTTGACAGCACTGATGAGATTGGCAGCATCGACAAAATTGGCAGCAGGGGCTGACGATAAGTCTGGATAATAGGCAGTCCTAGACTTGGCGTAAACACTACTGGCAGGAATGGCAGCATGCATCGACAGTGGCATTGTGCATGAGAGTTGGCAGATTCGGCAGTAGTGTACATCAACGATTCGGCAGGGCATGGTTGATGTTCGGCAACGAATCCAAACTTGGATAACGGACGGTCCAAGGCATGCGAGGCAGTTACATTGACAACATGTGTGCTGGCAGTGGGTAGTTGGCTTGTGGGAGAACATGCCAATGCAGTTGCAGCAGTTTTGGGAGCAGTTATCGGCAGTTTTTTATGTGGGGAAGAAGTGGCCAAAACATGGGATAGTAGGTGCTCCACCTGTGCAAGAAGTTAGGGGCAGTTTCTACTTGTAACTTCCATTGTCTTATAAATAGATAGGCTGTAAATTGTGTAGCATGCAGAATGAAAATGGGCATAGCACACAAGATGGACTTTGTGTAATCCTTTAGTTGAGTTAATGAAAAGGTTGGGACTTGTTCCTGTAATCTGCTGTGTTGTTCATTCTGTTCATATTAATTAGTGTTATTCCGCTTGATTGTGACATTGAAAAAGTGTGGGGATCTCTTGGGTTTGTGGGATAAACTAGTCGTAGGCAAAACACGAGTGAATCGATGAGGGAAAGGCTGAGTCTAACGGGACTAGACTGCCGCGCGAGGTCTGTTTTTGGGATGAAAAATTGACCTCGTGACACCCCCCACCATGAAGGAAATTTGGTCCATATTTTCGATGTAAATTGACATGTAACAACATATGATCCAATGTCTCTAAAATAATAGTTGTATAAAATGGACAAAAGGATTGTTCCAAGGATAAAAGATGGTGACCACATAACAAACACCTTGTACACAGTTTATGTTAAATGGCTAACCATATAAATGTTTGAATCTTTGGAGGAGATGTAAAGTTTCAAACCTGTGTTTGAAAAGAGCATGATTCAGTACACTCTATTATATCAATTGAAGTGTTGCAAGATTTCATAGTAAACTACCTATCCCTGCAAGGAGTCTATACCTTCAAATCTGATTTAGTATGATCTAGCCGCACCTCCTGAAGAGCCTGATATAAAGACATTGCCTGCTCAATTTCAAAAACTCTGAGTGTCCTTTTTTAGTTTTCCACACCTAGTTGACATTTACCCATGATCCCATTTACGAGATTATTGTTGTTGGCGCACTTGAAATCCTGTATTATCTTGGAAACATGAATTTTAGTGGAGTCTCACCCGACCATCTATCACTCCAAAAAGAAATAGTCAGTCCATTTCCCACCGCATAACTAGAGCAACCTCGTGGAGTTTCAGAAGTAACTGCACCAGGTTGTATGAGAGAAGCGATTCATTACCAAACACATGATAATCATTTTCTAAAAATAAGAAGACCATTTTCAAAGATAGGTCTATATTTTTTTGCATATAACCTCCTGCCATCTAGCTTTAGGTGATAAGTTTAGCCTCCACGACCACTTGAATAGCATAGCTTTGTTCTTTCCCAAAAGTGCCAAACCATCAAAGAATTCTCTTCACCGTTAATAGGGATTGGATAGTGGCCGGTATAAACACTAGGGTATCGTCAGCATACAACAAGTGAGTGAAATACTCTCCGTATCTCAATTTTAGACATCTGAATAAACAAGCCACTGATGCATGGTGAAACAAGACTGCTAATCCTTCTACAAAATGTTAAACAAAAATGGAGATAATGAATCGCCTTGATGAATTCCGCGAGTGACTTGTGTTAGTTGATTGTTTTTAGGACTGCAACGTGTCTAAGTATCAAAAAGTATCAGAAATTATTTTATGCTTCCATTCTGTTTTTAGTTTGTCCTAGTCTTTAAGAAGTGGTTAGTTTATTGAAACATGTTGCTGTTCATGGCTTAATTCTTGGTCTCAGTTATTTTTCAGTTGCTATATAATGTAAGCTTGTTGCATAATAAAATTGAATTCCCAGTTTGCATTCCCTTACCTACTATTTCTATCTTTCTTCTTTCTCCATATCCATAAACTTCTACCTCTGTTATACTCCTTTCTTTCTTTAAAACTTACAAATTGGTATGAGAGCTTTTTTTTCTTAAGGGATCTGTGTGTGAGCTTGATGTATCATGGAAGCTGAAACAAGTTTCTCCTCAATTGCTCCACCAGTGTTCAATGAAGACAACTACCAGATTTGGGTAGTACGCATGGAGACATATTTGGAAGCTTTAGATCTTTGAGAAACAATGGAAGAAGACTATGATGTTCCTGTACTTCCAAACAATCCCACCATGACACAGATCAAAACTCATAAGGAGATGAAGACGAAGAAGTCGAAGGCCAAAGCATGCTTGTTTGCTACGGTGTCATCAATAATCTTCACAAGAATAATATCCCGTAAGACATCCAAGTCTATATGGGATTACCTTAAGGAAGAATATATAGGAGATTAAAGGATAAGAGGAATGCAAGTTTTAAATTTGATAAGGGATTTCGAGTTGCAAAAGATGAAGGAATTTGAAATAATTAAAGAGTATTTAGATAGACTTCTTGGAATTGCAAATAAAATCAGGCTACTCGGGTTTGAACTTAGTGATTCAAGGATTGTAGAAAAAATCCTTGTCACAGTACCTAAAAGGTATGAAGCGACAGTTACCACCTTGGAAAATACCAAGGATCTGTAAAACATTTCCTTGGCAGAATTATTTAATTCCCTACAACACAAGAGCAGAGACGACATATGAGGCTAGAGGTAAACACTGAAGGAGCCTTATTTACAAAACATCACAAAGCTTACAAAAACAAAAGGAAAGAGAAGAAAGGCCAAGAGGGAAATTCTTTTGCTCCTGTTTTGAATAACAACAAAAGCAAAAAAGGAAGCTTCAAGGGTAAATACCCTCATTGCCATCACTGTAAAAAGAAAGGTCACCCTCCATTCAAATGTTAGAGGAGCCTGATGCAAAATGTTCAAAATGAAATCAAATGGGACATGAAGCAGTAATTTGCAAGGGAAAAGTTTAGCTGCAGGAAGTTGACGCCCAAGTTGCAGAACAAGAGGATGAAGATCAGCTTTTTATAACATCCTGCTTTGCAAGTAGTAGTTTGACTGAAAGCTGGTTAATTGATAGTGGTTATACCAACCACATGACCAATGACAAGAAACTGTTCAGAGATTTGAGGCCAATTGACACTACTAAAGTCAAAATTGGCAATGGTGATTACATCTCTGTCAAAGGAAAAGGGACAATCACTATAACCAGCACTGCAGGCACAAAAACAATTTCTGATGTTCTCTACAAACCAGAAATTAATCAAAATTTATTGAGCGTAGGCCAATTGATTGAAAAAGGCTTTAAAGTGATCTTTGAAGATAGTTTCTGTCACATACTGGATGTCAACAGTGAGGAAATTCTCAAAGTGAGAATAAAGGAAAAAGTTTTTCTTTTGATCCTATCAAAGAAGAACTTGTTGCATTCTCCACGAAAGCTTGCAACATTGAGATATGGCACAAGTGACTTGGTCATTATCACTTAGAAAGGATGCAACTTATGCAGGAAAGGGAACTCATAATTGGCTTACCAACCTTTGAAGATCACTTACCGATTTGTCATGCTTGTCAATACGGTAAACAAAATAGGAGACCATTCCCAAAGTCATCCTGGAGAGCCACTTACAAGTTGCAGCTAATCCACACAGATGTATTGGGTCCTCAAAGAATTGAATCATTAGCAGGTAGTCGATATTACATTGCTTTTATTGATAATTTTTCTAGAATGTGCTGGATTTTTTTTCTTGAAATTCAAGTCAGAAATAGCTGGAGTTTTCTGGAAGTTCAAGAAAATGGTAGAAAATCAAAGTGGTTGCAAAATTCAAGATGTAAGGTCAGATAATGGAAAAGGAGTAGACTTCAGCAGAATTTAATATGTTTTGTGAAGAAGCTGGCATTGAACACCAGCTTACTGCTCCTTACACTCCTTAGCAAAACGGAGTAAGTGAAAGGAGAAACAGATACATAATAGAGATGGCCAGATGCATGCTACATGACAAGGAGTTGCCCAAAATTTTTTGGGCTGAAGCGGCCAGTACTGCTGTTTTCTTGCAGAACAGATTACCCACCAAAGTATTGAAGGATAAAACTCTATTTGAGGCATGATATGACTATAAACCTTCACTTAATTTTCTTAGAGTGTTTGGTTGCTTGTGTTTCTCTCACATTCCACAGGCCAAGCGGGATAAACTTGACAAAAAGTCAGAACCAGACATTTTTGTTGGGTATAGCTCTTCCTCAAAGGCATATAAGGTTTATCAACCTCAAACAGGGAAGATAATTGTCAGTAGAGATGTGTTCTTCAATGAAGAAGAGAAATGGAATTGGGAACAAACAAAAAAGGCATCCACGAGCAAGCAAAAATCAATTCTTTCCTCCCAAACAAGAGAAGAGTAAGCATCAGAACAGTGGCAAGAAGAATTGGAAGATGATCTACCAACTCGTGGAACAAGACCGCTCCATGATATTTATCAGAGATGCAATGTGGCCATTTATGAACCTGCTGGTTATGAAGAGGCTATTAAAGATATTAAAAAAAAATGGTAGAATGCAATGGAGGAGGAGCTGTCAATGATAAAAAAGAATAAGACTTGGGAGCTAGTTGACAAGCCAAATGATAGAAAAATTATTGGAGTAAAATAGGTGTTTAGAACCAAGCTCAATATAGATGGATCCATCAACAAACACAAAGCCAAGCTTGTTGTCAAGGGATATGCTCAAGTCTTTGGAGTTGATTACTCGGATGCATTTGCCCCTATTGCTAGATTGGATACTATTCAGCTTGTGCTAGCTATAGCAGCTCAAAATAGGTGGAAGGTGTTTCAACTAGATGTAAAATCTGCTTTTTTGAATGGTATTTTACAGGAGGAAATCTATGTTGAACAACCCGAGGGATTCTTGGAACAAGGTGAAAAGGAGAAGGTCTACTTACTCAAGAAGGCTCTATATGGCTTGAAACAAGCACCTAGAACATGGTATAGCAAGATAAATGAGCATCTGTCAAGCCTAGGATTTCAGAAAAGCTTGTCAGAGGCTAATCTTTATGTGAAATGTAAAGGAAACGATCTGCTTATAGTCTCTCTTTACATTGATGATCTTTTAATCACAGGTGGCAATGCCAAGCTTATTGAAGAGTTCAAAAGGGAAATGATGAAATTTTTTGAAATGACAGACCTTGGACTTATGGCATACTTTCTGGGAATGGAGATCAAATAGTTAGAAAATGAAGTTTTCATCTGTCAAAAGAAATATGCCAAGGAAATTCTCAAGAAGTTTTATATGGAGGACTGTAAGGCAATGGCTACTCTAACGAATCCAAAGGAGAGCTTAAGTAAGGAGGACGACATAGACAAAGTTGAAGAAGGCTATTTCAGAAGCATGATTGGTTGCCTAATGTACCTAACGGCAACCAGACCAGATATTCTTTTTGCTGTAAGCATTCTCTCTCGTTACATGCATTATGCTAGTGTAATGCATCTTAAAGCTGCAAAAAGAGTCATTAGATACATCAAAGGAACTATTGACTTTGGTGTAAAATTCAAGAAGTGTCAAACTTCAAGTTGCTGGGATTTTCTGACAGTGATTGGGGTGGATTAGTGGATGACATGAAGAGTACATCTGGGTACTGTTTTAGCCTAAGATCAGGAGTTTTCTCATGGAGTTCCAAGAAGCAAGAAACTGTAGCACAATCTACTGCAGAGGCTGAATTTATTACTGCTACAGCAGTAGTGAATCAAGCATTATGGTTGAGGAAGTTGTTTTGTGATTTACATTTGAAGCAACAAAATGATACAGAATTGTTTGTGGACAATCAGGCAGCAATTACAATCTTCCACAATCCAGTTTTTCATGGAAAGACCAAGCATTTCAAGATCAAATTTTTCTTTTTAAGAGAAGTGCAAAAGGAAGGAGAAGTGAGCCACATTTATTGTAGATCTGAAGATCAGCTTGCAGACATTTTTATAAAACCTTTGCCAGTAAACAAGTTTGATCTTCTTAGGCACAGACTCGGAGTTTGCAGCTCCTAAAACATGGAGGAGTGTTAGTTGATTGTTTTTAGGACTGCAACGTGTCTAAGTATCAGAAATTGTTTTATGCTTCCATTCTGTTTTTAGTTTTTCCTAGTCTTTAGGAAGTGGTTAGTTTGTTGAAACATGTTGCTATTCATGGCTTAATTCTCGGTCTTAGTTATTTTTCAGTTTCTATATAATGTTAGCTTGTTGCATAATAAAATTGAATTCCCAGTTTGCATTCCCTTACTTACTATTTCTATCTTTCTTCTTTCTTCTTTCTTCATATCCATAAACTTCTACCTCTGTTTTACTCCTTTCTTTCTTTAAAACTTATAACTTGGAACTCTATGTTGGGAATTCCGGCTCCCCTATGCGCGGACTGGTGATGTTCTGATAGTTGCCCATTAGAGGCTAAGCACACTAAGACACAATATTTAACGTGGTTCGGCAAATTGCCTACATCCACGGGAGAGTTCCATATTATTAGAGATAGAGAAAGGATACAATACAAATACATGAAGGAGAAGGATCACTTCACTCAAACTCAACTCCCAGCTCTTATTGCTGCACTTGCAGCTGCTGCAATGGCAACAAGGCTACAGCTATTGCAGCTCTTCACTTTCTCTCTTGGTCTCTCTACTGCACTCACAATCTCTCTCAAACTCTGCTCTCTCTTGGTGCCTATTTATAGGCACGAATGGTGCCACCAGCTCCAGCTCTTCTTCAACAATGGTGGCTGCCAACCTTTGACATTTGGGATGGGTGCACATGGTTGGTGCAGCTCCAGCTGCTGCATTTGTCAATGGATGGTGCTGTCCATTAATGGTTGCTGCACATTAATGACAACAAACAATCACCCCCTTTGCCATTCATGTGGAGCAACTGTCCTCTTGCTTCTTCAGCACAGGCTTGCATCTTCAGCTCTTCCAAGCTTACCATTCTGAAAGCATCTTTGGCCAAGTTTACAGGTACTTGCCACACCTTTCAATCACCAGAGTCACCAAAGCACACCTTTTCTCACACAAAAAGGATCACTACAACCAGATGGTTTGCCACATCACATCTGAAGAGTGTTATCGCTTGTCTCTAGAACATACAACATTCCCCTTCGAGCGTATCAACCATGCTCGGTCCGAAATGATTTTATCAAGCCTTACACCAAGGCTTACAATACCCCTTCAAACAGATATTCCAAGTGCGACAGTCATTATCTGAGTATCTCAATATGATCACGAGCTCACCACTCTTCCAATAGTCTACTCATCCAGGAGTTGCGCCTGCCCTCTGTTCCACCCTAGGAACCACACCTTACTTCTCCGTGAGTCTCTCGCTCTTAGTCCTAAGAGTCCAGGTAGCTCTCCACCTTTACCGATGGGGGCAACCCATTAAAGGTTGATCCACATCTGTCTTGATACTCTGAGTATTACAATGTCATTACCAAGCTCACCACCTTAACAAGAGTCAACTTGTTCCCGGAACCTGCGCTTGCCCTCTGCTTATTCATAACAGTCACATCTTAATGCTCCACAAGTCATCCACTTATTGTCCAAGGCAAATGTCTTCTAGCTCATTGATCTTTAGCATGGGGGCATTATCCATGAAAGTCAATCCTGCATTTATCTTCATACTCATCATAGCCACTTCATTGGCTATACACCTGTATCTGTCCACTATTATCCAGCCATCACATTGGCTATGGGGCGTTCTGAACTGGGGTCATATCATGGCCCACTCACCTTCTCTAAGGTGTCTTTGCCCGTTGTCATGAGGCGGTCTGAATTGGGGCTCCTATCATGGCCCTCACACCTTCTCTCTAAGGTGTCTTTGCCTGTTGTCATAAGATGGTCTGAACTGGGGCTCATATCGTGGCCCTCACACCTTCTCTAAGGTGTCTTCGCCTTTCATAGGCGGTCGCATCCTCCTTCAGCTGAGATGCTTCAAAATAGCTCCAAAATTCTTTACCACCATGTGCACTATGGGAGAGATTATTGCCACTGATCACATAGAAAGAGAAAGTTGTGGTATACTCCTCGCAATCCTCCATCTCAATTTCTATGTTTGGAGCTTCTACGCCTTTCTGTTTAACAGCTCCACCTACACCAACTCTCTTTGGTGTCTTCGCCTTTCATCATAGGCGGTCGCCTTTTATCACAGGCGTTTGCACCCCCTCAATAAGGTGCCTCTACAATAGCTCATCTTTCCATCCTTACATGCATTGGAAAGGTCTTCGCTTGTTGTCTTCATCAAGAGCACAAGAGACTTTCTGATGTACAACTTCTACACAGTCTTTGCTCTAAGCTTCATCTGGGAACTCCTTTTCTTTTTGCACCTGTTGTCTCATTACAGTACCTCATTGGATCTTACGGGTACTTCTGCACAATCTCCGTGTGCCATCATGCAATTTCTGTTCTCCAGATTTCTCCCTATTTCTTGCTTAAGTTTGACAGCAGCTCATCCTGTCACAACACCTGTCCAAGTCAAAATAGGGTGCCAATCTTTATCTTCTTTGCTGTATTTCTCTTCCACTTTCAGGGTCTTCATCAATACTCTCCTCGAGAAATCACAGTCACCGAATCTAACTTCTTTGGAGAAATCACCACTCCATCAGATCCTTGAACATACGGAACCCAACTATTCCTTTATGCCGTTGATTATTACTTAAAAGTGCATTCTCATTAAGGCTTTGTATCATCGTATTGCACTAAAGTATCGTTAAATTCCCTAACTAAAACATGTTTTATAATAACAAGTCTAATAATATAATATATCTTTAATTTATGGTAAATGCTTATTTTGAATGCAGGTATATCTCACAATTCAAAGGATTGATTAATGTGATTAACTATTGAAAGTGAAGAGACAAAAGGAGGACTAGGCTAGAAGAAGAGATGATGGTTCAATTCCAAACTGGAACACCATTTGGTTATTTGATCATAGCTGGAGTTGTAGAACTCGGATTTATGTCCACTTTATATGGATGGAAAGCTAAGACATAGACCTAAAACTTTCATGAGAGTCCAAGACTCAATTCTTCCGTTTTCAAGTTCAAATCTTAGCAATAACAGAGAAGTCGGAACCTGTCCTGCAGCTCAGACACTGTTCGATTTTCAGCTCATATCTTGAGTTCTAGAAGTCCAAATGAGCTCCGGTTTTTTTTTTGTTGGAAAGTTGAGACAATTGCCCACAGCTTTCATGGAACAAAGGGCTCAAATTCTGATGTTAGCAATGACATTTTGGCCAGCCAACAATATCAAAAAATCAGCTAACAATATCAAGAACCAGCAGCTAATAATGTCAAAAACCAGCCACCAAATCAATGGTAGCCTACCAATCAATAGTTCTGAATCTTAGCCTATAAAAGGAGGCACTTGCCATGTATTTAGTCATATTATTTTTCAGATCAAAATCATGTTCTTGCTTTCTCTCTTTATATCTTTGTAATGTTCAAGTTTTCTTTCATACTATATTAATCTCTTGTTTATGCTTTTTCATTTCCCTTCCTATAATTAGTTAACTTATATCATGTTTATGTTCTTATGTTGTTTATTTATATTTTTCTTCTTCATTATGTTTAGCTAAGTTAATTATGTCAAGGTGAAAAGGTTTTACTAATGGTGTTAGAATAGGTATAATATAAACTCAACATGGACTTCAATGTTTATATCCAAGAAAGTTTGTTATTAACATGTTTTATCTTTTTGTCTTACTAATTCTTAATACCTTGCTTGTTAAATGGTTAATCTAGATTTGTGTTGTATAACACTTGGTACATCAAATGCTTGATCCTTCGTAGTTTTCGGCCGACATCGTTGTTATGATAAGAACTTGATTTGTTGTTAACATAAGCTAGCAACATGAATACCTGATGATATTTATAAGTATGGTGTTATTTAGATAAGATGATTAATATGATCATGTTAATAATTTATAATGAGCTAATAACGATAAATCATCCGATTGGAACCTCCTTTGTGTGTGGTTTTCAATTGAGTAATAAAAAGAGTTTATATTATATTTATTTGAAATACCATTAGTGGATCCTCTAACCTTGACATCTGTTTTATTATTGTTTAATCCTTACATCAATATCATTTCCCAAAACTCTCTTCAACTCCTTTTTTGTTATTATTATCTTCAAATCTTTCTCTTTATTTGTAATTTATACATTTCACCTCTCTGTGGTTCGACTCCGGTCTTGCCGAGTTATTTATTACTTTGACACTCCTGCACTTGGGATAAGACATCAACTTTTTGATCGTGTCAGCCGTCATCTTGATAGTCTTCAACCGTTTCATTACAAACTGCTATAAATACGAAAATAGTACCGAATGGATAATCCTTCCACTAAGCAAGTTCACAGGAAAGATTAGAGGGGTCACACCGGTCCCGCTTAAAACCCAATCTCCTAGACAGAACTTCTTAGGCCATATCTATCTATTTTAATGTCTTTCCGTATATACAACCATTTGCTAGCTTTGTTGCGGCTTTCCTTTACAAGTGATCTGGAATATCTTGGTTTAATACATGATTTCTCAACATCTGGCGAGACTACCAGTGCTTAGATTCGTCAAGATTGGTCTTTGTCAATTTTCACTTTACACCTCTAATTGTCCACATGATCAGGTGTCCAGGGTATCCCAATTTTGACTTTCCATAAGGCAACTAAAAAATTTCCCCACTTAGCAGTTCAACACATGTAATTGGGTAAACATGTGTGATTTTTTTCTTCTTCATCTCCATCGACCACCATGATGACCTTCAGATGCCTCCTAATCGGGCAATCTCTCTTTAATAATTGACCATCACCATTTTTTGTTTCAATCTCAATGATCGGACCATACCATTGCATCTGGAATGATCAAATTAGCTAGAAACAAGTCTGAAATCATCCAAATCGCATTTCAAACGACTAAGATTTGATCAAAAACATTCTGGCCTGATGAGCGGCCCAGATTCAATCTCAGATCCGATTTCACGTAGGATCAGCTACACTGAATCCTATCCCTCGGCTCGAGGCTCGGCTCCAACTCAGCTCGGCTCGTGGCTGATGACATGACTGGTGGGTCCCTCTGTGCTGATGTGTCAGATGACTGGGCGCTGACATGGCATGCCTACTGTGCATGGTGACATCACCATTACATCAGGCTGACGTCATCCTTGGCAGGCTTACTGTGCATGCTAATGTCATAATTACGTCATGCTGACGTCATCATATCCGGGTCGGGTCAGCCCATCCGGGCGAAGAAGATGCTTGGGGCGCGTCTGCGCGCGTGGACAGCCACCTTGTTGGCGCGTGCGGACATGTCCGAGGTCCGATTTCGATGCCGTTTTCACCAGTGGCTTCGTCTCTTTCTCCTCTACATAGTGGTATGGTCAAAACACAATCTTGACAACTTTCATTTTTGGGCAAAATCAAACACCATTTTAAACCATATGCTCTGATACCAATTGTTGGGGATTCTGACTCCCCTATGCGCGGACTGGTGATGTTTTGATAGTTGCCTATTGGAGGCTAAGCACACCGAGACACAATATTTAACGTGGTTCGGCAAATTGCTTACATCCATGGGAGAGTTCCATATTATTAGAGATAGAGAAATGATACAATACAAATACATGGAGGAGGAGGATCACTTCACTCAAACTCAACTCCCAGCTCTTATTGTTGCACTTACGATTGCAGCCATTGCAGCTCTTCACTTTCTCTCTTGGTCTCTCTACTGCACTCACAATCTCTCTCAAACTCTGCTCTCTCTTGATGCCTATTTATAGGCAGGAATGGTGCCACCAGCTCCAGCTCTTCTTCCAAAATGGTGGCTGCCAACTCCATCTCTTCTTCAACAATGGTGGCTGCCAACCTTTGACATTTGGGATGGGTGCACATGGTTGATGCAGCTCCAGCTGCAGCTGCTGTATTTGTCAATGGACGGTGCTGTCCATTAATGGTTGCTGCACATTAATGGCAACAAACCCAACACTCTCGAGTAGGGGATCCATTATCAAGAACTAATAATTGTATAGTAGAGAGACATTCTAGTACCTTGTGTTTGATGAAAGCCCTAAATGTCAAATAGTGACCGCCAACATAGACAAGTTTTCCTAAACGTTCTGAACTTTTATTTCTTGTAGCATTAGATGAAGCTTCTCTCCTTTACTGAGGGGGGAAAAAAGGGGAGAAAGTTTTATAAGATTTCTTTTCTTGAGAGGATGGGAAGTAATAAGTGGTCATAATAAAGTTTTAGCTAATCGAAAGCAAGTTATTCCATTGGTCCTTCTATTTTGTAGTAATGATTGTGATGAGAGCAAGTGTTTATTCTTTATTAAGAATATCCTTTGATATTGATGGTAAGAAGTAAAGTATTTGTACCAATTCATACTCTTGCAGCATCATTCATATAAATGAAGCACACGATTTTGTGGAACCAGGACTAAAAAATACACAAAATTCAAGTTGGCAGCACAACCAGTAAATTAGTACACCAGAACTGCTCTTTCCATAATATTCAGTTACGTTTTAGCTGCAGAGGTATGAGTTGCATGTTTCTGCCTTTCATTGCTTCATTTCTCTAAGTCTCTCTACGTAAGTTTGAAAGTTTTTTTTTTCTTTTGCTTTTGATATTATACATATAGTTGAAATAAGATTTATAGTAGAAATAGGTGTTGCCATTCCACGTGTTAGAGAACATAGATTGTAATATAAACCTATTCGTAAACATCACCGAGCTTATAAAACAATTGTTGAGATCTTATTCAACTTTGATTTTATGTATTAAATATTTTAAAGCTTGATTTTGATTATATATAAGAATTCTAAGTCAATTCAATACTTCTCTCTTAATATATGATCTTTTTTTATAATTGCTTTCATTTGTTTATTGTTTACTTGGTATTACATTATTCAATGTGATTCATGTGAATTGCTAAGAAAGATGCTATAAATGCATAATTCGGTATACTGTTCTTGCATTATGTGATTACTACGTGTCTAGTATTCTGTTCCATCGATTAATGTCTCTTTAACTAAAGTTCATATCTGGCTTGTATTTCAGGAAAGCAAAGATGAATTGGTATAATTCTTATGAATGTGTTATCGAATTGTGGAACGAATGGGAGCTTCGCGCAATGATTTTGCTAAGTCTCTCGCTGCAAATTTTCCTCATTGTCACAGGTCATCAACGAAAGTATACAGCCGGAATCTGGTTCGGGATGTTTGTTTGGCTAGCATATTTGTCAGCAGATTGGTTGGCAACAGTTACATTGGGTATTCTTGCTAGTAGCCAGGGGGGTTCAGAATCCAAAGGTACAACTTCAAATGCAAGCTTCATCCCGGCATTTTGGGCACCGATGCTCCTTGTACACCTTGGTGGTCCTGACACTATAACTTCCTATTCAGTAGAGGACAACGAAATGTGGTCAAGGCACTTGCTACAACTATTAACCCAACTTGCGGTGGCCTTTTATGCATCGTTTAGGTCATGGTGGAGCAAGGATCCGCTCATATATGTAGTCATTCCCATCTTTGTTTCTGGAGTTATCAAATATGGAGAGAGGGTTTTGGTCCTCTGTTTAGCAAGCTCCGACCAGTTTAGGGACTCTGTAAACAAAGAAAGAGTGGCTCTACAAGGGCAAATAGAAAGGTCATTTCCAGACGAATACTTCGATGGCATGAGCACAGAATATATTGATGACATTTTGGGCTTTAATAGCATAATACCTGAGGCCAAATATCTCCATGAAGCTCACTTGCTG
>Ga0307508_10003031_pt1 | contig 17302 bp, 17 predicted proteins | sample 9_EM_MG_FD_203089 | JGI IMG/M metagenome (GOLD analysis project Ga0307508, IMG submission 203089) | Populus trichocarpa ectomycorrhiza microbial communities from riparian zone in the Pacific Northwest, United States - 9_EM | ecosystem: Host-associated > Plants > Roots > Unclassified | place...
TATCCGGATTCATGCAGGTACATGTCACTCACAATCACGGAGCGGTTCCAAGGACCCCTGGTTCCTGTCAACGAAAAGTTCCCATCCGCGAGAGATAGACCTGCTCGCTACAGCCAACGGTACATATATTCTTTTTTGGTTGACGACTTGCAATTACCTTTCATTCTTGCTATAAATATTTTGCCAAAATGAGGGCGCCTACTGGAGTTAATTTAGTTACCGAGGTACCTTGCCACGGAAATCTCCGGTTAGAAGTTGATGTCGATCGGTTCCTTACTTTCGGCCGGACACGTGGACCTCCCTTTCAGAACTCTCACATTGCCATAGAGCAAGCAATGGCAAAAGTATCAAACTTGTAAGTTGTGAGGTATGTCGACATAAGTAAAATTGATTACGACAGTCCATGTAGTTTTCTATGTCTGTTTCAATCGGGAGCTTCTTACAAGCTTCTTACGGCCAATTATAAAATTCGTTATCAGAACACAGCCTGTGAGGGTTCACACCCTTTGTATATCCGGTACGAATTCTCCGATATGAAGGGGTGCTTCATCGATCACTTTCACAAGCGATCGTGACGCGTTAATATGAGGGAGTTTGACCCTTCACTCTGGGTAGTTTCTGTTTCGAATGAAGAGACTCGACTCAAGGCCATCTTTTCGAGAGATATTACCAAAAGATTGCCACTTAGTGTTCAAGTTCTATTGTACTTGTATGCCATGTTCTGGTTCTGATCTAACTCTAACTTTCGTCCTACAACTTGAACCATGATCTACCGAGTCGGATTGCATCGCTATCTATATCTGTCCTTTGATTCGGAAATCATCAGAGTCAACAAGCCTAGTTAACGACGTTTCCCCCTAAATTTCAAATAGTAGGTGCGTTCATAAAATGGCGTCACATATGATCTGAAATTCAAGAGCGTTATAAATGAAGGATTCATTGACATAAATGCTCATAACTGCAGCTGGTGGAAAAACGTACCGGTTTTCCGAAAGGGGGTGATCCGGCCTGTCATTTTCAGTGTGAGGAGTTTCATGTAAACTAGATTATATACTTTGCGAGCGCACGTTGGCCCTTTGTAGGTCAGAGTCGAACTAGCTACCCGATAGTCCTGCCATTGCAGGATTCTGTCCGACCAACCGATGTCGGTCTCTATGGTTTCTTACGGACTCCTTCTCCCCATATCATCGCTGATTACCATCGCTCCCGGAAATTACCCTCTGATTCCGCCAGGCTTCTATGACCCACATGCCTGAATCTTACGCCGAAAAATCTCCCATTGCCCTATGAGCTAATACCTTAATGTTGACGTGAGCACCACAAGTATCGATTTATTCTGTTTGCGAAGCACTCTCATGGCCGAGCACGGTTTCCTTCAGGTCCAGTGTCAACAGTGTGGCCAAGTGGCAAGGCCCTCGGGCAATGTCGGCCCAGCCGAGTTTCTAATGCCATCTTTTGCACCTTATGTACGATAAGTCCGATATACATTATTAAAGTATGATAAGGAAGAACAACACTGTAACCATAATTTTGTTGCTATACCTTCTCGTAGCTCAAAGTGAATGGAGTCAAATAATAGATTATACTGGGAAGTACATGTAGAGAGAGAAGATATTTTGGCAGAAGAGGAGCGGGGGAATGGATATCAAAACGGGAGAGGCGGGTGGTCTTGAATCAGACGGGTTTTCTTAATATATGTATCTAGTTGGTCGTATGGATTATAGTGCGTTCTGTGAGTAGATTGTACGCTGCTGTTACATGTCTGGTACCTAAGATCTAATCGAAGACTTATTGTCGGTGATCCTCGCGGGGTCAATGATACAATCGCAGAAGACACTACGGCAGGCTGTGTGTCCTTAACGACAGTTGAGTAGAACCCCGACTCTATTGATATACTTATATCTACTTGCAGTCCTGGGACGCTTCGCGAGCGTTGTTTGAATTCATCAGGCCCCCGTCTTTGCTGTTCCAAGATCATGACCATCACAGGTTGATTAGGCGCCCACGCTAACGTGGTGTCCTGGCATGTTGTGCGATGTCGATCCCTCCAAAATCCTCCTGAATAACGATAATCAATAAAGTGTGGCGAATCGTTTATCGGCGGGGTAGAGTTATTCCTTGCCTGCGTGCTAACACCCAGCCAGCTCGGATTGCTTCTTTCCTGCTGGGAAACGGCCCAAATAATCACTTCATCGGTGTCGTCCATTAAGGCTGGTGGCAAAGCGATCGTCTGAATTTTGCAAGTTCATTAGTTGAAGCACATCTGACTTAAACTATCTATGTATAACTGTCCTATGTCGAGATGGTCCATGGAAGTTAGTTGATTGCATACTGTAACTCTCCGAGTCTTCGCTGTCACATCAAGTGCATTGGTATGTCTTGGTCTGTGTACTAGTGGCCTTTTTTTAACTCGGCCGGGGTCTGCAGGAGATTCTGATTCCTTAGAGTCACAATATAGTCGCGGGTTAGAATTAGATTTCAAAAAGAAATATCATAGTCAACCGTATACGAGAGCAGGAAGGAGGGTAGATCGAGATGGTCCATTGGCCTCACCGTTTGTTTCATTAATCAAAGTTGTTTTTATCGAGTTTATTGGGACTGAAATATAAGACAGTGCAAAGTCGCTATCGGTGATTGGGCTGATCTATGATAGAGCGAAGTATCTATAGAGCTTCCAGGCCTTCATATAACCCACGAATGTACTGTCAGATGATACATTTGCAAGACAGTGGCGTCCATTCAACTTACCGGCATCGGCTGAAATCCGACCCCAAATCCAAGCCTGTGTGGACATTTCAAGTACCGCCTTTAACAGAGCCTAGAATGCGTAGTGATCTGATATTCGACATCTTCCATGATGGACGCTTTCTGGCATATAGGGTGACGATGACGCCACCACATATGGCTGCGCGATCACCTAGATGCGAATGAACGAGTCACGTTCATAAAGTCAAAAGTTCCCCGCAGCAGATGGTCGTTAACGGACTGGAAATTGGGTGACAAGCCTTAGCGTTAGAGCGACCAACTGTGTGCGCCCACCACCTGTTGGAGTGTGTCGGGATTGTTTACCTCAATAGTGGAATTCAATAGTAAGTTAGCCGACGTCAAAAGTCACCGTTCATGAGCTCATCGTCCACATGAACTTGAATGCGTTTCCTGGCAGGCGACCACTTATAGAACCCCTCCCTGACAATTTCAAATTTACGATACGTTTTTAGTTTGGCAATAACACCATGTGGTCGTCATCGACGTCAACGATTGCCAGATTAACTTTCTTGCTACCGAGGTCTGGTCAGCAGTTACGTTTAGTTGATGTCCTCAAGGTGCCCCAAAATTTTTAGTTCCGGTGCTATAGGTGTGTATTGTGTTGAAGGGAATGATGCTTTGCAAACTGTCTGGAATAGGACACTGATACTTATGACCTCCCTTCAGTGGAAGTGTAGATACCAGCGTCATCTAGCAGGTTGACCTAGGGGAAAGTATGGTCCCTTAAACCTGGGGATTCAGACGTTACGGTAAGGTGTTAAGCGAGGCGTTTCCTAGCTGTCAACGATGTCATCATCGCATCTTCAGTGGAACCTGATTATAGTAAGTCGAAGGCGTATCAGAAGAACAGCACCACCTTCTGATACCACTCAGGAAAAGTTGACGCTTGAGCCATAATCAATGATTCCCGGGGTTCGTCATTGTCCGTGTGGATACATACTTGATTATCTTCAGCCCCAAGCTTGTCAAGCTCCATCCTTCGAATTCTTTCCTGATGGACGACGTTATCAGGTGTGCGGATTGACATTATTAGTTTAACCAAGTTGCTGTGTCAAGTATTCGTCAATACGTACTGATCCCACGCAAAACCAGGAGAGGCTATCACGACCCTTTCGAGAAATACTGCCGGCCATACTTACGGAAATGAAATCAGAACTCGAGCCTATCCCCGTTGTCAGTCTATTCAGGATAGGCACCTGGCAGGTCACTAACTAGTAAGGAGACTGAAACAGACAGCTTTCGACAGACTAGTCAACGTTGTATTAAGGGGCAAATTCATTCAATCCAGTCTACCGTAGGAATCTACAACTGGTCTAGGCATGCCACGAGCAGGAATCATCAATTGAGATCGTGCTAATAGAAATGATAAGAATAGAGATATATGGGTGGGTAAAAGTTGGTCCTTGAGGATTTTAATCACCAAAGCTATCAACGTCGATGTCAAAAGAGTGGATTAGATTCAAGGGCTCGTGTTCCATGCAAGGGTAGGATGCCATCGGATCGGCATTCCCGGATGAGGGATTCATTTCTTTGGGGAGGTTCGGTAATCGGGAATTAGTTTTTTGGGTTAGTAATTGTTGATCAAGGGTGTCCTCGGTGCTGGAGGGGGAAGGTAGATAACGGGAAAGAGGTGCGCTTGATGTCTCCTTTGCGTATATACCACATCCTATGATCAGAAAATGTACGAAACGCATAAGATAGCAGAAAGACACTGCGAGTTCCAGAAAGTCAGTTATAGCGATCGAAGATCCGGAAGAATTTTCCAGCAAGCAAATGTTCGGGTTCCGGATTCTAAGGCTTCGGTGTGACCAAAGCTACGAGATAACTGTATTTTACCTTCTCCACTTGAATTTATGGGTACAGTTTAAACTATAATATTGGATCCAGGATTCGTCGGACCCGGAATTCAGTGTATGAGCCTGAGAGAGATAAGCAAAAGCTTTAGATATACAGTTCCACCAGGTGAAGCCTGTCGCAAGAAATCTAGTTATAGTATCCCAGTATGGTGTACAATTAACTGAACGCCCCAGAGCGAGCATTCCCGAAGGAACCGGCACGGTAGACTTGCAACCGTGCAGTGACGAGCCTAAGATGACAATGCATTCCAAGGAACCGCTTACAGAAGGTAATTGAATTGACTAGAAAATTTAGCTCTCATGTTTTCCGAGTTTCTGGACACGACTGTCAGTTAATCGATGAGTCAGAATACATAATGCCCAGAGAGGTGCTGTGTTTGAAGAATTGAATTATTGATTTAAATGATGGTGGTGCACGAGATGCAGATTACGGAAATCATGAATCGGTAGACATGTAAGCCCGCACAGTGTGTTTGAGCTGGCAACCAACAGAAGAGTCTGGAAGGAAGGCTGCATTGTAATATCATTTGTCAGTTGTTGTCCATTACCAAATTCACATAACAATGACGAACTTGAATACAGCCGGCATTGCGACGGAGCCGGTCCATTGAACATGCCTTTTTTTCTTGAGGGGCGGTTAGCGTCCAGAATGAATATGGTACGTCTTGGAAGATCATCAAGCAAGATTAGGGTAGGAACGGGTTTCGAGTACAATTGTGGTCACGATTGCGCCATCTCAGTGGTCACGTGACGCTAAGGAATGGAAGAATAATGCCACGGTGACTTTTAAGAGACCGTAGATATACGAACGTGTGCCAGGGCGATGGTTGAGCGGTTGAAGGGATCAGCCAATGAGGCTTATCTAGGCCCGAATGGGCGAGATCACGGATCTGTTGAACAAACAAACAAAATATATGTAAACCTCGTTGCACTGCTCCAAGCGTTTTCTTTGAACCCTCGTTTCCTCTTATCAAAAAATGCCGTATTCTGTCCCGGCTGTGGGACGTCCTGGCCATCGTCGGTCCTTTTCCCATATCGTTGCCCCGCCTTCAATGTCGGTGGCAACCCCGACGTCCACAACGACAGTGACCACTGGTCCTTTCGCGCCTCTAGTCCTGCCAACCCGTCGTCGTCCCTCTGGCCGTGCTACTTTCCAGGTTGGCTCCAGGGAGGATGACGACGACGACTCACCTGACGAGTCTCCCGAGGATAATACCCACAACGACGACGACGACCGTGGGCATCTACCTCCACTCCGTCTGAAGACAAAATTTCTGTCTTCGTTTGATAATCACCCTATCCCATTCCCGAGGTCCTCGCCTCTACCCTCGCCCACACATACAGAGAGCAAGAAGGAGCAGCCATTGTCTCCTCTCACAGCGACCGTAACAGCTGCCGCAGAAACGGGTACCGCAGCAGCAAGATCCCCACGTCCCTCCGTGTCAAGGACGTCTTCGACCCCAGTTTTGCTCTCAAACGGTAAACCACTCAAGTCATCCTTGAAATCCTCCAACTCCTCCCCGAATATTCCCTTCCCACCACAATCTCTCGTGCCAAGCATTATGTTTCCACAACACCACCAACGCGCTGCTTCTGCTCCAACCACGCCTCATCTCATTGTATCCACTGCCTTTTCTTCGGCTTCCGCGGACACTTCGCCATGCGCATCCCCTTCGTCTTCTTCAACTGCAACTTCCCCCGTTGTACCACCGCAGAAAAATGTTCACTTCGCATCACAGGAACAAGGCGGCCTTGCAACGGTCCGTTTGTACAATCGATCTGCGAAGCCCGCCTCGCTGCTCCGCATAGGCGACGAGACGGAGACAGAGACAGAAGGCGAGAGCTCTTCTGCCCCAACTGGCTTCTTTGCATCCATCTGGAATACTGGACGAGCATCTGCTTATCCTTTCCCGACGTCTTCTGCGGCCGGTCCGGTGCCTAAACTTGCGGCCGGCACTGGCGCGCCTCAGGAACTGATCTTCGAGATCGACATGAAAAATTCGACTCCTTTGCCTGCGCGAGGCGCAGAGAGAGCCGAAGGAAATGTTTATTTCGAGAGTTTAGGGTTCCTTACTGATGCTGGATCTGGTGCGTCTTCATCCCTTTCTGGGTCTATTCCTCCTTACTAAATTTTTACAGATAAACCCACGCAACCACTTTGCCTCACGGGCACCCTCCTGGTGCGCAACATCTCGTACCACAAAGTTGTTGCAGTGCGCTATACCCTCGACGACTGGCACACGACAAACGATGTGCTTGCTCGACACGAAAAGTCACTGGCTGCTCTGCCAGAGCGATTTTTGCTCGCATCCATGCCTATGATCGAAGAGGCCGGTTGCGATGTATCCTCAACAGGGGTCGAGAAAAAAAGGGAAGTCGTTTGCAGACCACGAGGATTCGAAGACGTCGTCCTGGAGAACGAAGGCGTACCTGCATGGGATCGCTTCCGATTCGAGCTTTCACTCGAGAAGTACCAATCCACCCTCGAGCAGCGGACGATGTGGTTCGTGGGTCGGTACGCCACTGGTGGACCTAGTCCTTCGTCTAGTGGTCTTGTTCTTCAAGAACAAGACTGGTGGGATAACAACTTCGGTGCGAACTATCGGATTGGATTTGCCAAAAGGGTTGTCCAGGATCGGCTGAAGGAAGAGGAGAGGAAGAGGAAGGAGGGCATATATGGGGGTGTAAATGTGAACTTGAACGCGTATAGGCGGAACGTCTCTCACAGTGCGCCTCGTGAGTACTGTTTGATATTTATGTCTATAACTAACAAAAGTTGTGCATTTATCCAGCCAAATTCTCCCCCTCGAGGCCACACCCCGCTCCGCCTCAGATTTCTGCATCGCAGTCCTTCCCTCCGGACGCAACAACACAGCTAAAGCGAGAGCAACAAGCACAAGCACACCAGGCAGCATTAGAACAGAGGCTGAGGAGGTTGCATTTGATGAATTATGCTGCGCCAGGTGTTGCAGTGCCATCCGTTGGCAGAAGGTCGCCCTTGGGACTTATGGATAGTAAAGCGGAAGATGAAAAAGAGCAGGAAGGAAAGGAAGAAGAGCGGTCTCCCCTCACGCTGCCTGTGGAGAGCAGCACCACTACGAGCACGGATTCGACGCCTCTGCAGACTCCTACACAGGAACCAGAGGAACTTGGAGATTTACTTCAGGGAACTGGACCTGCACACGATGCTGATGTGAATATACTGATGCATGATGGCGACGAGGGAAGGTGGAGCCTGAGGCGGAAGGTCTCAGAACCTGCACAGGATGTGACGGAAGCCCCGAGCACGAAGCAGGATACAAAGGCTACGAGTCGAGTGGAGGAGACAGACAAAGGACGTGGTGCATCTTTCGAGGACCCGACACCAATGCATTCAACGACAGATATGGTCGGCCTGGGCTTCGGCGTCGAGATGGGCACAAGTCCACCGTTCAGCTTACTTGCTGGTCTAGAAGGTCGACTGGGTTCCCTCGCGGGTATAGGTTCTATGCCTGGAATGGGTCGGAGGCAGAGTTCGAGCCAGATCCACCAGAGTCCCGCCCCATGCCCGACACCAGGCCAAAGTTCGAGCCCGGGTGTGAACCCGTTGATGCCTCCTCAACGGAGGAGACACAGCCACGGGCAGGCGCAGCCCGTTCCTACTTTTGGTATTGGTCGAACTTCTTCGCCTACCTCCAGTCCACTGGGCACGAGGAGTGGCAGCGGATCTGGAAGTGGATCTGGAAGCGATTCTACGAGCACAACGACTGCGCGGGCAAGATGGTCTGTCTCTTCGGGGATGAAGACGCAGCAAACCCAATGGAAAATACACAGTCCTCAGCCTTGGCCGCTTCCTCCTCAGAGGCGCGTAACATCTCCCCCTCCTCAGGTCTCTTCTCCTTTGGCGACGAAATTCTTGACAGAAGATGAGGTGCTTACGCGGAGTCCGAGTCCTAGCCTTCCTTTAGGACAGTTGCTCCCGGGAGGTTCAAGCCTCCTCCAGGAATCGCTGCCCCCTCAAAGCTTGCCAATGGAGCAACCGCCTCTCTCTCCCCCTGATGACGCACTTTATCAAGCCTTTGTTCGTAAATGGTGTTTCGCTTCGGGCCCTGGGCCAATTGTAAGCGGGCCTGTAGGCAACGGCAACGTGAATGGAAATGCGAAGGGCACTGAGGGAGGTGTCACTGTTCGTACTGGTTGAGGTGATCATATTATGAGGTGAGGAAAATGTTTTTTTTTGTGATCTGTACTAGATACTCTGTCTATCTTGCCTCGTTTTTCTCTTCTCCATTTCTTTATGATATGTCTTTCACGTCCTCTCGTCGTTTGTATATTACGACCTCATCTCATCCAAGTTTACATCATTTATTTTCTCTCCTTTATTTCTCCTTTATATTTCTCCTTTATATATCTTCTCCCTTGTGTACTCGCCATCTCTCGACATTCATAGTTTCTCGCTCCGGCTCCCCATACCAACGGCCTCGACTCCGCCTAGAACCCACGGTTCGGCCCATCGACCTACAATCGAAGATGTAACGACACGTAACGACACAAATATCACACTTTCCGCGATTCTTGCATCTATGCGGACAAATCAACATCACTACCTCCTCTCTTTCGACAAGCACCCCAAAATCCGCAAGAATCTCAAAACGAGATCCTCTCGTTCGCACCATTAGCGTTGTCGATCATTGATCTCAAGCATTGCAGTTCGATTTCTGCCCTTCTATCTTATCGTTATCTTCCTCTTTTTTCATGTCTTTCCTCCATTTCTTTTATGCAATAGACGAACAGTTTTCTAAATACGGTACACACACGTTACCAACATCCTCTAGCCTTACCTGCATACGCCCATTCCGTACATACTCGATTCCATACACACGCACAATCAATTTTGACACCATACACGCATCAATTAGCTGGATCTTTTGCTCTGCCTCCGTTATCATTAGCTATCTGCGCCTCATCGCTCTCCCCAGTTATAGGAATCATCATTGCCCCTTACCGTTCTGCTTCAGAGTCCGCATATACCATGAACCCTTGTATTATTGTCGTTATAGCTTCCATCCTTACGATTCTGGAAGTGGCTGTGAACCGATCATTCACGGCGATAAATGGTGCAGTTTGGATAGGAGCTCCTGCGATGCTTGTATACGAGAAGTTAGTTGATGCAGACGTTGATGTTTTTGAAGATGGCAGTCCTTCATTCAAAGGTTAGGGTTGAACGTTGAGGGATCACTGTTAGCTATCTATACTTTTTTCTCGCTGCTTCTGCTCATTCGATGCGCAGGTGATCTCCGAACGGGGTCAAGGTTGAATCACTTCTGCATTAATGGCTTCGCATAGATCAAGCAGAGACTTGAGTTTTTCGATACTAGATTTGGTGATGCCAGTGGTAGCCAATTTGACGATTACTCGAAGGCTCCGTGTAGTGAGTGTGTATTGAAGGACATTGGCCTTGTTCGAGATGTGGTACCAGATGCATGAAGACTTAATCCGATTTTCTACTTTACTCGTTGTACTTGCGCCATCAAACTCAAATTCACCAAACGAGTCCTGAACGTTTGACAATCCCTCGGTGCACGAGAAACGTTTTGCTAGTACTAATAACCATGGGAATTTCTACCATTGTGGTCCATTTACGGAGAGGACATGTCTTCCTGATCACGAAAGCTGGGTGGAGAGAAAGCGGGTACAGCGAGAGAGAAGGATGTGGACGTTTATATTTAGCCACTGTTCGCTCGTTCCCTATCTAATAAATGTTTTTCCTTTGTTTTTGTGTCGACGATGGAAACAAAGGCGTTAGGGTGAAGTCAGGACATGCCGACTGAAAAGTTTGAAATCGCTTCCCGATTTACCGTCTAAAACTTTAGCCAGGTCTGTTCTCTAGAAGTCGGGGAAAGAAACAGGTGCATGGAAGATGGTGCGCTGCCAGTGAAGCGTCTTTTTTGGACCGCCTTTATAGAACCTTACTAGTAAGCCGTTATACCAATCCCCCTTTATATTTCCGTCTCTCCCCGTTCGAGTCAGAGTCTACGCCACGCATCCGCCGACCGATAACTATGCCTTCTGTTGGCATCAGATAAAATATAAGCATTGCTTGTAATGAGAATAAATGTCACAAGTAGGCTGGCGTGTTTGATCAGATTCCAGAAAACAAACCACGGTTGACTGAGCGCCGTGTATATTTTTTCTCCTTTTGGTTGGCACATATCCTTCATTGTACTGTCTCTCGACTATCTAGGATTTCGGAGTCCAAGTATGTGTTTATCCTTTAAGGACTTACTCCTCTTGTACTAGGAGCGGATACACAGCGGTCTGAATCTCCGGAATGCGCCGAGCGGATATGTTATCTGGGTGGCAGTGTTTGGTTCTGGCAGATGCGCCTTTAAGCAGAGGGGAAGGACGCGACCTTTCACAGACCGCAGTAGAGGAAGGACCCGCACAACCGTGCCGGATGCTTGGAAGCAGGTGCATGCACGTATCAGACGGAACTTGAAGCTTTTGTCATCTTGGGTTGCTTCCTTGCGATCCTTTTTGTGTTGAACAATGGAGATTGTCTGGTTTTGAACAGGATAGTGTTAAAGTATGGATCCTACTTAAGATCGTTTCCTCTGTTATACGGTTATCCCCATCGCAAACGCTTTATATGGTTGTAAAGTGATAGTGGCGATCGCCAGAACGTTCACGCACAATTGGGATGACAATAAGGACGTTCCTTGTGGACCTTTTATCATAGGACAGAGTGCACAAGAGAAAGCGACCAGTCACGGCGTAAAAGAATCGAATAACATCAACAGACACTGTAGACACACCTCTCTATGATCAAATATCGAACTTGTGTAACGCACGAGTCAGAGCACATAGGTACTTGATTCATGATCTGACCGATCGTGATCGATCGAATTGACGATCGCGCTCATCAGCTGAGTTTCCTTACATGGCTCTGCGCCTCAAATAATGGAGTTTCGTTCTGCTTCGGGTGATTGCGGGCGCCCGGCATACATGTGGAGCAATTTCAATTGCAATACAACTTGATAGATTTGGAATTATATCAGGCCTTTTGCGCAGTTGAAAAGAGTGGTATCCTCCGGTTAAATTCCCTGTTAGTGTTCTTTCCATCGCCGTACTGAAGCCTTTCCTGGAGTCGGGTGCATTAGATACCAAGATCGTAACGGTGGCCATTGAAGTCATGTTGGCACTGAGATATCGTGATTTTTATAATGCTGTCAATGGGTAAGATAGATCCCGTGATGAATTCTATTGCAGATATCATAGCATTGTTTCCAATCGGACAATTCATTCATTGGTCAAACAAGATGGCAATGTGGCATGATATTCTATTTACTCTCAATGTCATTGAGACCAGAAGTTGTACGACTTTGTGTATATAACTCCAAGAGAAGTGGCGTTGTATTGAGACCCGCCAAATGGAATTACGATTACTGCTAGCACCCTGGAATATGAATGGGCTTTAGGTCCTTTGACATTCGTGTGGGATGAATCCTGGAACACATCCATTCAATACAACGTGCCTTGCAATTGTATATAATTGATCTTCGTGGAAAATTTCGTTTCTTGATAAGCTAGAATCTCACATCTGGTTCAGTGACAACAGCAAGACGAACAATGGACGGAAAGGCATTACTTTCTGCTGTAGGCTTCTAACCAGGAGATGCCATCCAGTAGATTCCAAATGTTGCGGTATTCAAAGCGAGCTGGTCACGTCTCTCTCAGTACAAATGTGAGAATTATTGACGGCGTGTCGAGGTATCTGCCCATTACCGCGTTCTCATTGTAATGGCAGGATTATGACTGAACTTCTTGTGAATGAAATGTCCTTTCGCCGTATCGTTCGTGATATCCAGATTGCTCGTTTCGGCTTGGCATATGATCTCAAGGAACTGACGATGATCGAGCTGGTCAAATATTGGTTTTCCCGCTAATTCAGTATTAGCCAATATTATAAATACAAGCCGCGACTCATACTTATTCTCTGCCCATCAGGCTTCTGCATGAGAATCGCCGCCTTTCATCGGGACTTGTAGAAGCGCTTGCAACATGATGAATGCGCCGGAAGCCGTCGACCTGAAGAACGATACGATGAAAGTCTAGCTATCCCTTCGTCCATGACCGTTATGTGAGCTTTACTGGTGCATATGTCCCCTACGACTAGGTCAGCCGTCAGACAAGGAAGGAACAATCCGTTGGCAAAAGCCTATGGAGAAGATGTGCCACTTGTTCGAAGCCGAATGTCCAATTGAGCTAGCATCACCATGGTCGAGCGGAGACTAGCCCCTGTGTTTCCACCGTCTTCAAGGTTCTTTTGGCAATACTTTTCGTTGATGGAGTTCAGACATGAAAAGTATTCGGAGAGAAGGCATGTCATCAGCGCAAGGCTCGTCAATGAAACGCAATGCAGGCTGGGTAGTAACCTTTGGACTGGACACGGCGTGAGGATGATATCATAATGGAGGTTGTGAATGGGAGCATATCACCTACATCCGAATTTACAGGGGGCTCTATGACACGTCCCCCGCTGATGATTTCGAAGGAACTTCTTGGCTTGCTGTGGCTATTTTTTTGAAGGGTGCATATGCAGTTTTTCACCCCGGTGGCCCTTTGAACTTTAAGGGAGGCTATCTTGCGGAAAGTTTTCGAATTTGATTCGATAGCACCGTCTGTCGAACCTAAGTGCAAGTATGTCAACATCTGCCTGTTCGCGAGAGCCGGGGTGGCACGACAATGCCACAAATTAGTCTGTAGCGTTGACGCACTGAAATACGAAAACAAGATTCGTTCCTATCCCGTCAACAGTACTCCAACTGGCCAATGATGAATTCAAGTTCTCGAGGAACATAGCAGCTCAGGTTCCAATGTCGTGCTTTTAAAGTTGGGCTGGAGCTCAGGGTGGGATGCAGATGGAAATCCGAATGTGTATGAACATAAGGCAGTCATATTTTATGTGTAACTTAAACGTCCACTCTATGAATCTAGAAGGGGATTAAGACGAGAACTGGCGTACAGGACCAGGACCGACCTAACAGAACTACCATGACGAGTTTTCATGATGGGTAAAGTTCCTCCTTCAATAGTAGGCCTGAGAATGAAGTATGAAGCCATAGCATGAAGCAAGAAATAGATAAACATACCCAGCTCTTCCCGCAGTGGTTTCAATTCTTGGACATAGGCATCGTATTGTGACTTGTTCTCCACCTTCTCCTTAATACCCTCGAAGATGCGGACAGCAGTCGCGTAGTCGTTGACACGCCTGGCAGCACGGATAGCAGCCTCTACGACTGCAGGAGATGGGACGAGGTCGTGTGCGAAGCAGTTGTTCAGACCGCGCTGAACTTCAAAAAGGTCTTCAGCACGTTGGAAAAACTTGACATATCTCTCGGAGAATGATTCGAAGGACTCTTGTGCGTGGCCGGAAGCACAACGAGTGACAATATGTGTAGCACGCAAGTTCCTCGTGACGAGAGAAGAACGGGCAGCGGTGCGGAGGACCTTGGAGAGCATCGCAGTAAGCAAGGTTCGGTCGGAAAAAGCCGGAAGATATTGGTAAATATTAATTTTCGAGAACTTCAGCCCAGCTTCAGCCGCCGACGATTTAGTCGGGACCAAAAATACTTCCAACAGCTTGAACAAGACGCAATATATTTTATCTCTCAGCCAAGGACCCGGCAAAGACCCGGCAAAGGATTCTTAGATATACAAAACGCGCAGTACCACACGTCTCGTAACCACTCGACTCGACGGGCAAACAAAAGGATAAAAAGGAATCAACTTGTACATTCCGAGTTTCAATGGTGAAGACGTGTCGTTTTGAATCGTCATTGAGCAGCTCGACATCGAAGAGGAGTGGCCTACTTCAATCTCCGACTGAAAATTCTGACCTGGATACGTTCATGCCAGACCAAGTTCCCTTGCAATTCCTGCCTCTACCGCCCCACGAGTTCGACAACCTGCCAGCTGGCTTCAAATACGAACATGAAATCTCAGAAGCTTCCAACACGACCGCTTTTGACATGATGCCCGAGACCTTCGACGTTGTGTGGAGGGCGGCACGGGGATCACATCCAGGCGTAACACGGGCACATGTTATAGGACGAACAGAAGATATATTGGTAAGAGATTGTTTTCTGTTGTAACTGAACAATAGTCAATTCCGTGTAGTGGGCCTTCCTGAAGACGAGAGGCTTTGTTCCTTCTTTCGCTCAATTTATGTGATACGCATCGACTTCGGTGGCTATCGCTTTTTCATACGTTGGGTTCCCTTGGTGAGTCTCAATTCTGAAATGATGGCAGTCTTTTCTTACTATCAACAGGTCCGCATCTTTGTATTCGTCAACTTTTCCCGGAATGAAGACCTGGAGCAATTTCATGGGAAGTCGGATGCAAACCACCACAGCCCGTTCCCTGCTCCATTCCTGATCCAGGAGATGCGTACAAGGGGATTTCACCCTTGGTGCACTGACCGACCAATCCCCCATCCACGGTCTACTACCTATACTCTTGGCAACAATCCTGGAGGCGGCGTGGCAAATTTGGGAGGTGGAAGTCATACTGGGGTCGGTTTGGCTGGGAGTGGCGGCATGGGCAGACCGGGTGGAAGTGGTGGAACGGCGAGTTCTAGTAGCGAACCCTCATCCACAGGAATCAACCAGCAATATCTTGTTCTCGGCAATCCTTTTCAGGATCCAGAACTGCTCGAATCCATGCGCCGCCAATGGCAACAGCTCCCGAATTGGAAATCTGCAACAGTCGAGGGCTTGGCCTGGGAAGGGACGGCGGATGAGAACGCCAGGAAATACACCGATCTTGTTGGCGCCAGTACTTACTGACTTAAAAAAAACTGTATTAAAACACATCCAACATCATGGCTTTCATCGTTTTCTTGCATACCCGTGGCTCTGGACACCTGCCACCTCCCTCTATTTCCTCCCGAGTCGACCCTCGATTTGGCAAGTGATATTACAGGCTGCATTGTTTAGCAAAAAAACATATGGTTCTAGAATCCTGACATCATTCACACAAGATGAATTGTCCTGAGGAATCTGCTTTCGTTCATATTGACAATATATCTCCTCATTGCTATGAGTTAACGTCGGGATATCACCCTTCACTGGCCCGGCGGCGCAAACTGGCATAGGAGGGCCACGGCTATAATTGGAAAGTTGTAAGTACTAAGTAAAATTGCGACCGAGCTTGTGAACAACGTAGAGCACACAACAATGGTCCGTTTTACCAATAACACTGCAATAGCCACAAAGCATAAATTAATAAATGTCAACAAGTTCAAAACGAAGGGATGGTTGATATGCAGAAAATGGGTCAGGGCCAGATTATACGCACTTGCAGTCACCTTGAGCTGATTCAGAGGAGATACCGAACTGGTGGCTTCATGCCAGACACACCCTCAAGCAGCGAAATCGGATCCGTACACATACTACATATCACAACGGCAGGCAAATGGTAGAGTCGAAAATACACAGCACGTACTGCTTGATACCAAGCTTTCAATACGGATTCAATCCTTCAAAGTTTCACCCCAAACACATCCGGCAACGCAGCCCACGCCTTCTTCCTCAATTTAGCATGCCCTTTCTCCCATCTCTCCACACAACTCTGACAAAAGCCATAACAACCACCCCCACAAACGTCACTGATTGAGAGAACCCGTAATATTTTCGTCCCGGACCCAGAGGAATTCGTGATTTGGTCGACAACCTTCTGATGTGCCTCCGACACTGTTGGATCCACTTGTTTGTGTGAAGGGCAGTTCAACGAGGAACACGGGTAAGATCCTTTTGGCCCGAGGACCAAACGGTGGATTTCCTTGAGCTCCATTTCACGGAGCGCGATTAGCCCCCTCACCGCCACTTGAAGGGTGTCTAGGGGTAACCGTACACTCGCTGGGAGACGTGCATCCATCAACGAATCCAGACCCCTCCGAACCGCCATGTAGTATGCCAGCGGTAGCATCGGCGTGAGGTTCTGTTGGACAAACAGGTCGAGGACCGCGTTCGGGTGAGTTGGGTTGCCGAAAACGCTCTCCCTAAGTGTCTTGGAAGGATCAATGCCCTTAAGAGTCGCCGGATATGCACCACGGACGGTTTCGAGTATCTGGGATCGGATGGTAGGCATCTCGTACTTTGCAGTGATTCGGAGGAGGGACGAGAATGTGGTGAAGTCTGGCGTTTTATTCTGTTCAGGGAATCTGTGGACAGAGATGGCCAATGGAGTAATTCATTGGCATAGCCTGGACAAATAACATACCCCGAGTGATACATCATCTTGAGAAGTATGGCGAAATCCGTGTCCGTGTCCGAGGACAGAATACGGGGACAACCATCCGGTGACCCTGCCGTTGCCAGACTGGTCTGGGCGAGCATCTGACGGAGTGCAGGAGAACGAGTGGACAGGATGCTGGTGTGGACGCGGAACAGGGTGTTGTCACACAACACTTCAACGTTCCCGTCCTTGAGGTAGAATGTGTTGTGATAGTAGGTGTTGTAGGGGGCTATGCCTATGGGATCGAGGAGGCACGCGTCGTCTGGAGTATCTGCGATGGTGAGGCCGGATAGAGTGGCGATATTGATGGACAGAGAGCGAGTAGTGAGAGATTCAGGAGCGGTGGCAACTGGAGTTCCAGCGGGTTCACCTCGATCGGTTTTGGCTTCCCGATTGTGAATACA
>Ga0307508_10003032_pt1 | contig 17301 bp, 14 predicted proteins | sample 9_EM_MG_FD_203089 | JGI IMG/M metagenome (GOLD analysis project Ga0307508, IMG submission 203089) | Populus trichocarpa ectomycorrhiza microbial communities from riparian zone in the Pacific Northwest, United States - 9_EM | ecosystem: Host-associated > Plants > Roots > Unclassified | place...
CGCCGAGCGCGGCACGGCCTCGGCGATTTTCAACAGTGCGCAATATTTCTCGATCGTCGCCTTTGCGCCGTTGATGGGCTGGCTGGTCCATTCGCTCGGCTGGCGCGCGGTGTTCTGGGTGATGGGCGCCGTCGGGCTGGCTGCGGCGGCGGTGTTCGCGCGCTACATCCACAGCCCGGTGCGGCACCCCTCGGTCAGCGCGGCGGAACTCGCCTATATCGAGGCCGGCGGCGGCCTGATCCGGATGGAGGAAGATGCCGCCGCGGCGCCAGCCACCTTCACTTGGCCCAACATTCGCCGGTTGCTCGCCAGCCGGATGATGATCGGCATCTATCTCGGCCAATATTGCATCAATGTGCTGACCTATTTCTTCGTCACCTGGTTCCCGATCTATCTCGTCAAGGAACGCGGGCTCAACATCCTGCAAGCCGGCTTCGCCGCCGCCGCGCCGGCGATGTGCGGCTTTGTCGGCGGCTTGCTGGGCGGCTATCTTTCCGACCTGATCCTGAGGCGCACCGGCAATCTCGATCTCGCCCGCAAGGCGCCGCTGGTGGCTGGCATGCTGCTCGCAACGCTGATCATCGCCTGTGTATGGGTCGATGCGGAATGGCTGATCATCCTGCTGATGGCGATCGCCTTTTTCGGCAAGGGCGTGGCCTCGCTGGGCTGGGCGGTAATGGCTGATGTCGCGCCCAAGCAGCTTGCCGGGCTGTCGGGCGGGGTGTTCAACATGTTCGGCAACATCGCCGGCATCGTTACCCCGATCGTTGTCGGCTATATCGTGGCGGCGACCGGCTCGTTCGATCTCGCTCTGCTATTCGTCGGCGCGCACTGCCTGCTGACGATCTTCGCCTTTCTCGTGATCATCGGCCCGATCCGCCGGCTGGAGCTGCCCGCATGAGGCTCGATCGGCGCACGCTCCTCGTCGGTGGCGCCGCGCTGGCAGGTTTGCCCGCTGCCGCCGCAGTGCGTGCCCGGCCGGCACCGCTGGTCGCGCGCACCACCATGGCGCCGCCGCGCTGGGCGTTGCTGCAACGCCGGCTGCTCGCCGCCAATGCCGCCGCGTGCGAGGCGTTCTACGCCAAATATGTCGATGCCAATGATGCATTGAAGGTCTTTGCGCGCTGGGGCGCCAATGATGGGCCCGACGATGCGGCCGAGGCGACCAATGACTGGATCGTGCTGCACGCGCTCGGCGCGCCCGACCGGCTGTTGACGCTCGCGCAGCGTTTTTGGGAAGGGCATCTGCGGCAATATGCCGCCGCCCATACGGTCGACGTGCCGATCGCGCGCCGAGGCATGTATTTCCGCGAATTCCCGGCGCGGATGGACTGGCAGCACAATGCGGAAGGGCTGACCAGCTTCAACGTGATGGGGATGAGCGCGCCGCACGACCCTCGCCTGTTCGAGCGGACGCGGCGCTTTGCCGACTTTTACACCGGGCGCGATCCGACCGCGCGCAATTACGACCCGCGCCACCGCGTCATCCGCAGCCTGCTCAACGGCAGTCGCGGCCCGATGCTGCACGCCGCGACGCCGCTCGACTGGGCCGGCGACCCGTTCGACCCGGCGCCGTTTCACATGGACCATGGCGAGACGAGCTACGCCCAGACGCTGGGTCACTATGCCGAATATGGCCCGGTGACCGGGGACAATCCGCTCAACCTGCAGGCCACCACGCTGGGGCTCAACGCCTATGCGCTGGGGGCGGGCGAGCGGTTCCGGCGCTGGGCGCTCGACTATCTCGACGCCTGGGCCGACCGCGCGCGCGCCAACCGCGACATCGTGCCGAGCCATGTCGGGCTGGACGGCAAGGTCGGCGCGGACTGGTGGCGCGGCGTCTATGGCTGGGGCTTCTCGCCGCTGGTGCCGCAGACCGGCAAGCGCGAGGACCGCAACCGCGTGCCGCGCTCGATCACTGCCTTCTTCAACGGCCTGCTGCTGACCGGCGACCTTGAATATCTCAAACTGTGGCGTCGCCAGAATGCGCGCATCAACGACACCGCCCGGTCGATCGACGGCGTGGTGTCGGCGCCGACCATGTTCGGCGCCGATGGCTGGTATGGCTGGAAGCCCGGGCCCTATCGCACCAACGGTTTCGAGATCTGGTATGCCACGCAGGCCCCCGCCGACCGGGCGCTGGCCGGCGAGCATCCCTGGGTCAGTTTCCTCGAAGGCAACAATCCGGCTTATCCCGAACAGGCGCTCGAGGCCGATCTCGGCCATGTCGCGGCGCAGGTTGCGGCGCGCGAGGCTGACCGCACCACGCCGGCGACCCGGCTGGCCGACTGGCCGCTCGACCACAACCCGGCCAATGTCGCCGCGCTGGTCGCGACGATGACCGGCGGCATCCATATCGCCCGCCCGCCCTGGTCGCCGAGCAGCCCGGCACAGGGCGGCGTGCCGTTGCACTGCCGGCTGCGGTATTTCGATGCCGATCGGCGTCGCGCCGGTGTGCCGGAGGATGTCGGCGCGCTGGTTCACAGCCTGGGCGACCGCGCGACCGAGGTCACGCTGGTCAATCTCGGTCCCATACCGCGCACCGTGATCGTGCAGGGCGGCGCCTATGGCGAACATCGTATCGACACCGTGACGCTGGCGGGCGAGACGCGCGGCATCGGTGCGCGATCGATGACGGTGCGGCTCGATCCGGGGTGCGGCGCACGGTTGACGCTGGCGATGACGCGCTACGCTAACCGGCCGACGCTCGCCTTTCCCTGGGATCGCTGAGCGTCAGCCGCCCGGCTTGATATAGGGCGCGACCTCGAACAGGCGCCGCTCCTCGCCACGCGGATCATCCTCGACCCGCACCGTGCGATCGAAGATCATCGTAGCGCGCCGCGCGAGATCGTAATGCGGCCAGGCGGGCAGGTCGCCGCCATTCGGGTCGCCGCTCCGTGCGAGGCGGATAAAGGCATCGGCCATCCGACCCGCCAGCCGCCTTGCATCCGGCCCGTCGCCGGTCCGCGCGCCGGGCTGGCCGCTATTGTCGAACACCAGCGGGATATCGAGCGTGTGAAAGGCGCCGAGCACGCCACCGGCCTCGGGCGCGGGGAAATCGAGCTGGTACATCCAGGTTGGCGCACCGATCTTCGCGCGCTCCTCGGCCTGGATCAGATGCCCCGGCCAGGATCGCCCCGCGGTCGAGGCGGCAAGCAGGATCTGGCCCGGCGTGCGCGTCGGATAGAGTTCGCGGTAGCGCGCGATGACATGATCGACGCCGACGTCGCGGGTCATTTCGCGCATCAGCCGATCGGGCAGATTGCTCCAGTCGGTATCGCCACGCTTCAGCGTCTCGCCGAGCCAATATCCCGTCTCGTCATGGGTGTTGCCGATGATCAGCGGGATATGCGCGGCCTCGCGCGGTGCGTCGGGATAAAAGGGATGGCGTGGCAGCGTCACGTGATCAAGCGTCGAGGTGAAACTGATCTCGCCCTTGCGCTCGATCGGATCGGTCATGCCCATCGCCGCCACCAGCCGCGCGACCGGCATGGCCTGCAACGCGGCCATGTCAGGCGCGCCGGCCTGCTCCATCCATGCCCGGGCGCGCAGCGTCGCGTGGTTGGGACCGGCAGCGGTAACGTGCTGGCCGCTCATCGTCGCGGCGGCGTGGAACAGCGGGCGCGCCTCGGCCATCGCCATCAGCGTCACGACCTTGGCGCCGCCGCCTGACTGACCGAACAACATCACCCGGTTCGGGTCGCCGCCGAACCGGGCGATATTGTCGCGCACCCAGCGCAGCGCGAGGATGACGTCGAGATTGCCGACATTGCCCGATTCCGCCGGGCCGCCGAGCTGGGCGAGATAGGCATAGCCCAATGCCGCGAGCCGGTGGTTGAGGGTGACCACCACGACATCGCCGCGCCGCACGAGATGGCCGCCATCGTAAAGCGGGTCCGAGCCCGAGCCATGGCTGTGCGCGCCGCCATGGAGATAGACCATCACCGGCCGACGCGCGGCATCGAGCGCCGGCGTCCACACATTGAGGAACAGGCAGTCCTCGCTGGTCGGCTCGGTCGCGCCGGTCTGCGGTGCCGCCGGGCCGTAGCGCGTCGCGTCGGCGATGTCGCGCCACGGCATTGGCGGCAAGGCACGCCGGAAGCGGCGCGGCGCGGTGTCACTGCCGTAGCGCAGGCCGCGAAATGCCAGCGCGCCCTGCTCCCGCGTGCCGCGCACCCGGCCATGGCTGGTCATCGCGACCGGATCGCCGCCGCCGCGCGCCGGTGTCATGGCAGGCAGCGCGACCATGCCGGCGAGAACGGCGCGCCGGTCGATCATCCCGCGGCGGTCTCGGCGCACAGGCGTCGCATCGGGTCGAGCGCCGGGTTCGCATTGTCGCGGCGCCACGCCATGTACAGTTCGACCGGACGCTCGGGGCTGGTGGCGAGACGGCGAAACTGCACGTCCATCAGATGCAGCCCCGACGCCGATTCCGGGACGATCGCCGCCGCGAGCCCGGCATGGACCAGCCCGAGCATCGAGTGAATTTGCGTGACGTGTTGAACATAAAGCGGCGCCACCCCGGCGTCGTCGAACAGCCGCAGCAGCATGTCGTGAAAATACCCCGCGCCCTGCCGGGCATACATGATCAGCGGCTGGCCGTCGAAATCGCTCGGCTCCAGCACAGATTTGGCCTGGCGCGGATCGCCCGATGGCAATGCGACGACCAACGGCTCTTCCAGCACCAGCGCGGTATCGAATTCCTGCCGGACCAGCGGTGGACGAACGAAGCCGATATCGATCAGCCCGGTCAGCAGCCCGTCGACCTGCTCGGTGGTCACCATCTCGCGCAGTTCGAGTTCGATATTGGGCAAGGCGGCGCGCGCCTGCGCGACGATTTGCGGCACCAGGCTATAGCCCGACACCGCAGTGAAGCCGATCGCGACCTTGCCGGCATCACCCTTGGCGACACGCCGCGCCGACAGCGCCGCGCTTTCCGCCAGCCGCACGATGCGCCGCGCCTCGATCAGGAAGACGCGCCCGGCGGGCGTCAGCGATACGTTGCGGCTGGTGCGTTCGAGCAGCTGCACGTCGAGGATTCGCTCAAGCAGCTGGATCTGCCGGCTGAGCGGCGACTGGGTCATGTTGAGGCGCCGCGCCGCACGACCAAAGTGAAGTTCCTCGGCGGCGGCGACAAAGCAGCGAAGCTGGCTGAGTTCGAACATGACCCAGCCTAGCCGGCTCAGGCCGCGGCGGCGAGAGCCTTGGGCGCGACCGCCTCGATCAGCCGCCGGAGTTGTTCATGCTCGGCCTCGCTCAGATCGGTCAGCGGCGAGCGCACCGGGCCGGCGTCGCGGCCGACCAGCCGACAGCCCGCCTTGACGATCGAGACGGCATAGCCGCGTCCCTGGTTGCGCAGCGTGATGTAGGGCAGCACGAAGGCGCGCAGCTGGTTCATCACCTCGACGCGGTCGTCGGCGCGGACCGACCTGTAAAAGGCCAGCGCCCATTCCGGCATGAAATTGAAGATCGCTGAGGAATAGGTCGTCACGCCCATCGTCAGATAGGGGGTCGCGAAGGTTTCCGCGGTCGGCAGGCCGCCGATATAGGTCAGCCGGTCGCCCATCCGGGCATAGATACGCGTCATCAGCTCGATATCGCCGACGCCGTCCTTGAAGCCGACGAGATTGGCGTTGCGCTCGCACAGCCGCGCCAGCGTCTCGTCGTTGATGATCGCATTGTCGCGATTATAGACGATCACGCCCAGGCCGGTCGCCTTGCACACCGCGTCGATATGGCGCTCCAGGCCTTCCTGATTGGCGCTGACCAGATAGGGCGGCAGCAGCAATAGCCCGTCGGCGCCGACCTTCTCGGCATCGCGCGCAATGCCGGTGGCGATTGCGGTCCCGTAACCGCAGCCGGAAATGACCGGCAATCTGCCGTTCGCCTCGGCGACGGCGGCGGCGACGACGGTCGCCACCTCATCCGGGGTGAGCGAGAAGAACTCGCCGGTGCCGCCTGCGGCGAACAGGCCGCTCAGCTCATAGGACAGCATCCAGGCGCAATGTTCGCGATAGGCGGCCTCGTCGAACGCGTCATCGGCGCCGAAATGCGTGACGGGGAAAGACAACAGGCCGCCACCCAGCTGGCGCGCCATGTCTGTCGGGCTCATTGTCGTCACAACCGTCTCCTAGGGCCGCGCCACGATCGATGCATCGCGGGTCTTGCCAGCAGTGTTAGGGCTTCGCGTCCTGACGGTCCAAACCAAAGCCGCGATGGATCGATGCGCGTCGTGGCTTGATCGGATCACGACTCCCGCTGGCTGTCGATGTGACGCGGCACGCCAGGCGGAGTCGCCTGGCGGAGTGCTTGCGGCAGCAAGCGCGTCGGGCATGCCCTGATAGCAGGCCGCCCGAAAGAAGCGGTCTGCCCCTCAGACGTTCGTGTCTACCGCTCCACCCCAACCCGCATCACCAGCACGCGCGATTCGCCCGGCGCCAGGATGTCGAACACGGCGTCCGGCTGGTTGAAGGCATCGGGCAGGTGGCTCACCGGCTCGAGGCAGCAGAAGCTTTCGCCTTCTGGGTGGTAGAGGTGCAGGTCGCGCGCGCCTTCCGCGGTGACGCGGACGATCCGGTCGCCCGTGTCGAGGGTGGCGACGCCGTCCCAGCCTTCATAGCTGTGATCGATGAAGCCGGCCTCGGCGATCGAGGCACCTGATGCCCAGTCGCCGAAATGGTCGGCTGTAGCGGGCTCGCTCGGGATCTGGAGATCGTCGGTAAGCCAGGCTCGCTCGGTGTTCAGCCGCAGCATGGTGCCGGGCTGAATCGCGAAATAGGGATGGAGGCCGATCCCGGCCGGCATCCGCTCGCGCGACTTGTTCGTCAGGCTCAGCGTGACGCTGAGCCCCGTCTCGTCGAGCGCGAAAATCTGTTCGGCGTGCCAGGCCCAGAGCCAGCCATCGCCGCCGTCATGATCGAGCGCCAGCACCACGCGGTCTGCGCCCGTCCCGACAATGTCCCAGGCGCGCTGCCAGCCGGTGCCGTGCAGGCTGTTGGGATGATCGCCGAAATTGAGCGGGAGCTGGAGGTCGCGTCCGCCAAAACCGAACCGGCCGCCCGCGATGCGGTTGGCATAAGGGGCGAGCGGGAAGCAGGCGCTTTGCAACGGATCCGTCGCGCCATCGGGTGTGGGGCGGAGGATGTCGGCGCCCTGGTAGCGGAGCGCCCCGATCGCGCCCCCGAGGGCGGGGAGGAGATCAAGCTCCCACCCCGCCCCCGTAAGTGCCAGACTCATCAGCCGACCATGTCTTCGAGCTCGCGACCCTTGGTTTCGTTCACCAGCGCCTTCACGAAGAAGTAGGAGACGAAGGCGCTCGCGGCGTAGAAGCCATAGGTCATCGGCAGGCCGGCATTCGCCGCCATCCATGGGAAGCTGACGCTGATCAGGAAGTTCGCGCCCCATTGCGCAAGACCCGACACGGCCAGGCCCGAACCGCGGATCTGGTTCGGGAACATCTCGCCCAACATGACCCACATGATAGGGCCCCAGCTGAGGTTGAACAAAGCCGAGTAAGCGAGCGCGCTGGCAAAGGCGAGCTTGCCGATCATCGGGGTCATGTGCATGCCAGCCGCGCCGGTGGTCGCTGTCGAGAAGCAATACGCCATCAACGCAAGCGAGATTGCCATGCCGACCGAACCGATCAGCAGCAGCGGCTTGCGGCCGATCCTGTCGACCGTGAAGATCGTGAACACGCAGGCACCAATCGAGATCAGCCCCAAGAGGACGTTGGTGAGCAGCGCGTCACTTTCGCTGAAGCCGACCGACTGCCACAGCACCGAACCATAATAAAAGACGATGTTGATGCCGACGAACTGCTGGAACACAGCGAGACCGATTCCGGCCCAGACGATAGGGCGAACCTTACCGCTGGCATCGAGCAGGTCTGAAAATCTCGGCCGGTGATGATCGGCGGCGAGGCTGTCGCGGATCTCGGCGACCTTTTCCCGGGCATGATCGGCGCCGAACAATTTGGTCAGCACGGCCTCGGCCTCGGCATCGCGGCCCTTCATCGCCAGATAGCGCGGGCTTTCCGGGATGAGCAGCAGGGTGAAGAAATAGATGACGGCGGGGATGACCTGAAGCCAGAACATCCAGCGCCATGCCGGATAATCGAGCCACAGATTGTGGGTCGAACCGCCGGCGACGTGCGCGAGATAGGCGTTGGCGGCGAAGGCTCCGGTCAGGCCGGTGATGATCATTACCTGCTGGATGCTCGACAGCCGACCGCGGATGCTCGCGGGCACGACCTCGCTGATATAGACCGGCGCGAGGACGCTGGCGGCGCCGACGCCGAGGCCGCCGACGATGCGGGCCAGAATGAACATGATCGAGGAGGTTGCGGCACCAGCACCGAGCGCGCTGAAAACGAACAGCACAGCCGCGATCATCATCACCGAGCGGCGCCCGATGACATCAGCAAGACGGCCGGCGATGAAGGCGCCAGCGGCGCAGCCGAGCAGGATCGCGCCGACATTGAGGCCAGTCCCGAGCTTCGACAGGTCGAATGTCTTGTTCAGCCCGTCCTGCGTGCCGTTGATCACGCCGCTGTCATAGCCAAACATGAAGCCGCCGATCGTCGCCACTGCGACGATCAGCCCGATAAAGGCGAAATTGACCCGCCCCGTGCCTTGTGTTGCCATTTGTGTTCCCCTCTCCATTATTCGGCCTTGTTAGCCGCTTAGCTTCCCAAATTCCCGACCTCAGTTACCGGCAAGCCGGGCACGTCGACCTCGAATGCGAACAGATTCCCTGCCTCAGGCTGGGCCACGAGCGCGGCCTCGTCCAGTCCCTTTCGGGCGCTGGTGACATAGGCCGTCTTCAGATCGGGCCCGCCAAAGGCGAGCTTGGTGATGTTTGCGGCCGGCAGTTTGACGGCTTCGAGCAAGCCGCCATCCGGCGCGTAGCGGCGCACGCCCCAGCCGCCGTACAGGCCGGTCCAGACACAGCCCTCGCTGTCGACCACCGAGCCGTCGGGCCAGCCGGCGCCTTCCTCGATGGTGACGAAGGGCCGCGTGGCGCCGAGCGTGCCGTCATCATTGACGGTGACGGCGTGGATCACCTTGCCGAGGGTATCGGTGTGATAGAGCGTGCGGCCGTCGGGCGAAAAGCTGGGGCCGTTGGTGATCGATACCGGATCAAGCCCGGCATGGCGCACGCCGCCGGCATCAAGCGCGTAGAGATGGCCGGTCACATCCGACTCGCCATCGTCCATCGAGCCGAACCAGATGCGGCCTTGCGAATCGGTGGTGGCATCGTTCAGGCGATTGCCGGGCAGATGGGGCTCGGGCTGGACGACCGAAGTGAATTCCCCGGTTGCCGCGTCGAAGCGCTCAATACCGCGCTGCATACCGACGACGAAACCACCGCCCGATGCCGGCAGCACCCAGCCGATCTGCGACGGCGCATCCCAGCTGGTCAGGGCGCTGGTCACCGGATCGAAGCGGTGGAGCCGCTTCTGCTTGATGTCGACGAACCAGAGGGCCTGCTCGCGCCCGACCCAGACCGGGCCCTCGCCGAGCGTGGCGCCGACGCTGCACACGCGGCGCACTGAGGTCGCCGCCATGATCAGCGCCAGCCGGCGTCGATGAAATAATCATGGCCGGTGCACATCTTCGCATCGTCGGATGCGAGGAAGAGCACCAGGGCCGCGACATCGACCGGCTGGATGCGCCCCGAGAGGCACTGCGCCGCGACGATCTCGGCCTCGCCCTCGGGCGTGTACCATTTCATCTGGCGGGGCGTCTGGACATTGCCCGGCACAACCGTGTTCACGCGGATGTTCGAGCGGCCGAGATCGCGCGCCATGCTGCGCGTCATCCCCTCGATCGCCGCCTTCGCCGTCTGGTAAAGGATGAGATCAGGGAGCGCGAGGTGCCAGCTGATCGATCCGAAATTGAGGATCACGCCCTGCCCAGCGCGCTTCATCGCCGGCACGACGGCCTGCGCGGCGAAGAACTGATGGCGCAGATTGACCGCCATCCGCTCGTCCCAATATTCGGGTGTGACTTCCTCGATCGTGTGGCGATCGTCATTGGCCGCATTGTTGATCAGGATGTCGACGCCGCCGAGAGCATCTTCCAGCGCCGCCATCGTCCGCTGGACCCCAGCCGTGTCGATGAGGTCGCAATGCCGGAAAAAGGGGGCGTGCACGGCACCCGGGGTCAGCTGCTCGACCAGCTTATGGCTCGGTTCGTCAATGATATCGACGAAGGCGACCCGGGAGCCTTGCGCGACAAAGGCCTCCACCAGGCCCGCGCCGATCCCGCTGCCGCCACCCGTCACGATGACGCGCTTGTCGGCCAGGCTGGGATAGATTGCGCGAGCCTCGCCCGCGACTTTTGCCTGCAACACCGGTTCTCTCTCCAAATAGATATCTTCGATCATGACGGACGGCCCAACAACCCCCGGCCAGCGAGATTACGCATCAGATCACCGATCCCGAACTGCCAGGGTGGCGCTGCTTTCGATGTGGTAACGCGGTTGACCAGCCGTCCGATCCGCGGCGCCGCGATCGTGACCAGATCCCCCACCTTGTGGGTGAAGCCGTGCCCGGGAACATCGCGGTCCTGGGTCGGCGCGAACAGGGTGCCGAGGAACAGCACGAAGCCGTCGGGATATTGATGCTCGCTCATCGTGTGGCTGAGCAGGGTTTCGGGATCACGGCTGATCTGGTTCATCGAGCTGGCGCCGGTCAGGCGGTAGCCGTCAGCGCCTTCAATGAGCAGCTCGACCTCGGCATTGCGGACATCGTCCATGCTGAAGCTGTCGTCGAACAGGCGGATGAACGGCCCGATCGCGCAGGACGCGTTATTGTCCTTCGCCTTGCCGAGCAGCAGCGCCGAACGCCCTTCGAAATCGCGCAGATTGACGTCGTTGCCGAGCGTCGCACCGACCGCCTTGCCGGCCGAATCGGCGAGGATGACGACTTCCGGCTCGGGATTGTTCCAGGTCGAATCGGAGCGGACGCCGATGTCGCCGCCCCAGCCGATCGTGGAAAGCACCGGCGATTTGGTGAAGACCTCGGCATCGGGGCCGATCGCCACTTCGAGATATTGCGACCACATGCCGTCTTCGATCAGCGTCGCCTTGAGCGCGGCCGCCTCGTCCGAGCCCGGCACGACAGCGCGCAGGCTGCCGCCGATAATGGACTCGAGACGGCCGCGCACTTCGGCTGCGGCCCCTGCATCGCCGCGCGCCTTTTCCTCGATCACGCGCTCGAGCGCCGAGACCGCGAAGGTAACGCCTGCCGCCTTGACGCATTGCAGATCGATCGGGCTGAGCAGCTGGAACTGCGAATCGCCTCCGACGCTGATGTCGAGTTCGTCGAGCGCGCCAAGCGCTTGGCCTGCGTTGTCATCGAGCGCGCGAGCCTCGACCAGCGCTGAAACTGTAGGAGCCACTTTCGCCATGTCGTGGACGACGCCACCGGCGATCAGCACGGGCGTCGGGCCCTCGCTGCCGGCAATCCTGCCAACGAATCGTCCCTCGCGCCAATCCGCCGGCAACGCGTCCGCCGCCCTGAAGCTCCGGTCCCTCATCCTACTCCGCTCAATTTCGCCATTGATAGCGCTACCATTGAGCGCCAGCGAGCTTGTGTCAAGGTCTCCCATGCGTGGGAAAGCGTGAGTCCGACGCTAACAGTAATGCTGTGGCTCAGCGATAAGGGGGCTCTTCGAACCAGTCAGCGAAGCCGGGCCAACCCTGCGAGACGCGATCCAGGAAGTGCGCGGCGCGCTTTTCGAGGAACGACGCAACGCCCTCGCGCGCATCGTCGCTTGCACCGCGCGACCAGATGGCGCGGCTCTCGATTCGGTGCGCCTCCATCGGATGACTTGCGCCGAGGCCGGTCCACAGCATCTTGCGCATCAGCGAGACCGAGACCGGAGCGCTTTGCGCCGTCAGCTCCAGCGCGAGGGCGCGCGCTGCGGGAAGGAGATCGTCGGCTGCGTGGAGACTGCGGACGAGGCGGCCGTTCAGCGCCTCTTCTGCCTCGAAGATGCGGCCTGAATAGCACCAGAGCAGCGCCTGCTCGATGCCGACGAGCCGCGGCAGAAACCAGCTCGAGGCCGCCTCGGGCACGATCCCGCGCCGTGCGAAGACGAAGCCGAATCGCGCTGTGTCGCTCGCCAGCCGGAAATCCATCGGCAGGGTCATGGTTGCGCCGACGCCGACCGCGGGGCCGTTGATGGCGCCGATCACCGGCTTTTTCGAGGCGAAGATGCGTAGCGACAGAATGCCGCCGCCATCGCGCACCGCCGGGTTCGCATAATCGACACTGCCGTCAGCGCGAATCGGCGAATCACCGCCGTTCCAGTCTTCGCTCTGCACATAATCGAAGGTTGCGCCGCCGGCGCCCGAGAGATCAGCCCCGGCGCAAAAGGCGCGGCCATTGCCGGTGACGATGACAGCGCGCACCGAATCATCGGCGTCGGTTACGTCAAAGGCAGCGACCATGTCCTCAAGCATCGCCTTGCTGAACGCGTTGAGCTTGTCCGGCCGATCGAGCGTGATGGTAGCGATCCCGTCTCTGTCAGTCTCGACCCCGATCGTCTCGAAGTCACAACTCATGCCGGGCACTTCGCGCCGCTGTCCACCCAGGCCCTGGTGAGCGCCCCGAACTGCGCCTGGGTGCCCGGCGCAGGCGTGCGGCCCTTGCCCGGATGCCAGCCCCAGCCGACCAGCACATCGCTTGTGTTGTGCTCGACCAGCTGATCGAGCGTTTTGTGGCCGTTGCGCGCCGGATCCTTGATCTGGGCGCAGATCTCGCCGAGCGTCTTGCCCTCCCACGCCATGGCGGGCGGCGCGAGGCTCCATTTGCGATTGCCGGGAATGCTGCGCTCGCCATTGGCGAAGGCCACATTGTCGCGGCCGTGGCAGGTGGTGCACTCCATTCCCGTCGCGCCGAAATTATACGAACCGCGCTCCACCGGCGGGCTGTGCACATGCATGTCGTCGCCCTGGAGCGGATGATCGCCGCGCGGGTGGCAGTTGATGCAGCGCGGGCTCTGGATGACCTTGCCCATCTCGTTGAACAAAGCGACCGAACGGGCATCCGTGTCGGCGATCGAGGCGAAGACCGCGGGCGATTTGAGCTGAGCCGGCTCGCTCTTCGCCGCGAGCACGGCGATCGGCAAGGCGAGCGCGGCGACCGCAAGCGCCATGATGCGGCTCCTGATCTTGGGCGCGATCATGCGTTCTCTCCATGCGCGAAGGGCAATCGGCGGACCGCCTTGCCGGTGAGGGCGCGCCAGGCATTGGCGACAGCCGGGGCGAGCGGCGGCAGGCCGGGCTCGCCGACGCCGGTGGGGTTCGCGTTCGACTTGATGATCGCGACCTCGACCTCGGGCATCTCGCCGATTCGCAAAGATCGATAGGTGTCGAAATTGCCCTGGGCGATGCGGCCGCCTTCGCCCAGCACCAGTTCCGCATAAAGCGCATGGCCGAGGCCATAGCCGATCCCGCCTTCCATCTGCGCGCGGATGACATTGGGATTGACCGCGATGCCGCAATCGACCGCGACCCAGATCTTGTGGACCTTGGGCAAGCCGTCAGCGCCCTTCGATACTTCGGCGACCTGCGCGACATAGCTGCCGAAGCTCTTGTGCATCGCCACGCCGTAAGCACGGCCTTCTGCGGGCTTCCTGCCCCAATCGGCCAGCTCTGCAACCCGGGTCAGCACGCCCCTGGCGCGATCCTCCTTCATCAGCGCGATCCTGCCCTTGACCGCATCCTTGCCGCCGAGCGCGAGCAATTCGTCCAGGAAGGTTTCGACCGCAAAAGCGGTATGGGTGTTGCCGACCGAGCGCCACCAGAGCGTCGGCACGCCATTTTCCATCACATGGCAGCCGATCCGGTAATTGGGCCAGGCATAGCTGCTCCTGGCGGCGCCCTCGACGATCGATTCGTCGATACCGTCCTTGACCCCCAACGCAGCCATCGGCGTATTGGCGAGAAAGGATTGCGCCGCGACCACCTGGTCCCAGCCGATGATATCGCCCTTCGCGTCGATCCCTCCCTTGAGCTGATGCACCACCAGCGGTCGGTAGCGACCGCCCCTGATGTCGTTCTCCCGGGTCCAGACGAATTTGACCGGGGCCTGGGGGTGCGCCTTTGCAGCAAGCGCCGCTTCGGTTGCGAAATCCTGATCGGGCGTCGCCCGCCGGCCGAACGATCCGCCGGCATATTGTTCGTGGAGCGTCACGCCCTCGAACGGGATGCCGAGCGCCTTGGCCATCGCACGCATGTCACCGACCTGAAACTGGCTGCCCATCCAGACATCGGCCTTCCCTCCGCGCAGCTCGATCACCGCATCCATCGGCTCCATTGGCGCATGGGCGAGGAACGGGAAGACATAGGTCGCCTCGATCGTCTTAGCCGCGCCGGCGAGTGCGCCGGCCGCATCGCCCTTGGCCTCGGCCTGCTTGCCGGGTGTGGCGGCGGCGGCCTTATAGACCTTGATCAGATCGTCGCCCGAGCGCGTTTCCGCCTTGGCGAGGTCCCACTCGACCTTGAGCGCCGCGCGGCCGCGCATCGCCGCGAATGTATCCTTCGCATAGACGACGACGCCCGACGGAATCGCCTCGACCGCGACCACGCCCGGCACCGCCAGCGCAGCCTGTTTGTCGACTGACCTGACCGTGCCGCCGAATGCCGGCGGATGGAGGATCGCCGCGTTGACCATGTTCGGCCGCGACACATCCATGGTGAAGACCGCGGTGCCGTTCGATTTCGCCACGCTGTCGATCTTGGGGACGTCAGTGCCGATCAGCGTGAACTGGTCGGGCGTCTTGAGCACCGGCTTTTGCGGCACCGGAAGCAAGGCCGCATCGGCTGCCAGCTCGCCGAAGCTTGCTGTGTTGCGGCCATGGCTGACCACGCCCTTCGACACCTTCACCTCGGCGGCAGGCACCTTCCAGCGCTTCGCCGCTGCCTCGACCAGCATTGCCCGCGCCGCGGCGCCGGCGTTGCGCAGCTGCATCCAGCTGTTGGCGATCGCGGTCGAGCCGCCGGTGCCCATCGTGCCGAACATCAGGTTCCGGTAGAGCGGATCATTGGCGGGGGCGAAGGCGATCCGCATCTGCCCCCAGTCGGCATCGAGCTCGTCGGCGACGATCGTGGTGAGGCCGGTCGCGGGGCCCTGGCCGAATTCGACATGCTTGATGACGACGGTGACGGTGTTGTCGGCAGCAATCCTGACAAAGGCGTTGGGGGCGAAGGGCGCGCCCTCGGCCGGCGCGGCGGCGGCGGCGGCGCGGCCGATCGGCAGGGCGAGGCCGATGACGAGCCCGGAGGATGCGAGGAACTCGCGGCGGCTGGCGACGGCGGTCATGCCGTTTTCTCCAGCGTCTTGGCGGCATCGTGAATCGCCTGGCGGATGCGGACATAGGTCGCGCAGCGGCAGAGATTGCCGGCCATGCCATGATCGATATCGTCGTCGCTGGGCTTTGGTTTTGCGGAGAGCAGGCTGATCGCCGACATCACCTGCCCGGACTGGCAGAAGCCGCATTGCGGCACGTCGATCGCGACCCAGGCGGTTTTCACCGCCTCGGCGGTCTTGCCGGCGACGCCTTCGATCGTGGTGACCTTCCTGCCCGCGATCGTGCCGACCGGCGTGACGCAGGAGCGGCGGTTCTTGCCGTCGAGATGGACAGTGCAGGCGCCGCACTGAGCGATGCCGCAGCCATATTTGGTGCCGGTCAGTTTCAGATGATCGCGCAACACCCAGAGCAACGGCGTATCGGGATCGCCATCGAACGACGTGGTCGTTCCGTTCAGGAGGAACTCAATCGCCACGCCGCGTCTCCCTTTTGCCCGCGGGTCGGTAAATAGGTGTGGGGCGCGGCAATCGAAAGGGTGGCGTAACGGCTTTTTAGGCGGTGATCGCAATATAAGGTGTGATGATTCCGAGCCAGACCTTCGATAGCGCCGGGCGGGCCGTGGCATGAGCGCGCCCGCCGTCAGCGTCATCATGGCGGTGTACAATGGCGCTGACCTGATCGGCGAGACGCTCAGGAGCCTGCAGGCGCAGCGTTTCGGCGATTTCGAAGTGATCATCGTCGATGATTGTTCGACGGACGATACGCGCGGCGTCGTGCGCGGCTTTGGCGATGCGCGGATCAAGCTCATCTCGCTGCCCAGCAATCAGGGCGTGGTCGCCGCCCGCAACCGCGCCGTCGCAGAGGCGCGCGGGCGCTATATCGCCGCGCTCGACCATGACGATCTGTGCCACCCCGATCGGTTCGCGCGCCAGGTCGCCTGGCTCGACGCCAATCCGGAGACCGTGCTGGTCGGCACGGCCGCCGCGATCCTCGAGGAAGGCGTCGTGCTGCCGGGGTCGCTCGCCCCGGTCTCGACACCGATGCTGATCGAATGGCTGCTGCGGATCGAGAATCCGCTGGTCTGGTCTTCCGTGATGATGCGCGGCGACGCGGCGCGGCAGCTCGAGCCGTTCCAGCGGCCCGAGATGATCTATGCCGAGGATTTCGACCTTTATCACCGCATCGCCCGGTTCGGCGCCATTGCGCGAATCGACGATGAGCTGATGACCTATCGCCGCCGCAGCGGCGGCATATCGCAGCGTCATGTCGATGCGATGACTGCGCGCGGGATCGACATATTGGCGGCATGCTATGCCGATGCGCTTGGCGACGAGGCCCGAGAGATCGCCGAGCTCGTCGTGCGCTATGTGATGGGGCGCCAGCCAGTGCCCGATCGTGCGACCTTCCAGCGGCTTGGCGAAGCGCTGATCAAGCTGCAGGAGGATTTCCTGGCGACCCATGCGCCCGATCCGGACAGCCTCAACCTGATCCGTTGGGAAACGGCGCGGCGCTGGGCGCGAATCGGGCGGATCGGCCTGCGCACCGGCCAGCTCGACCTGGGCGATGCGATTGCGGTGCGGCCGGACCATCTCGGGCTCGGCTATGCGGGCATCGACGATCTCATCATGTCCCGCCTCGTCGGCGGAGCCCGGGCGGTGCAGCGCCGCTTCGCGGAGCGGCGCGCCGGCTGAGCGCCGGATAGCTGACACCAAAAAGCCGAGATGTCCCGATATCGCGTGTCTTGAGCATGGGTGGGCGAGCGCCGGCGCATGCGTCGAGTTGCGTCTGAATTGGCTTCGGCTAGAAGGCCGCGAGGAGATTTCAGTTTTTATGAACCTCGATTTGAAGACTTCGTTGCTCGACACGGTGCATGTGCCGTCCGATTTGCGCGCGCTTCCGGCGAGCGATTTGCGGCAGCTGGCGGACGAGTTGCGTGCCGAGACGATTGCGGCGGTCGGGGTGACCGGCGGTCATCTCGGGT
>Ga0307508_10003033_pt1 | contig 17296 bp, 18 predicted proteins | sample 9_EM_MG_FD_203089 | JGI IMG/M metagenome (GOLD analysis project Ga0307508, IMG submission 203089) | Populus trichocarpa ectomycorrhiza microbial communities from riparian zone in the Pacific Northwest, United States - 9_EM | ecosystem: Host-associated > Plants > Roots > Unclassified | place...
CCCTGAGCGGACACGGGAGGGCGACGTCGTCCGAGGCGAGGAGGACGGGGAGGAATGACTCGGAGGTGGAGCACAACAGGTGGCGTCAGTATTGAAAAGCAACAGCCAATCAGCGTTGCAGAAACGGGCCGGTCGTGGGAAGGCGGTTAAAACCGAAAAGCCGAAGACCTTTGTCGATGATAAGAACCCTCCTATTACATAGTCAGGGACTCTTGCGTAAGCAAGGAGGGGTTTCGACTTTTAATTTAATCAATTCATATAAAACATTTTCACAATCTGGTGGCTGTGCCGCGTCCGTAACCTTTGCCTCTCCCCAGCATTGTACACCTTAGGAAGAATTTTGCAAAAATCTTCCAACACTTTAACAGAATGGTGCCATTCACCCTGCTTTATGACGCATCCCTCACGTCTTGTGCCATTCACGCGTTCTGTGCAATTCTTGTATTTTTGAGCCCCGAGTCAGCCTCAGTTGATGCTTGTTGTCCCATCCCCATTACTATTTTTTTTTTCATTATGACCTCTAGAACTGCCACTGCTGCCCAGCGCGCCAATGCCGCAAGAAAACGTCGAGCATCTTCTTCAAAAGAAGGTGCATTCGCTCATGTTTACTCCTGTTCTAGCACTGAAAGTTTACAAGTGAACACGTGGAAGCTAGAGTCGGGATTCAATTTTGATAACATGTTCAAACAAACCCTATCATCAACGTTGGGAATCTCTCGCATCGCATGGCGCATCGCTTGCGTTTCTCGTCTCACCGCTAATCTCATGATCTGCCGGCGTGACGGCGTGCGGCCCCCTTACACGGTCCCTTTTTGCTACGTTTCCTCGCCCAGTTCGACGCGTTGTCACGAAGCGAAGCAAAGCGAAGCAAGTCCGCGCACACGTCCATTCCTTCCTTCAAATAGCGCAAGTTTTCCTACCGTACCAGTTCCGCCTCGGAGTTTTGGCATCAACACTCCGTTCCCATGAGCATCAATAAAGTTGAATGGATATCGATCAAATGAAACCCTGCCATGCTGGTCTTCAAACGTCACCTTCGGTGGATGCTTTACACGCTCTGCTTCTTCCATCGTGAACGCAATGTCTCTCGCGGATCAGTGTGCTTCATGCGAGTGGATACGTGACAGAAAGCTATTAGGTTCAGCGGCGTGGAATATGAGCTCGAAGAGATTAATGTTGGGGATGAAGTCCACCTGCTTTAGCACTCGAGGATGTTGGGCGCAGCTGGTAGTGCGCGCCCCCGAACCTGTGGCGAAGTGAGCCATTTCATACGCCAATGGCACATCCCGCTCTTAAAACTTAGCCTTCTTCACTCCCCGAGTTCTGATACGTCAGCCAAACTGCGATCGCCGAATAGGCCAGGACATCAGGAGAGGACGAAGCATTGATTCCTTGTTACTTTTTGGCCGGCGATGGGGCTATCTGCACCCCTTTTTCTCCCTGTTTAGTACTGCAAACATTGGGGAGAGGGGAAATATCGCCCTGAATCGGTCGATTGAAGCTGTCACATCTCGTCCAGATTGTCTGCTATCAACTCTATCCGATTAAGGTCTATTCCAACTTCGAAGCAGTACTATACTGCCCGGATCAAGGAGAGGAAGTATGCCAACATCTCAGGTGTGATTCCGTGGGTAAACCTACTATAGCGAAGTAGGCAGAGTTGGTGTTCACTGTCCACTGTCTTCCCATTCAGGATTTCGTCACCTGTGAACCTATGTTAGGCATCGCTGGCACTGAAGTTCTCCGAGGTTCTCATGACACGCGCCCAATAAGGCATCCGGCGGCCTGAATTGGCGGTATTTTGGCTGTTGACGTTCGCGAAAGCAACGGCGGGTCGAAGGCTGTTGCCATGAAGAATGCTCTGCTTGTTGCCGCAGAAGGCCAACTTTGTGTCGTAGCTTGGGTGTAGAGAGATGATGGTAGAGCCGTGCTCGTCCCTAGTCTCAAGTCAGCCATCATTGAAAATCCGAGGCGATCTAATTCAACTTGATTGCATCCCCGCCGCCGCAACAAACAGAATGCTACAAAACGACTGCTCCAGCGCACGTCGTTTTAGAGGCGAGACAGCGTGTGCTAAGTCGCTTTGGAGGCAGGACAGCTGCGCCATGAACTCTATATGTGAACAGAATCGCCTGAGAATGATATTGGGCTAAGGTAGATAATAAGGTCCTGACTGTACATGCACCTCCTACGCAGACACATTACAAAAGGGGCTTAATTAACATCAGTGGCCCGACTCTGCAAGTTCTGGAACATCGGTCAAGGGCGTTACTACGCCCCTGAACTTCATACTGTTCGACGGAATAGCCAGCACGACTGATCTCAGACAATTTGCATTTAATATTGTCTCGCCTCGCGATGAGTAACTCAATGTGACCAGAGGGAGCCAGCCCTGCATACTACGGAGGCAGCTAGATGCAAGAGGGTTGACTTCCAAAACAACAGAGTGGCTTGAAGAGAGAGATCAGAAATAGGCGCTGACCGCACACATTCATCGTCACAGCGTCCACCGAGCTTTTCAGGCCAAGAACACACCGTTGAATCGAGTCAACATCTGGGGCGGTTCTAGCAACACGAGGCAAGGTCCAAAAGCCTCTCTTTGCTGCCGTTCGCGGTGTGAATGGCCGCTCCCGACAAGCGTCAAACGGCCGCGCCCAGAGGACCTCGCGTTCTCGAACTAGTTAGCAAACCACCTACGGCGACTTTGACACCTATATCCTTCGATAATCATCGTCGAAACCCTGTGAAACTCACCTTTAAACCTAACCATGGCGAATCTTTGCCTAAAGGCTCGAGCGGGACTACTTCTTCCAATAGCTCGCGCGTTGTTGTCAATGGGAACGCTCAGGGCTTTGGCCTAATCCTCTCAAACTCGACAACTCGTCATCAACCCTCGGCGACAGTTGAAAAAGCATTTGAACTCGATATGCCTTCTTCATCACAAGGATCACGCGATCACGCTGCCTCAAGCAAAGGACGCGATGCATCTGACGCGTACCCGACACCAAATACTCCACCGCTTACTGCTGGCACAAGCAGCCCAGCGCGTGCAAGTAGCGTTGATGACGACAATCGTGACCGAGGACCAGTGCCACCGCCGCCCACTGAACCCGCACCTCCTGTGCCTACACCACCACCGTTTGATGATGTCCCTACACTTGATGCCCCGCCAAGCCCACCCCCAACCGATCGGCAACCTTCGCCGATAGTAGAAGACCCAGCACCAGAACCTGAGCGGGAACCCGATCCTCCTCGGGGCCCTACCCCCCCTACGCCTTTCGAGACCCTGAAAATTCAAGCGTGCAAGACCATCTACGACCCTAAAATAGAGGGACTTGCAAGCAAGGATAAAGGGAAAGCCTTAGAGAAACGACACAATGGCGAAGTCCCAGAAGGCCAGCCTCCCGTTATTGTTGTGGATCCACGTCTCAAGATGTCCGACGAGCAAAAGTACGGAATGAAAGGCAGGCGCCCTTTGCGTCCCAAGCTATACTCGTTTACACCATATGAGGTGTGTGTTGTGTTCGGCGTATTCGGTGCAATTGCTCACCGGAGCTCGTCAGTGGGATGTAAACTCACCAGGACCTCGGCCTTTGGGGCCTCCGCGTGCGATATTGATCACTAATTTGTCTCCCGTCACCCCCACCCAGTTCGCCAAGCGTTACTTTGCCGAATACGGCCGCATCGAGGATTTCGATTGGGAGGTGGACCTTCACAATGGCAATCCACTCGGTATATGCTGGATTCGCTTCGAAGGCGACGACTATACCGAAGGCATAGGACAGAAAAGTGCAAACAAAGCGATGAAGGAGGTGAATGGGCAGCGGGTTGGCCAAGGTCAAGAGAGCCAAACTGTCAAAGTCGAACTTGATGGCCAAAAGAAGAAGTGCAAGGCATTAGTCAAAGCTGAGTCCGACCGCCGTCGTGCAGAAAGGCAACGCGCGAAGGCGAAGGAAAAGGAACCGGCCCCTTCTTCGTTTTCTCGACCCGCGGCCTCGACTCCAGTACCAGTATCCATTGGTCCCTCTTCATCTGCTGCCACTCCTATACTGACTGGTCCCGCATCTTTGCCCCCGCGACCTCCATCATCTTTGAGTATGTTCAAGCCCACCCGAGTTCCCGAACCCCCCGAGCAGATCATAGTTCCGATAAAACCAGCCCCCGCTCCCATGCATCCATCGCTCCCTCCCCGGCCACAGTTCGTCACACGCTCGACCCCCCCACCGCAGGAAGCTGTTAGAACGCGACCCCTGCCGTCAGCACGCCCCCCTGATACCAGACCTGTTCCTATCGCCAAACCTTGGAAGGAGATGTCTCCAGACAGCTCCAATGCTCGACTTCCCCTCAGAAGGTCTTGGAGAGACCGATCCCCCGAAGAACCATACCCCTTGTACCGTCAGCGCGCTCCGCGAAGAGGGGCCGATGCGTACCACCCATCATATTCTCGCCACCACTATCGTCCAAACCATTACTGTGACTCCTACCGCCCTGGTCGATCCCACCGTCACCGCCGTGCTCGATCCGGCGACTCCGATTCAGATTATGATTATGATCGTTCCCGTTCTCGTTCTTATTCCCGCTCGTGTTCACGTTCCCGTTCCCGTTCCCGCTCCTGCTCCCGTTCTTATTATTCTCGCTCTCGATCCCGATCCCGATCCCGCTCTCGCTACCGTTCGCAATCTCGCTCTCGCTCTCGCTCCCGTTCACGCTCACGCTCACGCACACCTCCCCGCCGCCGTCACGACTCTTTTGATTATCGCGAGAATAGAGGGACTCATGACATTTGGACGCCTGCAGATGAGGACAAAGCCCACGCAGACATTCAGAAGCAGCTTGCACAGAATCGCAACGACCATATCCTCATCTCGAAGGCTTCTCTTCAGAGGGGTGCTCGCATACGTGAGAAGGATGTTCACGACTTCTTTGTTCGTAACAAATTTGCTCCGGACAAGGTGAGGATTTTCTGAATATTAAACGGAAAAGGTGGTAATAACATGTTTTTGTGCGTAGATCATGTACGATTCGAGCGGGTGGTATATCTCATTCGCATCCGCAACCGCTGCGCGCAGGGCTGCCGTCGTTCTTGACAAAGAGAAATTGGCCCACCACACTATTGCGCTTAGCGTTCGCTCTGCGCCAGACATTGACACAGCAGAAACTGTGGCTGCCGCTCCTGCTGATCCTTCATCGCCAGTTGCGCGTAGAGACTCCACATCCGCAGATGCCGTGGCTCCAAGTGCGAACATGATGCTAGAAGACTCCAATCTTGTCGAACGCGGAATGCTGGAAAACATGGCGCACTATCGCGAGCATCGCCGTGCAGAACTCGTGGCGAAGCAAGCCCAGCCAACAGCGGAGCAGACGCCGACCTCCGGAGTTACAACCGCCAAGTTGGCTAACCTCCGATTCACCAAGAAACCGGGCACCGTCTCCGCCAGGGCCAACAAGCGTGCTTTAGAACCGGAAACAGGTCTCGAATCCCCTGCGCCAGAGATCGATGATTTAATCCTGGATGAGTCGCCGATGCCTTCACCTCCCAAGAAACGCCGGAAACTGAAACAGGAGGAGTTACTGGCAGACTTCGAATCAGAAGAAGAGAAACCCGCTCTTGGTCCACTCGTGAACGAGTTAGGCAGCGCTGGGGGATTGGATAAAAGACGCCGGACGGACTCTATTGTGCCCGAGCAAGCCGCAACTAGGAAGAAAAGAAAAGTGGAGCGCTCAGCAGCCGAATTGGATCATGATGCCGAAGTGGATGCCATGCTCATGGAGCATCTCGATACTGCGCCCGTACGCAAGCCCAAAGCTGCAAGTCGGAGGAAGAAGCGGCCATTGGCATCAAAGGCAGACAGCGTAGAGCCTGACTCGATCATTCCAGACCTTCCTGAGCGGGAGCCCACGGTAGAAATCACCATCTCTGACACTGATGTTCTGGTGGAACTCGATGCGGTTGTGCATATTCCCGCGGAACCACCAAAGCCGCCACCAAAGCGGCGAGGCAAGCAACCGAAGATCAAAGCCCCCCCCGCACCACCTGCACCACCCCCCAACCCATTCGAACTCGGCATCGTGGCGCTCGACGACGACGAAGAGCTTTACTTCTTGCATGAAGGTCTGCGACGTCGAAAGGCAGGCCTTCCGGAATGGGGGGTGGACTTCCGTGACCCTGCCGACGACCCTGTGAAACGACATCCGGCTATACGCGTCAATGCGACAGGCTCTGCTCGAACAGAAGGATACTACAAGATACCTGAGGCTGTCAAGTCACTGTATCTTCCGGATCGAAATAAGGCCAAGATTGATGTTGGCGTAACATCCGGCGGCGTTTTGTCGAGTGCCGCAGCCGGCGCATCATCGCGATCTACCCGTGTTGAGTCGCGTCACCTTGCCAGAGGCGTTGAGCAAGCGAACAAATTGCTTACTCAACTGGGAACGGACTCATCTATGGATTTGAAGCTCAAGTTCAACCAGCTTCGTACCCGGAAGAAGAAACTCAAGTTCGCACGAAGCCCGATTCACGACTGGGGCTTGTACGCGATGGAGCCGATTTCTGCTGGGGAGATGGTCATCGAATACGTTGGAGAAGTGATTCGACAACAAGTTGCCGACAAGCGCGAGAAATACTATGAGCGCACGGGCATTGGCAGTAGTTATCTTTTCAGAGTGGATGACGACGCAGTAGTGGATGCCACAAAAAAGGGCAACCTTGGGTAAGTTGCGATCTCAATATGTATTCGGCAATGCACTGACACACTGCTGTTTACAGTCGTCTCATCAACCATTGCTGCGCGCCGAACTGCACTGCTAAGATCATCACTATCAATGGCGAGAAGAAAATTGTGATTTATGCTAAGACAAATATAGAACCTGGCGACGAGATCACTTACGGTAAGTTGTCTATGCTGATGCCTGTTACTTACCAAGTGCTCAATTCATATCGCCATCCGAACAGATTACCACTTCCCTATTGAGCAAGAAAAGATCGTCTGTCTTTGTGGGTCGGCCAAATGCAGAGGATTCTTAAACTGAACTTTTGTTATGCTCTTGGATTATGTCCATTTAACCTATCCACCTCCGTTCAGTGTTACACTCTTGCATTTACCTTACCTACTACGGTGGCTTGGAGGGCTGCTTTATTATTCAATGTTGCATCTATACACAAGGTCGTGTGTTATTGGACGAATTTTGTTTTGCTACCAGTGTCGACCATATCTCCTTCCTAATGTTTGGCATTTCGTGCGGTATCAGTCCTTGCCAGTACGGCGGTTGCCGTCGCTCATAACATTTATTTGTTGCGTCGGCGGGGAATTAACTTGAATTAGATCGCCTCGGCCGATGCGTGTGGGACGAGCACGACTCTCCGCTCTCTACCATCATCTATCTACGCCGAAGTTACGACACAAAGTTGGTCTTAGTTCTACGGCAAAAAGCAGAGCGTTCTTCATGGCAACAGCCTTCGCCAACTCGCCGTTGCCTTCGCAAACGTCGACAGCCAACATACCGCCAATTCGGACCGCTGGATGCCTGATCATTGGGTACGTGTTATGAGAACCTTCCGGCTCGCTGGCGCCGACGATGCCTAACTCACGGTCGGAAGTGACGAAATCCTGAATGGGAAGACGGTGGACACCAACTCCGCGTACTTCGCTAAAGTAGGTTTACCCACGGAATTATGCCTGAGATGTTGGTGTATACTTCCTCTCCTTGATCCGGGTAGTACTGCTTCGAACTTGGAATAGACCTTAAACGGATAGAGGTGATAGCAGATAATGAGGACGAGATGTGAGCAACTCTCCAAGAAGAATTCAATCCCAACCACTTATATTTACCTATCAAGTATCGAAGCAAGCCGCAGAATGGTTGCGAATTACGACTTTGTAATCAGCTCAGGAGGGATTGGACCCACTCATGATGGTACGCTTGAGCTGGACTTCGAAACCAGACACTCACGAGTATATGTGCACTAGATATTACCTACGAATCGATGGCCAAATCTTTCAATCAAGAACTTGTTCATCATGAGGAAACCAAGCGGCGTATGGGCGAATTCAGCATAAATAGAAGAGACTTTGAGAATTCAACTCCAGAGCAAACAAAGGCGCGGGATCGCATGGCATTGTTCCCCGCTCAGGCCGAAGTACTTTTTGTCGATCCCGAGCTTTGGGTTGTGAGTGCATTTCCAGAAATAAGCAAGAAAAGACTGCATACTTAAATACGCCCGTTATGAAGCCAGTTGTCAGATTGGAACACAGATTATGTATCTTGCCTGGTGTTCCAACCCTGTTCAAACGACTCCTCGAAGGACTCAAACCATATCTTGTTCTACCTGGATCCGCGGGCAGGCCTCTCCGGTGTCTTATAAGAACAGTGTGCTTATCATTGTCTTTTTACACCAATTCACTGCGATTACTAATCACCCTGATCTTTCAGGAGGGCAGAATCAATGATCGCGCCGTTTCTCGCTGAACTTGCCGCGCGCTACAAAGCAGACGGCGTCAAAGTTGGCTCTTATCCATCTTTCGGCGGGGGCGTCACTGTCTCATTGATCGGTGTGAACGAAGAGCTCATAAAAGATATTTCAATAGAGGTTCGTTTACCTTCCTAGACTGTTTGGTCTATCGTCTGTGTACCCAAATATTCACGGATAACTGTTGTCGTACTTTTTTCTCAGGTGGTGAAAGAGCTTGATGGAACTGTAATCGCGGAGGACATCGATGACTCAGTGTAGCTCTCATGGGGCTTTGTACGCCTTTTCTCGGTGGGCGCTATGCAGAAACGCGAATGACGACGGCATAACACCTCCGATATGGACGTGATGACACTTGAAGCGAGAAAACTTTGACTCGCCCACGCTCGCCTCGACAACCTCACGCGAGGAAACCGGCAATGTTGCGTCTTAAGGGAGGTGCAGGGCTGTGGTCTTGTGGTCTCGGAGAGTACCTCAAGGCCTTCGCATGTCTTGAGCCTTTCACGGTTGAGTTGGGCACTGTGTAGAGTCCCGGCGGCAGTGAAACGAGGTTTTAATACAAGCTGTGCAAAGCTCCATGCTGATTCATGTACTTGCACAAAGGGATCGCGGTTGGCATGCCCAAAAAGGACATTGGAGCGCAGTGGGTTACAGGCGTGACATTGTGTCACGCATCCCAGTCCCGCGCGTTCAGAAAATGCGTCCCTTGCGGAAAGCCGAAGCGCGCGTATACGATGCATAGCATAGCCCCACATAAAATCCTCACTAATTCCTCATGGAATCTACGGCACGAGTCACAATTTTCCGCTCGACTATTGCCCATTGACATTCTCCAAAGTTGTTCGCGGCAGTGCGTCTGCCTCGTTGACTTTGTGAAATAATCGCAAGCCATAGGCCGCTTGTGGCTGCTCACAGCTTCCCCAAAACGCTCAAAATAATGCCGCGAGCACACCAAGATACCCCAATGACTTTTCCCAACCCCCTCGATCGCCGTAGGACTTTACCCAGAGGAGCTGCCTGTACTGAATGCCGTCAACGACGTATAGTGAGTGAATTATGCTCAACACTCATAATTACTCGCTTGCTCATATTGCTTGCACCCTGTTCTTATGTAGAAATGCGACGGCGCTAAACCGGAGTGTTCGAAGTGTGCTGAATATCATCGTGAATGCTTATACGGCATCAGTGATCATGAAGCGCGCTTGCAGAGGAGGGTCCGCGAACTGCAGGTCCAGCTGCATCGCGACCAACGGCCCATACGGACAGCAGGGCCGAAGACGCTGACCCGGCAACAAGCTGACGCCGCAGCAGCGGCTAAGCAGTCCTCTCATACTCCTCCTTTCACGACATATACCCCCAACCCAAATCATTCACCGCTGTCTCAGAGCCGCGGTCTTGAACTTAAGCCTTGGCATCCACCAATACTCGGCGACCTGGAATATCTACCGAATGACTTATTGTCATGGGATCGAAACACAGAAATGACCCCTGCCCTTCGTTCCGAGATGTAAGTGGACACAACTCACTTGTTACTTCTTAGTAACTCATGTTATCTCCAAACAGCCTCTCTACGTTTGACCTTCTGCAACCTCAGCTTTCTATCGATCTTTATGTTCCTCGCCTTCGCAGTTCAGTCCTTTCTCTCGCCGCATCGGATCAAGAACGCTGTGATCCCGCCCTATGGAACGCAATATGCCTTGTTGTGGCGTCTTGTTATGGACCCATCGCAAGTCAACTTGAACAACATTTTCTCAGCCGCCTCCGCCATTACGGCCGCCAATCGGTGTCGACATTATGTCACTTTGAGGAGTTTATTGTCGCTTCCATCTTGGAAGTCTACTACCTTTTGCATGTGGGTCGCGCCACGGAGGCCCACGACAAATCCTCTAGTCTGTCCTCTCATCTATTATGACGCCAAAGTAACTTCTACTGAATGCTAATTCTACAGCTTTGGTCCGCTTGGCAATCGCCTGCAGCTTGCATGAAATCTCGCGTCCTGCAGATAGCATGCACCAGTCTGATGGACTGTTGGCCAATTGCCCGCCTCGAGATATATTTCATATCGCAGAGCGCATAAACATATGGTGGAGCGTGTATATCGTTGCACAGAAAGTCGCATTTTTAAGCGGACTGCCGGAGGGGTGCCCGGACTTTCCACCTGAGGTGGCGTACTCTCATTGCCACTTGTCAACCATTCTAGTCTGAGTCAACAATTCTGTCCAGAAGATTAACACCGTATTGCCCGCTTCATTTGCGCATGTTCAAAAGGCAAGTCCATGTCCACCGTCTGGATTTGTTTCCTAATATCTTTGTAGGCGGGATATGCCGCATGGCCTCCTGCTTCCCGGTTGAGGGATTTATTTCGCCCCAGCTCTCCCCACCTGAAAGCCACCAACAACCATCTCCTTCTATTATCCGTAAAAAGTATTGCACTATTTACCCGCACTGCTCGACTGGCTTCTCGTATGTCTTTGCATCCTACCGAATGCGATATTTCTGAAAGAACCCATTCGACGGAGACTATGGGGGCCGCAGCATTCGACGAATACTGCATCCTTTGCTCGGTCTCGAACAATCTGCTAGAGACCACACCTCACATCAGTGACCCTAGGGGAACAGCGGCATTCAAGACCACCCTTACTGGTGCTATGCTGGTCGACGGACAGACACAGGCAACGAGCAGCCGAAAGCGGTATAATCCGGCTCTTCTTCATATTCACGTCGATCTTCTCTGCGCTGCATTGGTGTTGGGAACGAAATTTACGTGGCAATCCAAACGCATGGATGCGGGCTTTAACGCTGCTCGGTTCCTCGCCATGATTGCACCTATAGTAGCGGACGTCTCCAGGCTATATGTACAGATTTCACTTGGGGTGAGCATATGAACATGAGCGTCGCTTAACACCGCCCCTGTGCTGACAAGCAACATTATTTGCGTTCGCTGCAGCCCCCCATGATCACAGCGACAGATATTCTTGTCTTCGAAATCCAACAATACCCTATCCATCAAGATACCAACCGCTTATTACAGGCTAAGCAGAGTCTCCTCGATATAATGGCTTTTCTCCCCCGACTGCGCCACTTCTTCCCCGAGCTAGGTGAGCCCAGTTTGGGCGCAACAATCTTGAGGGTTGCTCACCGTATTGGATTTGATCTCAGATGTTCGGATTTCTTCCTTCGAAAAGTTGCTGGCATCACCGAATAATTCGACAATTCTCAACACAATCTAAAACCCCCCAGCGACCAGAACTTCGTCTCCTTTTTCCATCCAATTTGAGCATTTTTGCCTTAGATAGCGTTATTGTAAATGTTGCATTAGATGCTTAGTGCATCGATATCCACCGGGCCTACTGCTTCCGCCGCATGATGCGCACCGATAGCGGCTTTTTTTATAAGTAAGAGAGCTACGTGTGACCGGCAGAGGGTTGGCTGTTGGTCTGCCTTGCCCCGATCGCAAAATGAAATGTCACCTCTCCACCTTTTCAGTGTGCGATTCCGCCTTAAATTAGCATTCCCTTGCCCCATACCCCCTTTTTGAGGGGCAGAACTGCTTACGTGCGCTGTTTTTGTGTCGTCAACGTTGCAGCCAAATAAATATAATCACTTCCAGTTTCGCATTGCGTCGCCGCCTGGCGCTGCAAACATGCAGTTTTCCCTTCTTAAATGCGCAGGGGTGCATGACATAACGCATACCTACACGATTAACCCAAAAAAACCGAAATATTCGATGAAAAGCGCGACATGTATCTTTCTGTGAGGCAAGGCTCAAATTTTGCACTGGTGACGCGGTCCGAACGCGTCGCGCTTTTTTTCACCTACGAACGCGAAACTTCGTAGGGACGTAGAAGAAGATTACTGGAGTGCGCTTGGGAGATTTGCTTTCCTAAAGCATGCGTTGGTAGCGAGAAATCTGCGAAAGACATCTGGGTTTTCAATTCAGTTGTCCCCGAGAACCGAGCCCGATTCCAGAGGTGCGCACCCAGACTTCTCTCGCCTCACCGCAAGATGCCTCAGATATACATACTAACAAGAATGTCTTATCCAACGCTGGCATCATTCAATAAGACAGTTCATGACCCAAGGGGATACCGGGATTTCAAAAATGCACCGTCACTTGCCATCAGTAGCGGCGGCAAGCGCCTCGTCCCGGACTATGCATTGAACTGGGCCGCACCATCAGGGACTTCTCTATAAGAATATGCGATTTATTGTAACAGCTAAGCAGGCAATTGAACTCAATGTGCAGGAGAGAAGAATTCAGATTGGAAACGGGTAGACGGGGTCAGGATTGATGATGATGAATCTGGATTTATATTAGGAGTCGGCCGGCAGGTGTTCTATCTAGGGAAACAGCCTAAGGTGGCGGACGAAGATTGTAGATAAACCCGGTAGCATCAAAAAATCCTGTGGGAAAAGCTTGCGACGAGCTGGGTACATAGCGAGCATAAGGCATGGGGGGCATAGGGCAGAATCCGTCCATTTATCTCGGATTGGTGTAGTTGGGGAAGCGCTCGGTGCGCTGTAGGTGAGGAGGAGGCCTTCTGGGATTTCTTTCCGCCGAGCAGTTGGCGGGTAGTAAGGGTACTTCCCATAGTCGTTCGGAGCTGGTGTCACTCAGTGGCATATTTCCGGCAGTGTAGTAGGATTGGCATTGTCGGCACAGGGGTGAGTCGGCCGCATGAATACGTTGAAGGAACTGGCTCAAACCGACATGGCCAGTTCGTCACTGCATCAGGATGCTGGCTTGTTGTCGGGAAAGATCAAGTAGAAAACGGTGGAGGCGGGGTCGTGGGTGGGACTTGTCGAGGGTAGCCGCAAAGCGGCGTCCCCGGGAAGATGTCGACCATGCCTGGTTCCATTCCTCGGTCATATGTCTGAGAGCAGACCTTCGGAGGGTCGAAGAAGAGGTGGGGAGTGTGTGTTCAAGGAGCCGTATGCGATGTTTCGGCGGGTCATAGTCCCCAAGGGCTGCCGCTTTCGCTTGTGTATCAGCTAAATTCATTACCTTTGTTGCCCTCGTGTCCTGGTACCCAGCATATGCGTATATTAAGGTGGGGGTTGCGTTTCAGGAGCGTGTCTAGTCGGGCATGAAACTCTTCAACAAGGTACTGGCCCGGGCGTGGTTGCCGTTGTTGGAGTGATCGGATTGCCGCTTGGTTGTCGAGTAATACGGTCACATTAGTGGTGCGCTGTGACCCACGGATGATGTCCAAAGCTAGGATAGCACCCAGGATTTCTCCTTCAAAGACAGTGTGAGTATGCAGTGGGCCTAAGCAGTGGTGCCGGTGCTCGGAGGCAAGGTCTCCTCCCTGGGGCAGCGTGGTAGCGGCCGCTCCTACCATGTCTTGGTATCCCGAACCATCTGTGAAAATACACAGGGAATCCATCTGGCATGTAGTTGCTTCTGCAAGGGCATGCTCTCGTGACTTGGCAATGGTAAAAGAGCATCGGGGGTGTTGGCGTGGGCTGCGTAGGCTGGGGTTGATCATCTCAGCCGGGTGTGTCCAGGGGAAGGTATTGAGCATTTCTTGGATCGGCGAGTGATGAAAGCGGGGATACCGTCGACATCGTCGCACTATCGTAGAATACGGGTAGTCCGTATTCCATGCGTGGGAAGGCCACACCGGTGACTAGTCTTCGGGCATATTTCTGAGGAAGGCCGAACGATGGTCGGGCAAGGCGTGCTATGCCTAAGAGGGCCTGGGTCCCTTTGGCAAGAGCAGCTGTTATTTGGGGTTTCCATCTCAGCTTGCGGTCAAAGATCATGCCGAGGTATTTGGCCGTCTCGGTGGGAGAAATGGTGACGCCTTCAAAGGTTAGTGGTATGGGTAAGTACCTTGCCTCATTTCGGGTGAAGTGTATAAGGTTGAATTTCGCTATGTCAAAGCGGCAGGCATGGGTGCATCTCCATTCACAAACGGCAGGTGCGAGGTTGGATAGTGCCTGTACCGTCTCCCCCACAGTGGGGGCTTCGGTGGCAAACAGGGTGTCATCGACCCACCTAGCCGAGGTTCGGCGTCGGTCCTTGTGGGGTATAAAATCAATTAGGTCGGCCGAGTAGAGAAGGTATAGTATCAGCGACAGAGGGGACCCTTGTGGGATGCCGTAGCTGGCGGAGAGTGGTTCGGTTGTAGTCGTCAAAACATAGTGTTGTTGTCCGGTTGCGGAGGAAGTCAGTTGTCCAGTTCACTATGGTGCTTGGGATTCGGCGTTATGGAGTAGGCGTTCATGTGATACTGTAGGGAAGGCCTGTGAAATATCGAGGAATAGGACCGAGACTACGTTGCCACGTCTCCACGCATCCTTTATTCGTTGGACCAGGTAGAGTAAGGCGTCGGTGGTGCATCGGTCCGGGCGTCCCCCAAAGTGGTTGGCGGGTAGGAGGTTGTTGCATTCAGCGAGCAATGACACTTTCCGTTACCGCTTCCATTACTTTTCCAAGAGTTTCTTCCAGTGCGATTGGGCGGTATGACTTCGCCTTGGTGTAGTCATCTTTGCCAGGTTTGCGTAGAGTGATTGTGGTAAAGGATTTCCATTGGTGCGGAAAGTGGGACAGGTTTAAGGACGCGTTGCATATGGTAGTGAGGGGACCAAGGAGGAAGGGGCAGGCCTTCTGGATGGCGATGTTGGGGATTCCTGAAGGGCCGGGTTCTCGGTAAGGGCCGAGTGAGGCAACCACTTCCGCAACGTCACTGGTGAGTATTGGTTCAAAAGGCAAGGGCTCGTCATAGTCATAGCCTATCGTGTCATCCAGTGCGGCGTCGGGGAAGGTTTTCATTAGCGTTTCACCTTTTTCCGAGTTGGTGTGAGCAAAAGTGTTTGGTCCTGCCTATAGGAGGGGCAGACACGAGGGTCCAGAGCCTTCGGGGGGGTCGCTAGTGTATTTGTTGGCTCGCCATATGTCCTGACCTGTGGCGTTTTCACCAAACTCGTTCAAGTGGCGGCGCTTTTGAGATCGGACTGCACTTCTATAAGCAGCGCCGGCCAGAGCTGCAGCCCGTTTGGTGTGCTCTGGGGCATTCCGTGAGGCGGCTCGGTGTTGAAGGCGTTTCAGTTCCTTGCGTTTTCCAGTTAGTTCGGGCGTCCACCACCGTTTTTTGTGGTTTGCATCGCCCGAGGAGAGGGGAACAGTTTCCTGAAGGATTGTCGACATGCCACCCATTAGGGCGTCTACTGTGATGGTTAGTGTATCTGTGTCTTCGATTACCATTGGCAAGGGGTGCGATGTGAAGTGTGAGGTTATGCAAGTGGAATATTCTTCCCAGTCGGCGGCCTGGAACATTGATCGGGGGGGTGAGGAGTTGCGGGCGAGAGAGAGGTCCGGTTGTTTGTATGGATAGGTGGCCCGAGCCGTAGCTGTCAGAGGTGATGCATGATGTGACACAGTCGGCAATGTCGATAGAAACAAAGGCAAGGTCTATAGTTGTCCAGGTGTTGTGAAGGGCAGACTAGAATGTAAGGGTTCCAGGTTGGAGGCATTGTTGTAGAGAGTTGTCTGCGGCGAAGTAGAGAATGGCATCGCAGTCAGACTGCTGTGAGCGGTGTGGCGGTGCTAGAGGTCCCGACCAAAGGGAGCGGTGTTTGTTGAAGTCACCGGTGATAAGTAGGCGTTCGCTTGCATTTGAGGAGGCTATAAATCGGTGGAGAGCGTTGATGGAGTCATCTGAGTTCGGGGGGTTGTAAATTGAGTAAATCGTCAGGGGAGTGCGGAGGCGTTCGAGGGAAATAGCGGTTATATCAAGGGAGTCAATGGGGACGGTACGGTATGAGTCAGAAGGGATAAGTGAGGAAATAAACATGCGGCTGCGGGTCCGCGCTGCCGCGGGTCGGGGGAGGTGTGCTGGAGGAAGTATGGGGAACCATGCGGCGGACTTGTATGCTCGCTGCAATTCAATGTCATCCGGGGGTTCTTGTAGGCAAATGGCGTCTGTCGAGTTGGGTGAGGTTGAGTTTAGGATGGAAAAGACCACCTCTGGGTTTCGGTGGCAGTTCAGTGATAGCATCTGGGTGCGGGGATGCGTCAGGTGCGCTGGTAAAGTATGGGGAGGCGTATTTCGGGTTGTTCATAATCTTTCGGACTTCAGTCAGTTTGGTGGGGCAAGTGTGGTCGATTGATCGATGTTCGCCTCCGCAGTTGGCACATTTGGGTTGGCAGGACCGGACGTCGGGGCATTTCGGTGATCGGGGGCATTGGCATGAGGCTGTGAGGTGGGGTAGTGCGCAGCGTGCACAGGTCGGTGGTTCCTCGCGTTGTTTTGCCGGGCAGGCTGGTGAGGGGGGTCGTTGGCAGTAGGAGCATTGCTGTGGGGAAGGGATCAGCTTGTTCACCGTGTGCATCTCACCGTGGATGATCAGTCTGTCGGCCAGTTCGTCATTGTTGAGGAAGACCACTAGTGCCGCCTTCGGCTTCTTGTTTTGTTGTCATGTGTAAGGGAGTTTTATCTCCCTTGGGTTCTCTTCGGGCCTCACACCGAGAATAAGCTGTAGTAGCGTATATTCGACGGTATGAGGTAAAGAGTGTAGAAACAAATATAAACAAATATGCGTCCTTTATGGACAGCATATATATATATAATAATTTCCCTTACATTCTCCCCCTACGCGCGCTGTAGGGCGTGTACTAATAAGAGAAATTATTTTTAGCAGGGTGTTATTAAAGTGGGACCGTAGAGTCTAAATGAAAATTGAAGTGTAGGAAAATGAAAAGGAATGTGGACTTCGGTGCACGTTACACTGGTTGGGGATGTCGAGGATAGGAATGATTGTTTCTCCCCCAGATTGGGGACGGAGAATTGGATAGGGGTCTATGCCCGGTTGAGTCGTGTGCTG
>Ga0307508_10003034_pt1 | contig 17291 bp, 23 predicted proteins | sample 9_EM_MG_FD_203089 | JGI IMG/M metagenome (GOLD analysis project Ga0307508, IMG submission 203089) | Populus trichocarpa ectomycorrhiza microbial communities from riparian zone in the Pacific Northwest, United States - 9_EM | ecosystem: Host-associated > Plants > Roots > Unclassified | place...
CCCCCCCCCGCGAGCGACGCGATGAGCATCCCATGAGTGGAATTGAGCTGCCCGCATGCGCTAGAATGCTTCTCCGCGCTCGATCATGCGGCTCGTTCGCGCACACTACCCAGTTTCTACGTACACATTGACAGCACAGCTGTGTTTCTCTGGCCTGCTGCTCCGCAGGCGAGGCTCACTCTACCTCGGCCATTGATAGCCCTATCTAACTGCTCCCGGGCGGACGATGGGCGCGGTAGCGGACTTCTTCCACCGCCTTTTCCCCGGAAACAAGGAAACTTGGACCAGGACGCGCAACATACACGTTCCGTGGCGAATCAGCCTAACCGGCCAGAAACCAACGGCCGAACGGCGACACGAGAACGGGACAACGCATACCCCGTTTGCCAGGGCAGTCCGATAGCCGCACGTCACTCACCTCTTTGGGGGCCTGTTGGACGTTGATGTGCTTCTTGGAACAGTAGCCAGAGATGAGGGATTTCAAATTCATCTGAACTATCACGGGAATCGGCGTCTCTTGGCCACGCATCCACCTCCGTCTCGCTTCGTCCGCAGGACGGGACGAAACTCGGTGTGACGCTCTCCGGGCACGCACACATGATGCCCTTTACTCAACATCGCTACGTGGTTTGTGCACATCTCGATGAGCCATAGGGAGGCTTCCTGGAGGTCGTGATACCCGTCCGGCAGGTGATGGTGGGTCTGTCCGGCTTACTGTGAGTAACCACCCCGATTGATGGCCAGCGGCTGCGATCAACTGATGCAATTATCCGTGCAGCCAATTCAGGGTGTGTGAGCCTCGGAACGCCCGTCTGCCGCATAAGGTTCCAAAGTGAGTGAGCACGACAGCTTGAGCACATACCAGCGCAGTTGAAATTGCGGGGCTCGAGAATCTGCTTCGGCGCCGTGCGCCGTCGCGTCTCCGGGCTTCCCGTTTTGCTGCTGTGCACTTACGACTGGCGGTGCTGCCCACAAAATCAGTCGACGCCCGAGGCGTGTCTTTGGAACCCGATTTGGCACCACGTCACATCCAAGGGGTACCACGTATGGCCGCTTGCGTTGCCCGGTGCAGAAGCAGTCGCCGTGGGACACGAGGTTGAAGAACCGACACCGCCCGCAAGTGTGGCTGCCGGCCGTGTTAAGAGCAACCACCAGCCGCGGATGTCTTATACACACGAGGCTGACGACGCCACCACGGAAAGTTGTTCCTGGTGCCACCATGCACCGCTCCTCTTGTTCAGGTGTGACCCGGGTCTCGGCGACGGTCCCGGTTGCCCTCTTGCCGGAGGCGCTGGACCAAGTTCTCACACTTGTTCTGGATGACCTGCACTCGGTCAGCGCCCTACCGGATGGTTCCTATCTTTCCTGCAGTACCAACAAACGATTTCGCTTTCGTTTGACGCTCGCCCGAATCGCAGCCAACCGCCGGATTGGACGGTACGTCCTGACTGGGCGCCACAGCGTCATTTCTCTCACCTTACAGGACGCTTCTACCGGGTGCAGCAGCATTCGACGGGGTTTCACCCATATACATCGGCCGGCTCCTGCGATGGCTGCGAAACAACGGGGAAAGGTGGGCAATCCCGGAACACCACACGATACCAATCCGCAGCAGATCCTGTGGCCGCGATGCCAGGCAGTGCCTCGATATAGCCCCTCAGGCCGCGAGCATCCGCACGCTAAGGTAAGTCCATACCTGTCCAAACAAACAAGCAGCATCCCCGCCCACCTCCCTTTACCTTTGCCAAAAACCACCATCCCCACCGAAGCCGGGCAGGATACAACCGCAACCGGCGGCACGGCCGAGCTCGCGCCATCCTTTCGACCCACCTATCGCAGCGGAACGCCATCGTTCGAATTCACATTCCAAGCATCGCAGGCGCATCGAAACCACTGGCTAGCCCCATCCCGGCTCGCTAACTCCCCCCTCCAGCCGTCGAACTCAGTTTCGGCCAGTAAGACGTAGCCACGAGTTTGTCGCTGCGGGTGAATCGTTTCACCGTGCGGGAAGTCCAAAGCGAGAGAGTGGATTGCCGGTGCAGATTCTGTCATGCCGCATCACTCGCGACGTCCAACGACGTCGGACTTACGCTCCTGCACCCTTCCCGCCCCCGCGCCGACCTTGCGAGACGGACGGGCTGGGAAAACCGACCCCCTTGTCCTCCCCGTATGTAAAGCAACGTCAAGATCGGTTGATTCGGGGCACAGACATCGATCCAGTGACATCCTTCTGGTGGTTTCTGCTTACCTCACCATAGCCATCGCTTCGCCACTTTGGTGCTTGGTGTGAAACCCATGCAAGGTCAGCACCACCGAAGAAAACAATGTATGCATACATACATAGATGGCGCATATGAGATAGTTACATACATACCAACCTTGCATAGAGCAGTCTTCGTGCATGCATACCTAAGCGTAGCCACTGATATGCGCTAGCGCTAGCACTGCCCTTGTCCTCAGCTGTCCGCACACTGCCCGCAAGGAACTTTGGCGTCTCACCGATGACCTCACTGATCTCAGAATTCCCTGGTTCAGACTGGACCAATGAGCGCTCTACCGACCGACGAACGACGTGTCCGCTGAGCTCGGGGTTTCCCGCTGCGGAGGATGGCACAGATACATAGCAAACCAGATCATGACGCACAGCTATCGTCGACGTCCGATCGGGCCGTCGCTTCTGGCTGGGTTTATTTACGGACTGTTCTAGCTTAGCCGGTCCCAGGTTTCGCGTCGTCGCCGTCCCAATATGCGACGGAGACTATGTAGATGTATACATATGTACAAACACATGAGGATGGGAGGGGATGGGATCACATGACACGTAATATGTATGTACCTAGGGTTTAGGACTGTTTTACATGCACAGTTCTACTCTATCCTCCCACGAGAAGAGTGGAGACGCCATCACCGCCGTCGTCATGAGCTCCGATCCGCAGCTTTCCTGCGTCGTATGCGCCCAGCACGTACTCTGTGTCGAGTTGGGTGCGGCAAGCACGCGTAGACTGGCTGTGGGCGCCCACATGCGCAGACCGACATCCGCGGACCCGAACTTCGGCACGAGCGGCGCCACCCGTGGATAGTATCATAGCCCCGCCTCGCGCCTTCTGCGGGAGCTCGCGTGCAGTGGCGGCGATTGGCCTCTCCGGATAGATATCTTCTACACCTATGCGCCACTACAGCGCCTCCACGTTCGGACGTGATTTCAATCCACGGCCGCCGGTTGCGCATAGGTTCCCGCCGTGGCGGGAATGGGAGGCTGCGCTCGGAGCCCTCGGACACGGGCAGAGTGGTCGTCCGTTGGGATGCGGCTCTCGACATCGTCTCTGCCCCCGATGAGTCCCAGGTTCGGGGAGCAGCCGGTGACCGAGCTCCCGGAGTGCTGTCCACAGAACTTGGCCGTCACCGGCCACACTGTCGCCTCGCAGACTACGCGCTACATCAACTATTGTGCGTTTGGTTGTTTCCTTTTGGTTTAACTACGTATCTACTCGTGGCTTGACGAAGCTTCGACGGCGGGCTCGGCTGTGGTTGGTTAAGCGAGTTAACTTGCATCATTACACTGGTGAAGCGTTTTGCACGCCATGTCTTCTCGCACTTCCCACACCTCGACCTCGACCTCGACCTCGATCTCCCGCGTCGCAACGATGGCGCCATCCACAATGCCCCCGGCGCCGCCCGGCTTCTACAACCCGCCCGGCACGCAGATGTTCATCCCACAGGACGCCAGCAAGCGCGAGTCTCCGAGCAGCGCGCCGGGCAGCAGCGACGGCGACGGCGGCGGCGGCGACGGCGGCGACGGCGACAAGACGCTGTTGGTGACGACGGGAGCGACGGCGCCGTTTCCGGAGCTGGTGGACGCAGCGCTCTCGCACGACTTCCTGCGGTCGCTGCGCGCGCACGGGATAACGCGGCTCGCGCTGCAAGCGGGCGCGTACCACAGCTCGCCGCGGTTCCGGACGCTCCTCGCAGCCGCCGCCGACAGCGACGCGGGCGTGCGCATCGACGCGTTCGACTTCGCGGCCGACCTCGCGCGCGACCACATCTGCCGCGCGCACGTCGTCGTCTCGCACGCGGGCGCCGGCAGCGTGCTCGACGCGCTGCGCTGGGACCGTCCGCTCGTCGTCGTCGAGAACCGCGGCCTCATGGGCGCGCACCAGCGCGAGCTCGTCGACGAACTGCGCGACTACCTCGTCGAGGGCTCGCTCGAGGAGGACGCCGGGCTGCAGAAGGCCGTCGCCCGCGCGATACGCAGGAAGGCCGCCGCCGCCGCCGCCGCACACAAGTCATTTCCACCCAGTGGGAGCGGCCAGCTCGTCGCTGTCCTGGAGGAGGAGCTGGGCGTTATGAGGGAGGGGTGATCGATGGTGGCGGTGATGCGGGAGGCTGCCGAGCGGGCCTGGTCTTGTTAACGGATCTGCAGAAGGATGCGGTCGGCGGCTCATGTTGGGCAGGGCGACGGCCCCTCGCGGCTCCCCAGTATCTACACTATCTTGCGCGGGCTACGGGGAAGCTATAATACTCTTCAGCCTGTGGTTGCCGTGCTCCCACCTAAAATTCGTGAGTCCGAACCTGGTACACAGTACGTAGACACGGTAGAGTAGAAGCCGTACGCAATGCCAATGTCGGGCAGGTGCCAGCTCGACATCCCAGTTACAGCACCGACAAGCTAGTTGCGGACGGGCCATGTCGGACAACTGCATTCTGTTCCGGAGACATGACCGGCAGCTATCATCATCCCATGCAGAAATCACATCGAGCTGATCGATCATCACGAGTGATTATATCAGACATGCAGCAGCAGCAGCAGCAGTGGCAGTAGCGCCGACAGCACGGTGAAGTTCTGGGGGTGCTACCATATATGCGCTTGGATATCAGATTACGACAGTACAGTAGCAACACTTTTACCTCCATTTCTACTTCTGTTCCTGGCCGCACATAGTGTCACTCGCTGAACGAACCTCGTCGAGGCAAGGGATCGGTGATCGAATAGAGAAGAGTAGGAGGGCGAACGGTGCACTGAGTATCTACGCAGGAGAAGGTGGGCAAGCTTCGAGAACATGGCAAAGGGACGGCGGGCACTGAATGACACATTCGCACCTTGCGCTGGGCGGCGGCTCTGGGTATCATTCGCAGAGCGGATTGTGGTTGTTCTTGCGGGCGAGGACATCGGGGCGGCTGCTGTGTGGTGGACCGGTCAAATTACCGGATTGTGTCTCCTGTGATGCTACCTTTTGAATCGCCGACGTTTCACCAATTGAGAAGCTTTTGACTTTCGAGATGATATTTTTTCCAGGCCTGGAATCTCTAGTGGCACCAGGAACTGAACCCCATCTCATGCCCAACCACAAACAGAAACAAACGCCCCAGTGTTGAAGAGGAAAAATCTACACCTCGGCAAGCTCGCGGAGACGACGGATGGTAGAACGCGAAGCAGCGGCAGCAGCAGTCCTGTATTTCGAGTTCGTTAGTTTGGCGGATAGCGAAGAGGGTGGGCCTGACGTACGAGACGGTCCACGCTCCTCCGGCAACGGTCTTCTTGCAGGACCTACACTCCCAGATTCCAACTGCCTGGCGCTTGACGGCGTTCTTGCCGCAGAAGGTACAGGTGTAGCGTGAGTGCTGAGAGATTTCCATCTTCTTAACCTGCTTACGGAGCGAGGCACCGTACCTGTGTGGGGAGGTGTACGGTTAGCGATCCGTTTGTACATCCTATACGGCGTGTATTTGACGGGCGGGTATGGCGTGACGCTACGTGGCATTGGGTCGTTTCGTGGTGATGATAACTCGGCGGGTTTCACGGGAGGATAATGGGTTGAAGTTACCTGACACCGTATTTACCGGTCACTGTTCACCACCATCAGCTCATGCTCTCGACCGTATTCCCACACCTCGCTGCCAGCAGCAGCAGCAAACACGTCCTCCCCGTTCCTCCAAACCTCCCCCCCCCTCTTATCTCCACTCTCTCTTGCTGGAATTGGGGATACACACCTCCGACTTTCTTGGTGCGCTTGGTCATCTTGTCGTTTTGTAGATTTTATCGAGCGAAGGGTGAGGGGCTTTTCGGAATGGGGGGAGGATTGTGTGTTTGTCGTCGTCGGTTAGTCGTATGGGTCGTTGGCGTCGTAGGATCAGTTTGTCAAGGTCGGAAATTACAATAGCCCCAATTGTGCGCACGATCCTGTGGGGCTGTGTGTGGTCTTTAGGGCTACAACAGGTGAAAAAGCAGTCAATGGAGTTACCCTACTTTACCGATTCACGGATGACTAAGGAGGTCATAATGGGAGCCGCATGAGGCTCGTCAAAGGACAATGCCTTTGTTGTATTCCGTACACGCATTAGAACGTCACTTATCTCCGTAAGTACGTAAACAGACTGGTCGAACTGTCAATCACGATCTTGAACCGAACCAGCAATCGAACCGCAACAGAGTGAACGAACGAACGTCTGCACACACCTATACACAAACCGATAACCTACACTGCGCACCGGTTGCAATAGAACTCGGCTCTCACCATGGCCAACGGGTATGTTCCCTCAGCTCCCATTCTAGTGGGAAGTGTCGTCGGTCGCTGACGCGCCAAAAAAAAACAGCTACAGTATCATTATCGGTCTCGTTATCGTTGTTATCGCCTCGGTTCTCGCATACTTCTTCTCTCCCAAGGGCGAGACTCAAACGTTCGTTCGCACTGCAGTGCTGTGGCTGCTAAGGGTTGTCGCTGACTGACAGCTGAGCACAGCATCTGGAGGTCCTCGTTGATCCTCGCGTTCGCATCTTGCTACTTGATGTGGGGTATGTGTTCTGGCTTTGATGGCGCGGTTTATCGGGGGGGAAAACTAAAGGCTAACGAACGGGGGAATAGCCATCACGTTGCTCGCACAATTGTACCCTCTCATTTCGCCGAAACGCGCGGATATGCGGTCTGAGAGCGGGCATACGGACAGGATGATGGCGTTCTAGACGTCGAGGCTGGTGGAGTGATTGGGGACGAGATACCTTTCAGCGGCGACGGTCACTAGATTCGAATGGGATGCGCTCGGCACGTTACTGGCATGATCGTCGATGTACTTATACTACGCCTGCTTACATCTGTTTTTCGTGTTTTTGCTTGATTCGGTTGCGAACGCTTTCTTTTTTTTCCCGTGTCAGTAATTACATACATGAGTTTTGTTGTTGCCTTTTCTGCCTGATCGCGTTATCTTAGAACCACCGACCGACCGACTCGACGTGTCAACTAATTTGACACCCCACCTACACGATGGACCCGTCAACCTCGCAGCACTCCTTCTTCGCGGTCCCGATCAATCGCTACAGCAAAACCGTTCGTCGGCGACGCCTCTCCAGCAGTTCCTCCGGCTCCTCATCCTCATCCTCGGACCCCCTAGTGCCGTCCAACGCGTCGTCCCCCGTAGCATCGGAAGCGGATGTCCCTCGCCAAAAGCCCTCCTGGGAATCTATCCCATCCGCGCACCATCTCCAGCAGGTTCCAGTGCGGTACAGCAACCTGCGCAAGCAGCACCTAGCGGTAGCGACGACCATCCTGTACCGCAGTCTTCTGTCGCGGCAGTGGGCGCGCGCGGAGCGGGCATTCGCATGTCTGATCCGTGTGAGGGACGTGGACGTACGGCGGATCTGGGCGGTGGGACTGCAGCTGCTCCTGCGGCGGCCCGCGGAGGATGCGGTCGAAGCGAGGCGGTTGGCCCTCGAGTACCTCGAGCGACTGGTGCTGTTCTACCCCTACGTGCCTAGACTCCATGGGCACCATCCTGCCGTCGCGGCGCACGGAGGGGAGGCGCACACGGGCGGCAAGCCGACGGCCCGCGGAAAGGGGAAGCAGCCCGAGAAGCAGAAGGCGAAAGCGAAATCCCCCCCGGCCGCGTACGCCAGCGCGGTGGACTTCAATCCTGCGCTCTTCGCGCTGCTGATAGAGGGCAGTCGCTTCCGGTCCGTGGAGGCGCCGGAAGAAGGAGAGGAGCCGGAGACCTCCCGTCCGGAGAAAATCAGAGAACGCCTCGAGGAACTGATGCTTACGCCGCCGTGGAGCGATATGCTTGCGCTGCTGTGTCTGCGCGGGATGCTCTGTCTGTGGATTGCGGACATCGAGGAGGACGCCGGCGACAGCGCCCGCGCTGGGGAGTTGAGGATCGAGGCCAGGTCCCATTTCGGCACCGTTGCCGAGAAGGGTGGTACCCTGCCCGACGGGATCGTGGACTTCTTAAGGGATAATGAGGAGGACGAGGAGATGGTGGATGTGTGACGGCCATCCGGGTGGTTTGGGTGGCGTAGTTTGCAGGGCGGAAGGCGACAATCCAACAGTGTGAAGCCCAAAATATGATGAAGATACCATAGCCAAATCCTACACCCATGCGGTCAGATTCCATCCGCATCCATTCCTCTGCGTCACGGTCTCCACGATGACCCATAGAATATCCCGTCCTGCACGGGAAATAAGTGTAGCTACTTAGTAACTATCGCATCACGAATCGTTTGGATGAATATTGCAAGCACTGTTATGATGCGGATGAGGAAGTATGGACAGCTGCAATGAGGCCATGGGTGAAAAATCGCACTTACTGGTGATGGTGGAGGCAGCTCTTTTCCTTCGACTGGCTGTAACCTGAAAATCACGTGTGGAGTGCTACTTACATATCCTCATACATACATTGCACAAGATGTTCCGCAGTAAGGCATTCAATTTTTCTCGTGCGGAGTCTACCGTATACTACGTACCACTTCGTAAGCACCTACACGAAAGCGAACAAAGGGACCCTCCGGACACAAATAGTGTATATATCTATGTTGAAAGAAAAAAAGCAACCTTCTTCCTGTGTCCAACCCGTACAAAAAAAAATACTATAGTTGGACCGCAGATACCGGGTCGACCAATAAAAGGAGAAAAACAAGAACGCCCCACTAAACAAAATACCACAACATCCACATTGCGTCACAAGCTTTCGATATAATAGAGAGGGATCAGTTGAATAGTAGTAAGTTGGCCGCCATATCAACATCCCCATTCGTAGCGTCGAGAGCCGAAACCGCCTCCTGCAGCGTGAACCCCAGATCCACCAGCCGATTGACCACCTCCTCGGCATATCTCCCTCTTGGAGCGTTGTCACGTATTACCGGCGCAGGCGGCTCAACGATTGCGCCAGATCTCGCACCAACCTTGCTTCCGCTGGGGCCCTCGACGGTGGGCTCGCCGTCATCGTCCGAGCTATCCTTAGGGATCTCACTCTCGCCGAGAAACGCAACCTTTTCGTCCTGAATGATGAGACAGTTATGTCTCAGGTCCAGCGTGGCAAGGTGTCTCTTCAGCATATCAAGCCCAAGAAGGAGCTCGACTTGTTTTCCTTCCATTACCGTGAAAGAGCAGGCGAGGTAGAGGTTCCCAATTTTGATTTGCGCGCTGTGTACGCGGCCGAGAATTCGTGCTGTACCCACGCCTCGTGCGATACCAGCGAAGCGAGAGTCGACTAGCCGCATGATTCCGCAGCGTTGGGCGCAGTCAGGAGACATGATGGTTGCTTGCGCACCGCTGTCGACGAAGGCCTTGACGGCGATGCCGTTGACTTCGACGGGGATGTAGAGCATCGTAACCCGGCCAAAAGCTGAACATTTGGAAGTCAGTCTTCTGAAGGTGAGGAGCGTGGGAGGTAAAGACCTTCTGGGTTGTGCTCCAAGGCGGATTGGAGATTCTCCATAACCTGCTCTTGCCGGATGAGCTCCTCGATCCTTCGCTGCGCCTCAACGTTGAACGGGTCTTCATTGAGCATTTGCTATTACGGTTACTAAAGTTCACCGAAGGGGCGCAGGGGACGGGCGGGGGGAAGTTACAATTTCCCGCTGCTTCTCCCGCTCTTTTTCCCTGCGGTCGTTCTCCATCCCGACGAACGCTTCTCTGAATGCAGCAGGATCATTCATCGCGTCCACGAGCTCGGGGTTCGATTCTCGCAACTGAGCCTGCAGTTGCGGGTTCGCCAGGAGTTGGAGCCGGATAACTTCCGGGTCGTATTCCTGATGCTGCTGGTGCTGAGCTTGCGATTGCTGCATCTGCATCTGTTGCTGTTGCTGCTGCTGTGGTCGAGCTTGCGGCTGCGGCCGGGGCGCGATGGTGTGTACCACCACCATGTCATCATCCTTCATGTTGTAGGCTTCGAGCGTGCGCGTTGCATCCGAGAGCAGACGGCCGTTGTAGTAGATGTGCTGCGACGCCGAGGGCATCTGCGGAAGCTCGGACGAAATGAGGGCCTTCAGATCCTGTATGCAAATGGAGCTTGGGACTTCGAGTTGCAGGACCTGTGGGTTGCCGCCCGAGATGGAGGAGATGGTGAGGCGCCTGCGCAACTGTCAGCATCGCTCGGAGCACCGGGCGCGAGGGGAGACGGAGTCCAGACATTATAGGTTTCCGGAGACGATGGCCCAGCGAAGAGAAAGAAGCGGGGCGGAAGGAGGTGGAGGCGGGAGATGGAGGACGGGGTGAGGAGGAGGATGTATTCCAGACGAGAAGGCAGAAGCTGCGAGGGAGGATGTCGGTAATTGTAGTGATCCGACGAGATTGCGGAAGGGCTAAGAGGGTGGCCGGGCGTGGACAGGATTCGAGGGAGAGAGGGAGGATGCAGATAAGTGAGAGAAGGCAGTAGCAGGCAGTGGCATATAGTGGGCTATTGTAGCAGATGCGTTGCTGATCGCCCTGGGCGGACGCACTTGGCCTCAACGGGTGCAGATTCAGGCCCGAGGCTTGGCCTCTGATCCCCGCACACCCCACCATGCACGAGATTCCCGATGGATCCAGCCTGCAACCCGGGCTTGGGATAGGAGCACCGGCTGCTCGAGAGTCTCCATAATACGCACCACACCTCTCCACACACCACGCCTCTCCACACACCACACCTCTCCACACCCCACATCCCTCTCCACACACCACAGACGTGGGAAAAGCCACGCGCATGGGCATTCTGAACGCGGTGTAGCCGCTGCGGATTCCCAGATGTCACCCACGCACGATCGCTCTCTTCGGGGGTGCTGCCTGGAGCCGGTCTGCGCGCTGGGACGAATGAGGCGCGCGGTCGATATCGACGTACGTGCCTCGTCGACTTCGACGGGAGTGCAAGAACACTGGGCGGCTGTCTAGCTAGGTATCGTATCCTCAGGTTCCCGCCCCGCCCTCGTCTTCCCATCCACGGTTGGGTGATGATTTCCGTTCGTGCTGTTCGACCGGCGGCTGATTGGCGGACACAGCACACTCACTGCGCCCATCCGTCCATTGACCGCGGCATGTTCGGAAGCTTCCACGACTCCCCCTCTCCCCTCACGCTTCGTCTTCTCTCACTATCCCCTATCCGGCACTCTGCACGAAGTTTATCGGGCGTCAAGCCTGATGATACCAAACTCTGTGGCCGTGTATGGCTGGCTGGCTGACTTGGTTAGACTCAGCCCGCCGCTCTCCACCTTGTGCCTTATTGTTGGAGGGGCAATATGTTCTGGTCCTAGGGGGGAAGGGGAGTGGAAGGGCACAAAGCACGAAGACGGTTCGGGCAGCACATGCTGTCAAAAAAACAGACGGCGCAGTCGAGTTGATTGGACGAGAAACCGAGCGAGCGGGTGGGGCAAGTCGGAGCCTGGTTCGTGATGTCCTCGTTGAGTGACCCCGCTATCCAACCACACCATGGCGCTGACAGGAGAGCCGAGAGCAGAAATCCGACGACAAAAGGCGTGGAGATCGCAATTGGGTTCCACATCCTCCACCGGACCGCCGTACTGCAGAGCCACTCACGATACGTATATCAGCCGATATGCATGGCGGCGGCATGTCTTTGAAGAACGTAGGGACCGTGTGTCGGGAACGTAGGTACGAGCGGTCATCCTACATACGGTGAACACCCACACACACGCGCGCGCGAATCAGACGAATGCATACGGAGGGGAGACACTCACAGCTGAAGCTGGAACAGACAGCTGCTCGTTCAATCATTGGTCATGGCTTGCCCCTCAAGCCATAATTCTCTCGAAACCACACCCAACTAACCACCTATTAGTATTCGCCGTTATTCGCTCGAATCGCGGCGCGTGATGTCAGAGACGGACACTATGTACGTATGCAATCGGACAGTCACCACCTCGTGAGGCACGTCCTTCGGCAGCCACTCGATTCACCATGTGCATGTGGAGATGCGTAAATATCTATCTATCTACTTAACTGACGGTGACCACATACATACGTACAAGAGAAAGGCCTGCTCGCGTGTCCCTGTTACGTAGATGCGGGTGTAACGCGCAACAAACGGAACAATTTTTTCGGGGCTTGGCGAGGATGACAGATCCGATAACGGAATCGCTTCACAGTGAAAGCGGGTTTTGCTTGCTGCGTCGGACGCCCATTCCCCCTCCGACCCCATCATGAAGCTGCCCCCAAGGAAATCGGTGCTCAATGGCAAGCTGCTCACCGTTTCCCCCAGGCATATCGTACGTTGGATCAATGTCCCGAAAGATTGAGAGAGAATGAGAGCGAGAAAGAGACAGACGAGTGAGAGAGAAAAAGATGATTTTGGCTGCGACGTTTAAGCTCCCGATTACTGACCATTAATTGGCTCTCCAGCTGTCTGCGGAGGGAACCAAAACGCAGTCGAGAGCTTACGTAGACGGCAAGCGATCGGGGAAGTCGGCGGCTTCGCCACAGGGTGGGCCCGTCAACGTAAGGGACGACAGGGTTGGTTGGCTGCGGTCCCCCGTCGTGACTCTGGGGCATTGCTGACGCGCTCGACAGGCGGAACTCCAGGATTTTTACCTTTCGATCCTCAGTGCAACCGCCAGTCGACGTGATGCGCGATCCTACCTCAAGCGCTTTACCCCGCCACCGGTGACCCGACTCCCTTATGCCGGACTAGTGTCCAGGACTCCACTGAAACCCGTATTGTCTCCCGAAGCTCGCAACAAGTTGAATGCGACGGATGCCAATGGCATTGCGTGTAAGGGTGTCACTATGGAGCCCTCGGGCTCCGCCGGACTGGGTGGTCCGAAACCCCTTGCCCCCAAAGTCACGGATGAAGAGCTCCATGTTGCGCTCGTCAAGGTCCGGGATATCGACAGCATCGCAGATGATACTCTCCAAGGAGTAGGTCGGACGCTGGAGAGTCTGAAGCGGCTGGGCCTCACGGCGGTCGTGGTGCTGGACGCTCCCGATAGCGGCATGAGTTGGCGGGCAGAGACGGTTGCCCGGGCGGACCGCATCGTGTCCGCCATCGAGAAATCGCGCGGAAGGGCCCGCCAGATTAGCGATGCTTTCACCATCTCGGCCGACACGCTCTCCGTTTCCCTTCCTCGGCTCATTCTGGCTCCGCTGAGTCGCGGCGTGATACCGATACTCCCTCCGCTGGCCTTCGATCCGGCCTTGCGCAAGAATGTCGCGGTTGACGCCAACGACATCATCGGCACGCTGACCAGCCTCTTCTCCTACCGTCCCCCTACCTCCGCAGACTCCCCCGAGGCCCAGCCCGTCTCGCTGGACCGGCTTATCTTCCTGGACCCATTAGGAGGTATACCGGCCCCGGACCGGCCAGCAGGCGCTCACGTGTTCGTCAACATGCAGCAAGAATACCGCGAGATCGCCGCAAACCTGGAGGCCGACGGTCACTTGCACCACCTCAAATCGCTCCAAACTCTGCGCTCGGTTCTAGCCGTTCTGCCACCCACCACCTCGGCGGTGATCACGACGCCCGCGGCAGCCGCGGCAGCGGCCGCGAAGCTTCCGGAACCTAACGGTCCACGCATCAAGAACCCGCTGATCCACAACCTTCTCACCGACAAACCAATCTTCTCCTCGTCGCTTCCGGCGGCGACATCCCCCTCGACGCAAACTACACTCCTCAAGCACGGTACCCCGCTTCAGGTGTTCCCGTCGGGCACAAAGCTGACGGACGCCGCCGTCGACCTCCCCAAGCTCGTCGCGCTGGTCGAGGACTCGTTCGGGAAGACCCTCGACGTAGCGCACTACCTCGATCGCGTCAACGACCATATCGCAGGCCTCATCATCGCGGGCGACTACGAAGGCGCCGCGATAGTCACGTGGGAGACCCCGCCCGCAAATCCCGAAGCGAAAGTGTGCTACCTCGATAAATTTGCGGTTGCGAAGCGAAGTCAGGGCGTTGGCGGCGTGGCGGATGTCGTGTTCAAAGCCATGATCGCTGGCGTCCGCCCTGGCGGCCTGTTCGAGGGTGTTGAAGGAATCGTCTGGCGGAGCCGCAGGACTAACGTGGTGAACAAATGGGTGCGCTCTGTAAATCCCGCCCCACGGGCACGACCGCTGACGGAGAAACAGTACTTTGAGCGCGCAAAGGGCACGTGGAAACTCCCAGATGCGGGCGACGTGTGGACCATGTTCTGGACCACCGAGGATGTGGATGTCGCGATGCAGCGCTTCAGGGACTATGCCGATGTGTGCGCGAGCATCCATCCGAGCCTGAGGGACCCCATCAAGACCCATTAGCTGTTCTGGGTAGATATGGTGATGGAACTATTTACTTTATCGGCTGGATTTTGCAATCATGAGCTATCACACGGTTTCACTTGGCTTGCATCCAATTCGGTGATCGGAGTGCGAGTAGATCGATGGGAGGCCCCGCGCTGGGTCTTGCTACCACTTCTACTATTCAGAGCGAGCTCTTTGCGACAAACGCTCGGCAAAACGTGAGGAGCGGAGCTGGTTCCAATGGACGTGAAGGAGACCCCGACGGATCGTGATGGGCGCGGTGGGTGCGATGGGGCACATCTCCCGTCGGAGCGTCGAACCACCAACCCAGCCAGCCGCCGGCCCCAACTACCCCAAATACTGCGCGCCGCTTGCGGCGGAGCACATATATCGCGTGCGGTCCGACCCGCCCCACGGGTTCACCGGCTCCGCGGACCGAGCGTCGAGTTTTTGCCCAACCCCGCTCTCCCTCCTAACGAGCCGTTATTTCCTCCCGGACCACGAGGACGAAGCAATACCAGCCAAAGCCATCCTCCCCGAAACTACCCACCGCAGGGTAGCTAGCAAACCAGCCACCTTGGGTCGTATATGTATGGTTAAAAAAATAAAGTAGGTAGGTTGTTTTTGCAGCGAAATCCATCAGGCCCCGCAGCAGGAAAGGGCGGGTCGTGGCTTCTGGATTTCCCCGTCCCGGCCAGAACCGTCTTTCCTCGCGGCGGGCTGCACATGGTAGCGTCCGCTTGTCCGCGCTAGGAGGTCGCAATATAGTTGAGCACTGCAGTCATTTTTGTCTGTTTATTCATCTATTTTCTTTGCCCGTCACCCTCTGTCTGACGAAGCCTTCGGTAGAGCGGGGTTAGCGCGAGCGAGATTCCACGTCGAGTGACGGCGGGTGACGCGTCGAGAAGCGTGCGTCTTGGCCGTGGGATCGCGCTCTAGTATGATACATACCTACACACAGCGCGCGCCCAGTGTCTGGGGGATCGGCGGCTGGGCGTCCGCCTGGACAGTGCGCCGGAACCCCAGTCAGACTGCTTCCGCCGACCGCTCCAGTAACATCGTCGACAGGTGTCGCCCTCGCTGGCAGCTATGTCCCTCCCGCAGAACCCCCCCCCACATGTCGGTGCGGTAGGTAGTCGCGAGATATTCGTCTCCGTGCTCGCGTATGCACACACGGCGACGGTTCTGCTTAAGTACATATGTACATATCGTGAGAATATATATCTCCATCTTTTCCGCCCACTCCCCCCCGCCGCCGCCCCAATAAAGTGCACGAAGAGTCGGGCGATGTGGTTGCCCCAGTCCGAACGGAACGTGTCTGGGTGGGTATCTGCTCGACGTGGCGGGAGTTTGAAAGGCCCGTGGTCCACGCCATCAAATCGATGTGTAAAAGTGGTTCCGTATCGGTTCCCATCGCGCACCAACCAGCCCACCACTCGCAACCCCCACAGTCCCCGCAGACGCGCTAGACGCCCTGGGGCCTCGGGCTTACTCGACTTCTCATCCTTTCGAACGGCCGGGGCCGCCCTCCCCCCCCCCTCCCTCCCTCTTTCCCGTTTGCCGGTTCTATCTGTACACGACTTATACATACGGAGACACAGATGCCCCGGAATGTAATACACAAAACCATATCCGGGACCTGCCCCTGGCGCGCGGGCTCGTTCCGCATAACCAGGTAGGCGATTCTATTCCGACAGAGTCGAGTTTGTGCGCTCTGCTTTTACACGGGCGACACATCTGCACCCCCGGCTGGGTCCCTCTTCACGGCCGGTCCATCGACCCAGAATCCGGTTCGGTTCTGCAATATGTGATGCACTTCTCTACTGTCTGTATGTAGTTACATACCGTAAGTAGAGTAGAGTATCTACATATCTACAGTAAAACTCCACTGGGTCAGCGGGGCAGAAATAGGGGGGGCTGAGAGGGTCCCACAACTTCATTTCTCGGTGTTCTGCAAGTCCCACGGATAAAGTGTGCGCACTCAACAGAAAAGAAAAAAAGGATTAAAAAAAGAAGAAGAAGAAAAAGGAGGAGAAAAAAGTGCTATCTACCCTCAGATCGCCCTCGAAATACGAGAAACAGAGAGAGAGAGAGAGAAAGAAAAAAAAGAGGGAGAAACAGGAAGAAAAAAAAAGAAGGGAGAAACAGGGGGTAAAAAAAAAAAAAAAAAAAAAAAAAAGAAGAAGAAGAAGAAGGGAGAAACAGAGAAGGAAGGGGAAAGAAAAAAAAGCGAACAAAGAGAGGAGCGGGAGCTCGAACCGAATAATATTGGCGCCCGCGTTCACCCACCCCCACCCCACTCTACTCGCTCCCTCTCCGCCTTCACGGTTGCGTGCGATGACTGGCTTTTGCCGCGGCGGCGTGTCCGTGTCGTCGGTATGGAAGGACCCAACAGGTTGGTGGGTGGGTGGAATTCCCGGTGGGTTGGTAGCGCATGTACATAATTTCATGTATGTAAGTTAGTAGTCGTTCGCCCCTCCAGTCCAGGGCTCAGTTCGACCGACGCCGACCCCACCCCACGATGGCCCGGCCATGCTTGGGACCGCTTTTCCATCATCTCCTTCCGCAACCCGCGACGGCTCGTGGGAAAATAAAATAAAATAAAATAAAAACAAAAATAAACGTAAACATAAACATAAAAATAAAGGGCTCCGCAGGCGATGCACCGAAAGTCCCAAGCAGAACGGTTCGAAATGCAGAGTAGATATGTGCTCTGATTGCGCACAATTGGCCCTCCCTCCCCCATCGGACGGAAATCCGGTTTCCATGCATCGGGGGGGGGGCGGGGGGGCCGCCGGGGGGGGGGGGGGCGGGGGGGGGGGGGGG
>Ga0307508_10003035_pt1 | contig 17286 bp, 17 predicted proteins | sample 9_EM_MG_FD_203089 | JGI IMG/M metagenome (GOLD analysis project Ga0307508, IMG submission 203089) | Populus trichocarpa ectomycorrhiza microbial communities from riparian zone in the Pacific Northwest, United States - 9_EM | ecosystem: Host-associated > Plants > Roots > Unclassified | place...
GGTGATCTCGGTGCGCTTCTCGTTCAGCAGGAACGAGGTCACTTCGACCGGCACCTGCACGTGCACGGCGGCGGTGTTGTCCTTCATCGACTCTTCCTGAACCATGCGCAGGATCTGCAGCGCGCTCGATTCGGTGTCGCGGATGTGGCCGGTGCCGTTGCAGCGTGGGCAGGTGATGTGCGAGCCTTCGCTGAGCGCCGGGCGCAGGCGCTGGCGGCTCAGTTCGAGCAGGCCGAACTTGCTGATCGAGCTGAACTGCACACGCGCGCGGTCCTGGCGCAGCGCGTCGCGCAAACGCGTCTCGACCTCGCGGCGGTTCTTCGACTCTTCCATGTCGATGAAGTCGACGACGATCAGGCCTCCAAGATCCCGGAGCCGCATCTGGCGGGCGATCTCGTCGGCCGCTTCGAGGTTGGTGCGGGTCGCGGTCTCCTCGATGTCGGAGCCGCGCGTCGAGCGCGCCGAGTTCACGTCGACCGAGACCAGCGCCTCGGTGTGGTCGATCACGATCGCGCCGCCCGAGGGCAGGTTCACGGTGCGCGAGAACGCGGTCTCGATCTGGTGCTCGATCTGGAAGCGGCTGAACAGCGGCGCGTCGTCGCGGTAGCGCTTGACCTTGTGCGCCGTCTCCGGCATCACGTGGGCCATGAACTGCTGGGCCTGGTCGAAGATGTCGTCGGTGTCGATCAGGATCTCGCCGACATCGGCGGTGAAGTAGTCGCGGATCGCGCGGATCACCAGCGACGATTCCTGGTAGATCAGGAACGCGCCCTTGCCGGCCTTGGATGCGCCGTCGATGGCCGTCCAGAGCTTGAGCATGTAGTTCAGGTCCCACTGCAGCTCGGGCGCGGTGCGGCCGATGCCCGCGGTGCGCGCGATCAGGCTCATGCCCTTCGGGTACTCGAGCTGGTCGAGGTTTTCCTTCAGCTCTTCGCGGTCTTCGCCCTCGATGCGGCGCGACACGCCGCCGCCGCGCGGGTTGTTCGGCATCAGCACCAGGTAGCGGCCGGCCAGGCTCACGAAGGTGGTCAGCGCCGCGCCCTTGTTGCCGCGCTCTTCCTTCTCGACCTGGACCAGCAGTTCCTGGCCGTTGCTGATGCAATCCTGGATGCGCGCGTCGCGGACGCTGGCGCCTTCGCGGAAGTAGTTCTTCGAGATTTCCTTGAACGGCAGGAAGCCGTGGCGGTCTTCGCCGTAGTCGACGAAGCAGGCTTCGAGCGAGGGCTCGACGCGCGTCACGACGGCCTTGTAGATGTTGCCCTTGCGTTGCTCGCGGCCTTCGATCTCGGTCTCGAAGTCCATCAGCTTCTGGCCATCGACGATCGCCAGGCGACGCTCTTCGGGCTGCGTCGCGTTGATCAGCATGCGTTTCATTCGTGCACTCCTTCGCGCGGCGTCATTGAATGCGCCGCGCACATCACACAGTCACCTCGGCGGATGCCGGTGGCGACGACTCGATGCACGAGAAAACTGCGAACGTTGCTAAAGGGTGTCGCCCTGGACTGCGGGGGTGCGGTAGCGGTCAGCAGACCGGCCGAACTGGCAGCGTTGGCGCGTGCGCGACAGCAGGTTCAACGCATGCCGGCCACCGGCGACCCGTGCCGGGCGCAGTCGCCGCACCGCAGGCTCTTGGCCTGGGCAGCAAACGCGCGGAGCGTCGTGGTTCGGGGGTGGGGATCGACATCAGCTGAAATCCGCTGGGCGCAAGCAGGAGCAACGGGGGTCGACGCTGTCATCAGCGCGAGTCGGTCTCCTGCCCGGAAAAACCTTTGAATGGGCTCGTTCTTTGTTTGCTCTGCCGCCTCGGGCTGTTCGGCTGCGCCGTCACTTGGGGACGGCGCCCACCGCCTGCATCGAGGCGTTGCATCACCTTGTGGCCGGGTCGCTCTTATCAATGCGCCCCAGCCGCCACCTGCTGCGGTATCGATCCCGAGACTAAACTCAGAAGAATCAAACACTTATCGCAATAACGTGGTGCAACGCATTATAGGGGCCAAACCCAAGGTCGCCGGCCCTCCGCCCGCACCGGCGGTGCACCGCGTGCTGATCGACGAATCATCCGAGGGCCAGCGGCTCGACAACTTCCTCGTCAAGCTTCTGAAAGGCGTGCCCAAGACGCATGTGTACCGGGTGATCCGCTCGGGCGAAGTTCGGGTCAACAAGGGCCGTGCCGGCGCCGACACGCGGCTGGCGCTGGGCGACGAGGTTCGCATCCCGCCGGTGCGGGTGGCCGAGAAGGTCGACGCGCGGCCGGCCCCGGCGCGCGAGTTCGCGATCGTGTTCGAGGACGAGCACCTGCTGGCGATCGACAAGCCCGCCGGCGTCGCGGTGCACGGCGGCAGCGGCGTGAGCTTCGGCGTGATCGAGCAGCTGCGCCAGGCGCGGCCGACCGCCAAGTTCCTGGAGCTGGTGCACCGGCTCGACAAGGAGACCTCGGGCCTGCTGCTGATCGCGAAGAAGCGCTCGGCGCTGGTCGCACTGCAGGACCAGCTGCGCGTGCATTCGGGCGACAAGGCCATCGGCAAGACCTACGCGGCGCTGGTCATCGGCGAATGGCCGGCGGGCCGCAAGGTCATCGACGTGGCGCTGCACAAGTACCTGACCGGCGACGGCGAGCGCCGCGTGCGCGCCGTCGACGACGATCACGACGCGGGCAAGCGCTCGATCACGCTGGTGCGGATCGCGGCGCAGTTCAAGGGCTTCACGCTGCTCGACGTGACGATCAAGACCGGCCGCACGCACCAGATCCGCGTGCACCTGACGCACGAAGGCCATGCGATCGTCGGCGACGAGAAGTACGGCGACTTCGCGCTCAACAAGACCATCGCGCGCAACACCGGCTTCGACCGCATGTTCCTGCACGCTGGCCACCTGCGCTTCACGCACCCTGCAACTGGCGAGGTGATCCAGCTCGCCGCGCCCTTGCCGGCAGAATGTGAAGCCTTGATCCACACGCTCGCCTCATGAAACCACACGCTTCTCGGGCCGCCGCGCCGGGCCGCCCCAAGCAAGGCCCGACCCTCTCGGAGGGTCGTGCGTCGTACCCGACGTGCGGGGTGCAGTCATGAACTTCGATCTGGTCGTCTTCGACTGGGACGGCACGCTGTTCGACTCGACCGCGCTGATCACGCGCTGCATCCAGGCCGCCTGCGTCGACGTCGGCGCGCCGAGGCCCAGCGACGAGCAGGCCAGCTACGTGATCGGCATGGGCCTGATCGAGGCATTGCAGCACGCCGCGCCGGGCCTGGCGCGCGAACGCTACCCCGAGCTCGGCGCGCGCTACCGGCATCACTACCTGGCGCGCCAGCACGAGCTGATGCTCTTCGACGGCACCCTCACGATGCTCGAGGCGCTGAAGGCGCGCGGCCACCTGCTCGCGGTCGCGACCGGCAAATCGCGCCGCGGGCTGGACGACGCGCTGAACAGCTCGGCGCTGCGCGGCCTCTTCGACGCGACCCGCACCGCCGACGAAACCGCATCCAAGCCCGACCCGCGCATGCTGCATGAACTGATGAACGACTTGGTTGTCGGCCCCGAACGCACGCTGATGATCGGCGACACGACGCACGACCTGCAGCTCGCGCTGAACGCCGGCGTCGCCAGCATCGGCGTGAGCTACGGGGCGCATGACCACGGCGCGTTCGAGGCCTTCCCGACCCGGCACGTCGCGCATTCGACGGCCGATCTGCACGACTGGCTGGCACGCCATGGATGAGCCGGCCAAGCCCGCAGCAGCGCTGCCGCTGTGCGCGTCGAGCGAGCTGGTCGAGAAGGGCAACGCCTTCGTGTTCGACGTGCTGCAATTTCGCGAGCCGGCGCGCGCGTTCGTGCTGCGCTTCGACGGCCAGGTCGTCGCCTACCTGAACCGCTGCCTGCACGTGCCGACCGAGATGGACTGGCAACCCGGCGAGTTCCTCGACAGCGGCAAGGAATTCATCATGTGCTCGATCCACGGCGCCGTGTACGAGCCGCTGACCGGTCGCTGCGCCGGTGGCCCGTGCGGGCGCGGCAAGCTCACGACGATCGACGCCTTCGAACGCGACGGTCAGGTCTATTGGTATCCTTCGCGCGACACGAAACCTGCCTTTGCCGAGTGAGATGCCAGGCGGCGTCTGAATCGGCTCTTCTATGACCCCTTCTGAAGACCAATTGCCGGCCGCCGCCTCGCCGGCGTGGAGCGCCACGGCCGAGAGGCTCGCGCGCGACCTGCTGAACGAACGCCGCAGCGAGCGCCGCTGGCGCATCTTTTTTCGCCTCGTGTGGCTGCTCGTGTTCATCGTCGTCGCGTTCGCGCTGCTGGCGACGCGCACCCACAACGCCGCGCCGACCGGTCCGCACACCGCGCTGATCGAGGTGCGCGGCGAGATCGCGGCCAACGCGGAGGCCAGCGCCGAGAACCTGTTGCCCGGCATCCGGAGCGCCTTCGAAGCCGCCGACGCGCGGGCCGTCGTGCTGCGCATCAACTCGCCCGGCGGCAGCCCGGTGCAGGCCGGCATCATCAACGACGAGATCCGCCGGTTGAAGAAGCTGCACAACAAGAAGGTCTACGCCGTCGTCGAGGAAAGCTGCGCGTCCGGCGCGTACTACATCGCGGTCGCCGCCGACGAGATCTATGCCGACAAGGCCTCGGTCGTCGGCTCGATCGGCGTGCTGATGGACAGCTTCGGCGTGACCGGCCTGATGGACAAGCTCGGCGTCGAGCGGCGCCTGCTCACCGCCGGCGAGAACAAGGGCATCGGCGATCCGTTCCTGCCGCTCACCGACAAGCAGCGCGGCTACATCCAGGCCACGCTCGACCAGATCCACCAGCAGTTCATCAGCGTCGTCAAACAAGGCCGCGGCCAGCGGCTGAAGGAAACGCCGGAGATGTTCAGCGGCCTGTTCTGGAATGGCGAGCAGGCGCTGGCGATGGGCCTCGTCGACCACCTCGGCAACCTCGACTTCGTCGCGCGCGAAGTCGTCAAGGCCGAAGAGCTGGTCGACTACACGCCGAAGGAGAACGTCGCCGAGCGCCTGGCGAAACGCTTCGGTGCGGCCGCCGGTGCCGGCGCGGTCAAGGCCGTGCAAGGCGCCGCGACGACGCTGCGTTGACCCTCCCGGGCGCGTTCCGCGCCCTTTCCCCTGTCCCCTGAAGTTTTTCGAGAAGAGTCGTCCTTGTTCAAGAACCTGATCGTGTATCGCATCGCTGCCGGCTGGTCGGTCGGCGCGGCCCAAATGCAAGAGAGCCTGGAGAAGGCACGTTTTGTCGAATGCGGCGCGACGCAGCCGATCTCCAGCGGCTGGGTCGAGCCGCGCGGCGTGGCCCACGCGCCACTGGCCGAAGTGGTCGCCGGCCAGCTGCTGCTGAAGCTCGCGACCGAGCAAAAAGTCCTGCCCGCGGCGGTCGTGAAGCGCCGCGTCGACGAGATGGCCGCGCATATCGAGAAGAGCAGCGGCCGAAAGCCCGGCAAGAAGCAGAAGAAGGAACTGAAGGAGGACGCGGTGCTCGAGCTGCTGCCGCAGGCCTTCACGAAGCAGGCCGCGATCAATGTGTGGCTCGATGCCCAGCACATGCTGCTGCTGATCGACGCGAGCAGCCCGGCGCGTGCCGACGAGGTCGTCACCCTGCTCGTCAAGTCGTTCGAGGGCCTGAGCGTCAGCCACGTGGCCACGGTCGAATCCGCGGCGGTCGCGATGACGCGCTGGTTGGCCAGCGGCGAGCCGCCGGCCGGGTTCACGGTGGATCGCGAGTGCGAATTGAAGTCGGCGGACGAGATGAAGTCGGTCGTGCGCTATGCACGCCACCCGCTCGACACCGACGAGGTGCGCCGCTACGTCAACGAGGGCAAGTTGCCGACCAAGCTCGCGCTGACCTGGCAGGGCCGCGTGTCCTTCCTGCTGACCGACACGATGCAGATCAAGAAGATCACCTTCCTCGACGGCGTGTTCGAGGGCAGCAAGCCGGGCAAGGACGAAGCCTTCGACGCCGATGCGGCGATCGCGACCGGCGATCTGCGTCAGCTGATCCCCGACCTGATCGACGCGCTCGGCGGCGAGCAGCCGCTGCCGGCGTGAAGATCACGCGACCAGCATCCCCTTGGTCTCGATGAACCTGACCACGTCGGCCAGGCCGTCGTGCGTCTTCAGATTGCTCATCACGAAAGGCCGCGCCCCGCGCATGCGTTTCGTGTCGGCCGCCATCACGTCGAGGTTCGCGCCGACATAAGGCGCGAGGTCGGTCTTGTTGATCACGAACAGGTCGCTCTTCGTGATGCCTGGCCCGCCCTTGCGCGGGATCTTCTCGCCCGCCGCGACGTCGATCACGTAGATCGTCAGGTCGCTGAGTTCGGGGCTGAAGGTGGCCGCGAGGTTGTCGCCGCCGCTTTCGATGAAGACGATGTCGGCGTTCGGGAACTTCTCGAGCATGCGGTCGACCGCCTCGAGGTTGATGGAGGCGTCTTCGCGGATCGCGGTGTGCGGGCAGCCGCCGGTCTCGACGCCCATGATGCGCTCGGCCTCGAGTGCACCGGCGACCGTCAGCAGGCGCTGGTCTTCCTTGGTGTAGATGTCGTTCGTGACGACGACGAGGTCGTAGCGCTCGCGCATCGCCTTGCACAGCATCTCGACCAGCGTCGTCTTGCCCGAGCCCACCGGGCCGCCGACGCCGACGCGCAGCGGCGGGAGTTTGCGGGTGCGGTTCGCGATGTGGTGCAGTGCGGTGCTCATCGCGCCGATTATCGGTGCGATCAGCGCGGCGTTCAGCGCTGCGGCGGTGGGCCGCCGGCATTGCCGCCCGCGGGCCGCGCCGCGAGCACGCCGTTGGTGAGCTGGCAGACGCCGGTGAACGATTCGCCGTTGCGGCCGCTGAACGTCACCTGGGCGCCGGCGGTCTTGCCCTTGCAGGCCGCGATCGCCTCGGGCGGCGGCCCCGGAGGCGGTCCGCCGGCACCGCTGGCCGGCGGCGCGGCGGGCGTGGTCGCCGCCTTGCTGGCCGGGGGCATCAGGCCGGAGAGCAAGGCCATGGCGAAGCTCAGAAAGATCAGCAGGGCGTAGCGTCGTGCCGTCATGGTGTTTTGCTCCTTGGTCAGGCGGCGATGCCGACCGTCAACGCGAGCGCATAGCCTGCGCTCACGCTGCCGGTGATCGTCGGCGTTTCCAGCGTCGCGCCGTCGCTGAAGACGTTGTCGGTGGCGAGCGAGACCTGGCTGAAGTTGGTCACGCTCGCGCTGTAGCCGCTGCTCGCATACACCGTGTCGCAGGCGGCCTCCGTCATCGCGATCTGCGAGGTCTTGACCACGTTCGATACGCTCGTCGCCGTGGCCAGGCTCGGATAGACCTCGAAGTGGATGTGCGGCCAACGGCCTGAATAGCAGGCCGGAAAGATCGTCGTGAACGTGACCTGGCCGCTGCTGTCGGTCGCCTGCACGCCGCGCAGGTAGTTCTCGCCGGTGACGCCTGCGGAGTACAGCGAATAAAGCCCCGCCTGGTTGCAATGCCAGATGTAGATCGCGTAGCCGGCGAGGCTGGCGCAGCTCGAGTTGGTGTTGACCAGCGTGAGTGTCACCGTCAGCGGCACGCCGGCTGCAGTCGTCGTCGAGCTGCCGAAGCTGGAGCGGATGTCGCTGCGCACGATGCCGCTGAGCGCCAGCACATTCAGCGACGTGGTGCCGTCGGCGGGATAGGGGCCATTGGTCTCGGTGGGGATCACCGAGCAGCTGCCGGTGGAGGAGGTGGTGGTGGTCGTGGTGGTCCCGTCGTACACCGAGGTTCCTGAGTCGCCACCGCCGCCGCAGCCGAGCAGCGGCAGGGCGCCGGCAGCGCTCGCACCGGCCAACCAACCGAGTGCGCGGCGGCGCTTCATCAGTGTGGCATTCAGGGTTTGCAAGTCGTGGGCAAGGCCGTGAGGGTGATCGTGCATGTTCATGGGGATGGCTGGTGTTGAGCGGCGAGACAGCACAGCAGATGACGCTGTGGCCACCATGCTAGAAGCCTCGTGTGTCGGCGGTTGTGCGCCCGTGTGTCGAAGTTGACAAGGTTGTCAAGCCGGTTCCGGTAGGCCCTGTGGAGCGCGGCCCATGCCCGGCGGTGATGCTGGGGACGCAGGGAAGGGTGGCGGCCAGCCGGGCGGCGGGGGACCGCCTGCGCCCCCGGGGCCCAGTCCCCGGGGACCACCTCTCGCGTCGCCGGAGTCAGGCGACGTGCCCGTGCCTGACAGGCCGATGACGATGCCCGCGTGGTAGCCCGTCGTCGCGCTGCCGCTCACCGTCAGCAGCTCGGTGCCGATGCCGTTACCGAAGACCGGGTCGCTGGCGTAGCTCGGCGTGACGCGGTTCTGGCCTTTGGGGTACAGGGCCGAGCTGTCGTAGGCGGCTGCGGTGACGGCATCCGGGAAGCAGAGCTGGGTCGTGGCGGCCGCGACGGCGTGGGACGACAAGGCCGTGCCGGCCAGGAAGATCTGCACATGGATGTGCGTGAGCCGCGACACGTACCAGCCCGGGAAGATCGTCGCGAACGTGACCCGGCCGTCGCCGCCGGTCAATTGAACGCCGCGCAGAAAGGTTTCGCGCGCGCGCGAGCCGCGCTCTTGGGCCGAGTAGCCCGAGTAGTCGCCGTCGGCATCGCAGTGCCAGATGTAGACGGCCGCACCGCCGAGTGCGGCGCAGGCCTTGTCGTGATCCACGATCTTCAGCGTCAGCGTCAAGGGGATGCCGGCCCTGCCTTCGGTGATGTCTCGGCGCACCAGGGCCGGGTTGTCGAGCACCGAGACGAGCGGAAACGGGCCAGCGGTCTCGACGGCCGTGACCACGCACGCTGTGGTCGAGGCGTTCGCCAGCGCCGCCTCGACGCGGGAGGCCGCCGCCGTCGCGTCGCTGCCCGACGCGGGCGCGAGCTTCGAACCTGCGCTGCGGCACGAGGCCAGCGAGGTGGCGCCGACCGCCCCGAGCGCACCCAGCGCGGCGCGGCGCGCGGTGTCGGGCGCGCCGCCGTGCCGGTGATGGTTGAGCTTGCGCTGGGTCATTCGCACTCCTGAGGGTTGTCGCGATCGCGCCTCGGAACAGCCGCTGCCGCGAGCCGGATTGTTCGTGCCCCATGTCAAGCCCGTGTTGCGCCTCCTTGTCGGATTCGACACGACTCACTTGGCCCGTGCCGCGACCCGAAACCCCACCGAGTGATAGGCGCCGCCGGCCGAGCGGCCTTCGCCGCGGCCGCTGGATTTGCCGCTGGCCGCGGTCGCGTACCACGAGCCGCCCTTCACGCAGTTGACCTGCGTGTCGGCTTCTGCGCCGTTCGTCGCGGTGTTCAGCGTGGATGTCCATTCGAATGCGTTGCCGGCCATGTCGTAGCAGCCGCACCAGCTCTTGCCGTCCTCGTAGCTGCCCACCGCGGTCGAGTAGCCGCCGTAGAGACTGACGAGTTCGCGGAACTGGTCCGAGTTCGCGAAATCGGCCCAGGTCTTGTTGGTGTCGCCGTCGTACTGCCAGCCGGTGACCGCGCCGCTGCTGTTCATGCTCAGCACGCTGGCGAGCGCCGCCGAATCGTCGGCCAGTGCCGTGACGCCGCCGGCGAGCGCCGTGACGACGCTGTCGTTGGCGTAGGTCAGGGTCGTCAGGCCGGCGCTGTTGAGCAGGTACTGCGTGCACAGCGCATTGCAGTTGAACGCGGTGCTCAGGGTGCCGGTCGTGGTGTTGTAGCTGACGCCCGCGGCGCTGCCCCACGGATAGCTGTAGCTGGTGTTGCTGCCCAGCGCGGCGTATTCCCACTCGCCCTCGGTGGGCACGTAGAACTCGTAGCCGCTGATCTGCGTCGTCAGCCATGCGCAGTAGTCCGCGGCGGCCTCGTACGAAATGAAGAAGACGGGATGGTTCTCTTTGCCGACCGGATAGCTGCCGCCGTTCCAGTACTGCCCCGTGACCTTGGCGGTGCTGGGGTAGTAGTAGCTGCTGCCCAGTGCGTTGCAGAAGGCCCGCCAGTTCGCGTTCGTGACGAGGAACCTGCCCATGAAATAGGGCACCAGCGTCGCGCTGGCCGAGGTGTCGCTGGTGACGCCGGTGACGGGGTCGGTGGTCGAGCTGGCGGCGCTCTCGTGAAAGGCGTAGCTCACCGTGCCGGAGGCGACGACCTGCACGAAGTCGGCGATGGTCGGCACGGTGGCGGCCGTGCTGGTGCCTGTATGGGCCCAGAGCCACGGGTCGGTCGAGGTGCTGGTGGTGGTGACGCTGCTCGAGCTGGTCACGGCGCTGTGGGTGTCGGACCCACCGCCGCCGCATCCGAGCAGCGTGGTGACGCCCCAGCCCGCAAAGGCACCGAGGACCGCGCGCCGGTCGAGTGCGGTGGCGCGGTGTGCGGCTTCATCGTGGTCGATCGACATCTGGCGACTTCGAGTCGAGCTATCTGTTGAGCTGATCGTCGAGTATCGCCAGCCGCTCGCGGGCCGTGGCCTCGCCATGGAAGCGCGAGATCGTGTCGAAGAGGGTGCCGCGGAGATGCCACAGGTCGTCGGCGCGACGCATCTGGTTCAGGCGCTTCAGCATCCGGCTGCGCTCGAAGGTCGGAACGTCGGCGAGCAGCGCCAGGCACTGCTCGCGCAGCTTGTCGATGTCGGGCGGAGCTCGGGTCGAACCGAAGGTCGAGCCCCAGGCGTTTCGCAGCGATTGAAACGTGACCATGTTGAGTCGTCTTGGCGGGGGCGCCTGCGTCAGGCTGAGATGTTGATCGTCATCGAGGCCGCATACCCGCTGCTCGTGTCGCCGCTGGTGATGGCCAGCATCTCGGTGCTGGTGCCGTCGCTGAACACGTTGTCGGCGGAGAAGCTCGTCACCGAGGTGTTCTGGCCGCGTGCCGAGTACAGGCTGGAGTTGTAGACCGCCGTCGTGGTGGCCGTCGGAAACGCCAGCTGCGTGGTGGCGGTGGCGGTGACCGCGAGGTTGTCGTTCAGATAGACCTGCGCATGGACGTGCGTGATGCGGCCGATGTACCAGCCCGGGTAGATCGTCGTGAACGTGACCTGGCCGTTGCTGTCGGTGACCTGGATGCCGCGCAGGTAGGTCAGGCCGGCCTGGCCGGCGTTGCCGCTGGTGCTGTAGCCTGAATAGAGGCCGTCCTTGTCGCAGTGCCAGATGTAGACCGCTGCGCCCGAGATCGGCGTGCAGCTGCTGTTCTGGATCGTCAGCGTCAGCGTCAGCGGAACGCCGGTCTTGCCTTCGGTCATGTTCGATCGGACGATGGCCGTGTTCGACAGGATCGCCAGCAGCGGATACGGGCCGGCCGTTTCGGTGGCCGTCAGCGTGCAGCTGCCGGCCGTGGCGGCGGCGCGCGTCACCACCAGCGTGTAGGTGCGCGTCGTGCTGCCATCCTCGGCGGTCACCACGACCGACAGCGTGTTGCTGCCCACGCTCAGGGCCAGCGCCGCCGAGGCGCTGCCGCTCGCCACGGTGCTGCCGTTGACCTTGATGGTGGCGGCACTGCTGGTGGCGGTCGGGGTCAGCGTCACCGACGCGATGCTGTTGACCTCGGTCGCGGCGTAGCTGGTCGTGGCGGTGGCGAAGGTGGGCGAGAGCGTGCCCGACGACAGGCTCAGGCCGGCCAGGCTCGCATCGCTCGAGGTACCTGCCGCGGCCCGCGTGACGACGATGCTGGTGCTGATCTGGGTCGTGCCGTCGGCGGCCGTCACCACCACGTGCAGCGTGTTGCTGCCCACGCTCAGCGCGACCGCGCTCGAGGCACTGCCGCTCGCCACGCTCAAGCCATTGACCGTGACGCTGGCCGCGCTGTTGGTGGTGCTGGGCGTGACCGTGACCGAGCTCGTCGCGTTCGCCACCGCGGCGGTGTAGCTGGTCGTGCCCGAGGCGAACACCGGCGAGAGCGCGCCCGCGGAGAGGTACAGGCCGCTCAAGGTGGCGTCGGTCGACACGCTCGCGGCGGCCCGGGTCACGGTGACGGTGTAGGTCAGCGTCGCGCTGCCATCGGGCGCGGTGACGATCAGCGTCAACACCGTGCTGCCCACGTTCAGCGCCAGTGCGCTCGATGCGCTGCCGCTGGCGACGCTCACGCCGTTGATCGTGATGACCGCGCCCGTGGCCGCCGACGGCGTGAGCGTCAGCGTGCCGATCGAATTCACGACCGAGAGCGTGTAGCTCGTCGTGCCCGACGCGAAGCTGGGCGAGAGGCTGCCGGACGAGGGGACGAGGCCGCTCAGCGTGGCGTCGGTCGATGCGCTGGCCGACGCCCGCGTGACGCTGACGGTGTACGTGCTCGTGGTGCTGCCATCGCCCGCGGTGACGACGACCGACAGCGTGTTGCTGCCCACACTCAGCGCGATCGCGGCCGAACTGCCGCCACTGGCCACGACACTGCCGTTGACCTTGATCGTCGCCGCGTCATCCGCGGCGGTCGGGGTGAGGGTGAGCGAGCTCGTGCTGTTCGCCACCGCTGCCGTGTAGCTCAGCGTGGCGCCGGTGAAGCTCGGCGACAGGCTGCCTGCCGACAGGCTCAGGCCGCTCAGCAGCGCATTGCTCGAGGTGCTGGTGCCGCTCGCGCCGCCCCCGCCACAAGCGATCAAGCCGAGGGCGCTCAACGCACTGAGCGCGCCCAGCGCGCCACGGCGGCGGGCGGTGACTTGAGAGAGGGTGGAAGGCATCAGGTTTTCCGAGCAAGGATGGAGGAGGTCGATTCCAGGCGCCCATGGCGGCGACAAGCCGGGTGGGGCGGGGCACGGCGGCATCCTGCACGTCGCGCATGTCGGGTGTTTGGCCTGCTTGTGTCGAGGCTGACATGGTTGTCACCTCGGGCAAGCCCAATGTCTGCGGGCGCGGCGCCCGCGCGCCGCGCTACGCCAGCGGCAGCGTGAACTCGGCCCGCAAACCGCCCCCGGCACGGTTCGACAGCGCCAGGCGTCCGCCGTTGCGCTGCGCCAGATCGCGCGCGATATACAGCCCGAGACCGGTACCGCCGGTGCTGCGGCTGCGCGACGACTCGATGCGGTAGAAGGGCTGGAACACCGCCTCGAGCTGTTCCGGTGCGATGCCGGGGCCGGCGTCGTCGACGAGCACCTGCACTTCGTGCGCGCGTGTCGAGACCGACACCGCGGCCGAGCCACCGTAGCGCAGCGCGTTGCCGATCAGGTTGCCGAGCACGCGCTTGAGCGCTGCGGGCTGTGCGAGCACGACAGCCGGTGCAGCGTCGTCGCCTGCCAGCTGCACCGGTTGCCCCTGCTCGGCCAGGTCGTCGATCAGCGCCAGCACCAGCGCCGCCAGGTCGACTCGTTCGCGCTGGCCGCGCGAGTGGGTCTCGCGCATCATCTCGAGCACGCTGCCGATCAGCGCGTCCATCTCGTGCACGTCGGCCACGCAGCGCTGGGTCTGCGGCTGCTTGTCCAGAGTCTCGAGCCGCATGCGCAGCCGGGCCAGCGGGGTGCGCAGGTCATGCGAGATCGCCGCCATCAGCAGCGACTGGGCGTCGAACTGCGTGCGCAGGCGCTGCGCCATCGTGTTGAAGACCTGGGCCGTCTGGCGCACTTCGAGCGTGCCGCGCTGGGCGTCGAGCACGGGCAGTTGTCGGCCGTCGGCGAGCGCGTGGCTCAGGCCTTCCGAGGCGTCGGCGAGCCGGCGCATGGGCGCGGACAACCAGCGTGCGCCGAACCAGGCCGCCACGCCGATGGCGACGAAACGCACGAAGTAGTCGAGCCAGAGCGCGCCCGCCGGCAGGCCGCGATCACCGGATGCGCCCGGGCCGCCGGGACCCCCAGGGCCACCGGGACCACCAGGCCCGCGGGGATCCGCGGCAGGCGGCGGACCGGGCGGGGGGCCGTCGCCTCGCATCGGTCCCTGCGGCGGTGCGCCAGGCGGTCGTTCGCCAGGCGGCATCTGTGACGGCGATCCGCCCATCGGCGGCAGCGAGGGCAGCACCGGCAACTGGCGGTCGCCCTGCGGCCCACCGCCGGGCAGCGCGTGGACCTGGGTCGTGATGGTGTATGCGAGGAGGTGGCTCGCCACCAGCGCGACCCACATCAGCACGAACAGGCGCCGGAACAGCGTGTCCCCGAACCACCTCGACCACCATGCTTTCACGGCAGGGCGTCCACATCGGCGTCGAACGCGTAGCCCTCGCCGCGCACGGTGCGGATCAGCGCCGGCTCGCGCGGCGAATCGGCGAGCTTCTGGCGCAGCCGCGAGACGGCCAGGTCGATCGCGCGATCGGTCACGTCCGCACCCGAGCTGCGCGACAGATCGAGCAGGCGATCACGGCTCAGCACGCGGCGCGGGTGGTCGATGAATGCAGTCAGCAAGCGGAACTCGGCACTCGACAAGGCGACGACCACCTGCTGCGGCGAGCGCAGCTCGCGGCTCAGGCGATCGAACACCCAGCCCTTGAAGCCCACGCGTGTGCTGGGCTCGTTCGCGGGCGCTGCACCGGTGCCGCGGGCCGATCCGCAGCGCCGCAGCACCGCGCCGATGCGCGCGACCAGCTCGCGCGGCTCGAACGGCTTGGGCAGGTAGTCGTCGGCGCCCAGCTCCAGGCCGACGATGCGGCTCGCCGGATCGCCCTGCGCGGTCAGCATGATGACGGGCAGTGTCGAACTGCTGCGCACCCAGCGGCACAGGTCCAGGCCGTTGGCGTCGGGCAGCATCAGGTCGAGCAGCAGCACGTCGAAGCGCTCGCTCGCCGGGCCGGGGACCAGCGTGCGGCGCAGCTCGGCGCCGCTGGCCAGCGCGGTCACGCGCATGCCGTAGCGCTGCAGGTAGTCGGCCACCAGCGTGCGCAATTCGGCATCGTCGTCGACCAGGAGTGCGTGTGTCATGGGCCCGCATCATCCCTGAATTTGCGCAGGCACGGAGCGTGCAGAATCAGAAACTTCACCGACCCCTTCGAGGCCCGCACCATGAACCTGCGCCGCTCTGTCCTGTTAGCCGCCGCATCCGTCCTGCTGACGGTCGGGTCTCTGTCGGTGGCACGGGCCCAGGAGGTGCTGCGGGTCGTGACCGACCCGACCTTCCCGCCGATGGAGTTCGTCAAGGACGGCAAGCGCACCGGGTTCGACATCGAACTCACCGAGGCGCTGGCGACGGCGATGGGCCGCAAGATCGAGTGGATCGACATCGACTTCAAGGGCCTGATCCCGGCGCTGGTGTCCAAGCGCGCCGACCTGGCGATGTCGGCGATCTACATCACCGACGAGCGCAAGAAGGTCGTCGACTTCAGCGACCCGTATTTTGCCGGCGGCCTGGTCGTGCTGACCACCCGGTCCGGCCCGATCAAGAGCTTGAAGGATCTGGACGGCAGACGGGTCAGCGTGCAGGTCGGCACGAAGTCGGTCGGCTTCCTGAAAGACAACCACCCGAAGATCGAGCGCGTCGAAGTCGAGAAGAACCAGGAGATGTTCAACCTCGTCGAGATCGGCCGCGCCGATGCCGCCGTGACCGGCAAGCCGGCCGCGAAGATCTTCGCGCAGGCCAAGCCGTCGCTGTACGTGCTGGCCGAACAGCTCACGACCGAGGACTACGGCATCGCGGTGCGCAAGGACGCGCCCGAACTTCGCGCGGCGCTCAACGCCGCACTGAAGAAGATCAAGGTCGACGGAACCTACGACAAGCTGCTCAACAGGTGGTTCGAGTCCTCGAAATGAGGGCCCTCGGCGAACGGGTGCGTTCGTCTATCCCCCGAGGGGATGGCGGGCCCGATTGGGAGCGGCCCGGCGCTGGTCCCGCTTAAGGCTCGTTGGCCCGCGCGCCGATGGAACTCGATTTCGCGCCGGTCTGGGCCGGGTGGCCGGATCTGCTGCGCGGCGCACGCGCGACCATCGAGGTCACCGCCGCGTCGCTCGGCCTGGGCTGCGCGCTCGGTCTGTTCGGCGGCCTCGGGCGGCTCGACCCGGCCTGCCGGCCGCTCTACGCGATCAGCAGCGCCTACGTGCTGCTGATCCGTGGCACGCCGCTGCTGGTGCAGCTCTTCCTGCTGTTCTTCGGCCTGCCCCAGTTCGGCATCGTGCTGCCCGCGTTCGCATGCGGCGTGCTCGGGCTCGGGCTGTACTCGGGCGCGTATGTCTCCGAGATCGTGCGCGGCGCGATCCAGTCGATCGACCGCGGCCAGGTGCTCGCCGGGCAATCGCTGGGCATGACGCCGCGCCAGGTGATGCGCCATGTGGTGCTGCCACAGGCGCTGGTGCGCATGATCCCGCCGCTGGGCAACGAGGTCATCGCGCTGATCAAGAACTCGGCGCTGGTCTCGCTGCTGACGATCGACGAGCTGATGCACGAGGGGCAGAAGATCATCGCAGTGTCGTACCGCTCGCTCGAGGTCTATCTCGCGGTCGCCGCGGTCTACCTGCTGCTCACCGGGACGATCGCGTGGGTGCTGCGGCGCATCGAAGACCGGCTCGGCGCGAGCCGGCGCGCGGGCTGACTCGCGCGCATCAGGAGCGGAACAGCCGCGAGTACTGCGATTCGTGCTGCGCCGACAGGATCGCGAGCATCGGCGTGAACGCCTGGCGCTCGCTGTCCATCAGGCCGGCCGCGAGATCGACGGCCTCGGGCAGCTCGTCCACCAGCGCAGCGAGCACGCGCTGGCCGGCGGCCTGGCCCAGCGGCACCGCCTTCAACGCGGCCTGCACCATGTTCTCGGCCCAGCCGAAGCCGAAACTCAGCAGCGATTCGCGCAACGGCGCGCCGGTCTGCACCGCGGCGAGCGCGAAGCCGATCGGCCAGGTCGGCGCCGGCGCCAGGGCCTTCAGCGCATCGACGCGCGGGTCGTGCGCGCCGCCGCGGTTGCGCAGCCATTCGACCAGCGAGCGGCCCATCTGCTGCGTCTGCTGGCGCAGCTCCGCGGTCTCGCGGGTCGTCGTCACCCAGTCGTTGAGTTCGGCGATGTGGGCCCGGTCGTCGCGTTGCCAGGCCTTGAAGGCCTTGGCGCAGACGGCGAGGTCGCTGCGCGCCAGGCTCAGATGCAGTTGATCGCACAACCAGCGCGACGCATCGGCCTCGCCGGTGATGCGGCCCGCCTCGACCGCGGCTTCCAGCCCTTCGGAGTAGCTGAACCCGCCGACCGGCAGTGCCGGTGACGCGAGCCACATCAGCTGCAGCAGCGCGCTCGCGCTGACGGGCAGGGCCTGCTCGCGCATCAGTGGTCGTGCTGGCAATCCGGGCCGTGCACGTGCGGCGTGTGCTCGTGCGGGTGCTCATGCTTCGCGTGATCGCCGTGATCGCCGTGATCGTGCCCATGAGCATGTCCGTGATCGTGACCAGCATGGCTCGCGTACGCGCCGCCTTCGGGCTCGAAGGGCGCCAGCAGCTCGGTCACGTCCAGGTGCATCTT
>Ga0307508_10003036_pt1 | contig 17282 bp, 19 predicted proteins | sample 9_EM_MG_FD_203089 | JGI IMG/M metagenome (GOLD analysis project Ga0307508, IMG submission 203089) | Populus trichocarpa ectomycorrhiza microbial communities from riparian zone in the Pacific Northwest, United States - 9_EM | ecosystem: Host-associated > Plants > Roots > Unclassified | place...
CTCGAAGATCCGCCTAAATGGTTATTCCTCCGTTTTGATAGTGTATTTGGAGCACCACCTGCCGCTGACAAGAAGCAACTATTGATTGTACTGGCCGGAGAGTACAAAATCAAGAAAGAAATCGCCCCTATAGTTGTTCCCGCTATTGGCCGAAAGGTGTGGAGACCGTGAAACGCTCATTCTTGCCAGTCGAGACGACCTAATTTGACACAGATTATCGACATGGGCGGGAATGTGGAAAAAGGTGATTTAACCTCGTTTCGAAACGAGCTCCTCATTTACAGGATGCCCTCCTAGCTTCAAAGTTGAAGATAATTGGAAACGCTTTGATTCTCGGGCAAATTGAGTTGCTCGCCGAAACCATGACTCTCGCCGACAAAGCCGAAGTCGGCGCGACAAATGTGAGTACTTCGACGTTACGCAAAGGAGACCTCAACTGACGTTGCAAAGCTCTACGACGTAATAAAAGGTTAGAGGATCTTAAATTTGCAATCCCATGGTTACTTTGCTAATGTTTGGGATTCGATTAACAAGAGATTCTTCCCGCCACGCCGTGCGTAAATGACTCACTTGGAAGCATCTGAGCACCAAAATTAAGACATTGCTATACCAGGCTTCTTGGATATGGCGACAAAATATTGAACGATAAGTTCGACGGGTCGGTAGGGTTCTCCCTCGCTAACGGCTTGAAAGACGCTGGGTTAGGACTCTTTTGCTGGTGCACACATTATGCCTGCTTACTGACGCAGGTCACACCACTAAAGACTCATGCGAAGACTCGCCTTTGAAAGCAACAGTCCGGTTCCTACGATAGACACGGTATTGTTGAAATTACCGTGCAGCTTTTCGCGCGTCACCGATCTAAAACGTGGTTTAGGCGCATCAAAACCTCGTGACCGCCCGCGCTTTACAGACATCTACTAACTCCGTTAGTAAGCCGCCCTACGAGACTCTCGACTGGAGCTCTCTGGCGGCGGGAGTTCGTGTGGCAGCTGGATTGCCTGGGTTCGATAGCAGCAATGTGAGTTGAACTATCGGCGCGATTATTTCATATTGCTTAGCTGCGGCGCATAGCATGGTGGTGTGCAACTGGCAGAATAGTCGGAAACGAGTAGGATTGTACTGCTCTGCCCTTTGTTACTGCAGCATGCTGCAGTAGCCAACATGTATCACCACAAGCTTGTTGTACTCCAATCATTTTGTAGCTCATGAAGATGTTTCTTTCGAATAGTCCTCATGTGATACCGAACTTTCGGTTTAGACTTGCGTTCGGACTGCATTTGGTGTCCAAACGGAAACCGGCCCTAAAGTCACCGGCAAATCTCCGCCCAACTACCGGCCACCCTGCTGCTTCAGAACCATGACATCTATACATCAGGACAGCATGAACACGCTCCCAATTGTCGATCTTGATGTATTTCTTGCTGACCCAGACAGCGCTGAAGCCAAGCGGGAAGCAGAGAACGTGCGGTGACTCCTTGCCCAACCACACAGCGAATATCCAATGCTGAGAGTGACGGCCGACGACGCCTGCATACTCTTAGGCCGCAGACGCCCTGACGCGGTATGGCGCTCTTGTGGTGAAAGATTCACGAGTTGCCGAAGCCGACAACGAACAATTCCTCGATCTGATGGAGGATTACTTCAACTTATCTGAAGAGGAGCTCAAGTACGTCTATGAATACTCGACACGAACCTCTGGTATCATTTTAATAATATGCGCTCGCATCATCGAAGGCTGGACGAACGACCGGAAGTAGGATACCAAGTTGGAGTAACGCTCGAGAACACCGAGAAGCCAAAATGCAAATCAGACGTGGCATGTTTAAACACCATCAAGCGGTTAGACCCATCGGAGCGTCCATTAGATGTTGAAGGTATTGGTGTATCTGTGACATCGCGTTAACATATTGATTGACTATTTCCACTTCTCAAACACAAGGACACTTTGCGGACCCCAAATGTCGTTTTTTTTGGAAAATGCAACAGAAACCTCCGTACGAATCCCAATTTCCAGCGTTGAACATGCCAAATGTAACACCCAAACGTTTTGCGGAGATATGGGAGGATAGACTGGAAATGTGGGGCAACAGTATGAAAACAGCGTGAGCAAATCGGTCTCCGATAACAGGGATATTGAAAACTGGAACTCTTGCCCTTAGTGTGGAAGGGGTTGCCGAAATGGCGGCTATGGGTTTTGGACTTGATCGATCAACATTCCGGGAAGCAGGGAAATATGGGTGTGGTCGTTTTTTTTTGCCGCACTGCATCCCGCTTCTCATTGTCGGTGCTTAGTCCCCATCTTCTCGCTCCAACTGCATCGGACTTGCGAAAATGGGGGAAGCTGAACACGATTCTCGCCGGCTTCCACACTGATCTTAACTTCCTGTTTGAAGCTTTCGCCGATATTCGTCGATTAAAATAACTAAGTGCTTCTAATCGCCTCAGGACTATCCATGGTCGTTCAAGGTACCCCGGTCTACACATCTGGGCGCGTAACACTGGCAAGAGAATTGCTGTCAAAGTTCCTCCTGGTCGTTATCTCCTCGTTCAAGCTGGGAAACAACTGGAAGTGCGTAGAATAGGGGTATTCACCGCCCAACGCCTCGCTTATTTTGCGTTCATGGGCTTAGCACTTGACAGGTGGACTGATCAAAGCAGGCTTCCATGAAGTTGTCGTCAATGAAGCCACCATCAAAGTGAGATTCGCCCTTGTGGCAATCGAAACCTCCCCTCTCTTCTGGTTGACTGATTTAAATCAAGGCAATGGAAAAATATAAACTTGAACGTCCCAACCGCCCATTAATCCGCATCTCAAGCACTTTCTTCTGGCACCTATCATCCGATTTGTGAGGGGACATTTTGAACTAGTCATTCTCTCACATTTTTACTTGGGCGCCATTAGTGAGCTTGCGCCTATCAAAAATCTCCCGAGTGCTGCGGTAGCCGAACCCGACGAAGAGCCAACGGAATATCCTCCGATGCTAGTTGGGCAACAGGTTCAGAAGTCAGTCGTCGTAGGTCATCATACGGCGCATCGAAGTTAGCTGACGCTTTGTGTGTACCTTAGCGAACTGAAGCATATCGCTCTCATGGCATAATTGCTTTTACTGTATACCAGGTCTGTCTGGGTCACAAGTCTGCTTTTTGTACCGCAACACTTTCGCCAGCGAACAGTTCCGTATACTATAGAAGCCATGACAGAATGCGAAAGTGAAGAGATACATCATACATAATTAGACCCGTGGGATTCAGACGATTGCGATGCAGATCTTCCGAAGATGGTGATGTTAGCAGGGATGCCCTTGGCTAAAAATAAATACAGATAGGATGATAGGGGAAGTTCAGAGCCCAACGGTTAAGAGGTCAGATGATATATTCAATAGTGGTGGAGCTTGGCGCACTCATAAGTGGTTCTCGGCTCCGCCCGCAGGGCGTGTTTTGAACTGCTTTCGCCTGTACCCAAACGACACCGCCGCTGCCGTCGGTGGCAGCGCCACCACTGGGGTGAGAGGACCTGCGGTCATTCCCTTCGTCGTTGCAAAGGCATCAAAGACATGCCAAAGATGTTTCCAGATGATAAGTAATCAAGCACAACAAGCGATATCGCTCCTTTGAAAATAACGACAATGAGGGTTCGGCATCTCATAAGCGAAGATGGGGATTATCAATGACATTAATAAAAATGCCAAATGAATGTCGTAGTGGACTGGGTAGAATCAACGTCGTGAGCAGGAAAGCTGCGCTTCTCTTATGCGTCATTTTAAATTTGCTGCAACTTAATCACCGCGCCACCATGCAGTACTGTGCCATACTGTGCCTGATATAGCACCGATCTTACTATCCCTGAGCATCAAGAGCATCGCTTCAGCCGCGCGGGACGGACAACAGTTGATCACCGTCACCGTAATTGATTACCATCTGCCGATCAGTACCATGCCTTGACTCCCGGTGTGGGTTGATAACGGTGTCGCGTCGCTCATACGAATAGTTCTAACCACCCTCTACGACCTAAAGATATGCCCCGGAGGAGCTGGCTCTCTGCCCTGGACTGGGGCGAGTTCGGCTTCAACTTCCACCTCGCCGCCTCCATCATTTCGTTTTCTCTATTGCTCGCCATCTATGCTACTCTTTTGGCCTTTCGGGCCACCCATGCACTCGATTCCCGGCTGTTTAGCATTGATCGCATTGATAAAGTAACGCAAATCATAGTTGGCGTCTCTCAAACGTCCATTATCATTTTGACTGCTGCCCTCTCTTTCACCATGGAAGCTCTGGCTTCTGATGCCGTCTTGCGAAGAAGTAAGCGGGTCTGTGCATTTCCGTGGTCCTGCAGGCTACATACTCGTTACCTCCAGGACAGTCTGTGGCAGCCCTTCAGGATAACTTGGCCGCATGGCGCGGTTTGGGGGCCTCGCTTACGTCCCTCTGGTCTGCTCGCAGGCTGGGTTTGGCGGTTTGCTTCCGAATCACAACTGTGCTCCTCTTCTTCCTAGCTGTTTCTGCATTACAGATTGTCACACCAACCGTCATCACAATTGACACTACGAACACAACTGACGCCGTGCTTTTGAGAGCGAAGCGAATGAGTGTGGATGGTGCTATAGCCCCTGCACTCTTCAACTTCACTGCTGAAAAAAGCACTGGCGCCATATCTGCCTTGCCATATGTCTGGGGACAGAGGAATACAAGTGCAACTGGTTCACCTTCTGGGTATAACGGAACGTGAGTGAGTTCCTACGAACCACGACACTGAGATATTCTGACCTTCTAAGTCGCAGACTTTTCTTCAGCACACTAGAGAAGACTGTTTCCGAGGATTTTGTGTACACAGATCCATATGCTCGCCAAGCTCGGACCTTCTGCGCAAGCATTCCTCCATCCAGTGCCGACAATTTTACGTTCACATTCCGACTGGGAAGTAAGCCAACACGGGTTTGTTATATCAACCACCAGCTGATTTTGCCGGCTAGACCCCGACGGCACTGGCAACTTCACTGTTGAGATTGATGTGGGCGTTATTATTCCAAACAACGGAACCGTGAGGTTTAGGAATGGTTTCAACTTCGAGGATGAATCATTCGGCGGCGAAAAAGCTACGAATTCGTCCCCTCCGACCTATTCTCGTTCGTTGCACTTTTAGCAATCTCAGCCATAGCTTTGAATAATAGCCTCTCTCCTTAACAGATCAAGATGGACTTTTTTGGCTACCACAAAATTCTTCGCCACCTCTCCAAAACATTTATGCATGGGCATTTATCAGCAACCGCTCAGACGTTTTGCCCCCAGACGAAGACCGAGGAGTACTCCCTCCCTTCACATACACCATGCATACCGTCGTGCGAAGCTGGGTTCACAACGATAGTTTGAGTGAGTCGGCTGTGCTTGTGAACGAGCTGTCTTCTCATCGGTGGTCTGTCTATGTGGAGTCAGCTTCGCAAGAGGAACAAGATCTATCTTTCACCGAGGTGCATTCTCACATTCTGTACGGCTAAAGTCTCGCATGATGAACCGTGATCGCCCTAGCCCCTCAATGTTACCTTTTACGTGTGGCCAATCGTGTGCAGATTTCACCTTGAAAACGCCACCGCCTTCGTTCGAGGGACAAATGCGCTCATTTCCTACATCCCTATCAACCAAGGGGGCAATTCGCAATCGCCGTTTGATCCTCCTTACGGAGGATCGGACCCTCTTGTGAATTCCTGGAGCCACCTCATGGATGTCATCCACCAATCGGAATTTGGTGATTATCCGGCGTACCGCTACGGAGAAAAATTCCTTGAAAATCAGCTCAGACCATTGTTAAATGAGACCAGTCCTCCTTATTTGACAGATTTGCCACTTAACACGTCCGCAAACAAGTTCATAGCATTTGCAGATGTCCTCGGTCGGCTTTCCGGGAGCGTTTATTCACTGATCCTTAACGCTATACAGACGAGATCTCCAGCCGATGCAAACCACGCACCCTGGAACCCTCCGCAAGTCTTGGTGCAGGCACAACGAACAGTCCCCGCCGGACGGCTCCGTGTCAACGTGTTGCAACTGGTATTGGGCGTCATCTCTGTGGTTTGCATAGGCGTCTGTATGGTGCTCGTTATATGTGGACGCCCCCCGTCGGTTGCTGTGCCGTCAGGCGGAACCGAGTTTATGTCAGGCGGCGTTCTTGAGCTCGTGCACCTGATGCACCTCTCAGCGCTGCCCCGACTCACTGCCGGGGACGGCAATGAGGCCCACTACCGAGATGTTCGGCGGTTGAGAGCAGAAAATGTCACTGCAGAGTACGTGCTGTCTCTTCTTGTGAACTTCCGACTTGAGATTGTCGTATTATTCAGGTATACAGACGGAAGACTTGATGCTATTGGTCAGAAGGGGAACGCAGGTGATGATTTGCCTCCAACGGTCAGAGCGTGCTTCCAGAATATGCGAATCTCGTAGCTTACCATTGTTGTCAGTCCCAATCTAGGTCGTTCCCTGATTTCCTAGACTACTTAGATCTTACGACGAAGGCATTGATGCGAGCTGGTAGGAGTAACGAAATTTTATCGAGCTTCCTGATGATGCTTTCATTCTTTCTCCAGACGCGTGTCAATCTGTGTCAACGAAAACTCAAAGCCATCATTTTTTCTCCACTTTGACGCCACATGCCATTACTGCACAAGTGTCACTAGGTCTCTTGACCGCCTTCCATGCCACGCTTCTAGTACTTTGGGCACACGGCACCGTAGATCACCGCCTTTTCAGCTTGCAGAAGATTGGCTTCGCCACACAGTTGATTGCTGTCACTACCCAAGTATTTAGCGTGCTGACCCTCGCACTACTTTGTTTCACGATTCAATTCATATCGTCTGATCAAATCGTTCGACGAGGTACGTCCATTCTCGTTCCAAAAGCTAATAAAGTCCCGACTTCAGTATTTCGTATTGCAGAGCAAACTCTAGCGGGTAAGTATTCGCTGGATTGAGCTTGTCATGTGCACTGTTGACCTGGTCTTGATTGCCTTAGAATTACATGACAGTCTTGCAGCCTGGTCCGGCCTTGGGGCTGCTGCAATAGCGCTTCTTCGTCAGATGCGTTCACCTGTCCGAATAACACTGAGCTCGGTTCTAGTTGTAGTGCTGTATGTCACTGTGGCAGCGCTGCATATAACAGTGCCGTCCGTGCTATCAATCGGAACAGTCAGCATTGTGGGAGATGTTCCACCCATCAGCGCGAATCGCATGCCAGGCAACGTCACCGCTATTGGATTCGACCTAATTGACGGAGCTGCCCCTGAGCTACGAGATGTCGTCATGTCCATTACCTACTTATGGGATCAGCGAAATTCCATTCCGTTACCTGCTGGCTGGAACGGAACGTGGGTAGTCATATATATGTATTCGCCTCTGCATCATCTCTGATCTCTCAGTTCAGTGCATTCTTTGCCACACCAGATAAGACGTTACCAAGTGTTGTCACTCTCAAGGATCCTCACGCTGTAGACTTCAACATTAAGTGTGGTGTCGTTCCCCGCAGCCATTCACGGAACGAAACAGTTAAAACTGAATTTGACCCTGCACGTAAGATCAGTTACAGATGTTCTGTAGTAAATCGAAGCTCACTGAATCGGCCACCCAGCCTCCCCAGCTTCATTCAACAGCGTCACTGTCAGCTTGTGGAGTGTGGTCGATTTCCACATGTCAGACGGGGCTTACTCAATGCCTAGCACATACCTCATTATAAACGGTGCGGACTCAAACAGTATCCAGTTCGGTGGAGGCAAAGTCAGCGTGGATTCTCCCCCAATCATAAAGTGTACGTCTGTCGAGATCCCTGCAAAACTTGAGACGAGTTTGACTTCTGGGCCCAGTTGATGATCACTTAGCTTTCGCCGCTCCCGATGGCGCTCATGGATATGGCACAACGTACCCCGGGTTCTGGTCCATGCGGAACGATACCTTGCATCTGTCATCCGATATCAAATACGCTCCTCCTGTAGTGCGGAGCTTGAATGTCACCGTATGGAGCTGGATTATAAACCCGAATCTAAGTGTGTCCGTTTGCCGCCTTGCTTCTTCGTAACTGATCTCACACCCAACCACTAAGCCCAAGAAGAGCAACAAGCCAATGCATTCCGAGAGAATGTCACCGTTGACCTATACTTCTACCCCTTGGCATGCTCGTTGTTTCTTGACAACGTGACTGCTACCGTGACCGGCGACGGTACTTTGGTCAAGGTTGACCGTCAAGATACTGATCTGCATAATACACCGTATCCTTTCATTCGGGCTCTGCCATTGAATGGCCTTGAATGTACATTTGATGATTTGATCCAATCCTCCTTCGCCTATTCAGATGACTGGATCGCGGGCAGGTTGCTCTCCGCCATCGTAAATGGAACTGGCCTTGCCTCCATGGAGCGAGAGTTCAGTATCATCACCGCTATGCACTATGCGCTACTCGTGCAGATTTGGAAAACTCGACTGCAACAGGGTGACACGACAGTGGGGGCATTTTGGACACCCGAGTCCGTTATGCTGAATGGCACAAAAGCACAGCTCTTTGCCAGGCTGCGCATCAACGTTCCCCAGCTATTTTTGGGATTTGTCGGCACAGTTTTACTAATATTGGTGGCGTTGGTGATAATATGGGGTCACGACCTACGCAATACTGTGGTTCGGGATGGTGGAGTGATCGATATGATATCGCTTCTCAACGGTTCATCGCTGCCGGCCATCCTTGCCTCTGCCGAAAGTGAGTTTGGTGACACAAAGGATGCAAGGAGAGAACAGGCAGAGAGAACTTATGTCGCGTGAGTCCATACCCCACCGTTGCCCGTGCTCGAAACCCCTGTGAAATGCACATTCCAGTTATAGTGATGCACTTTTGGACGTTCCCGAGCGGGTTCAGTTGAAGCTTATGGAGACGCATACCTCTGCCGTGTCACGTTTGCCGGTACATTTACTTCACAGAATGCGCGATATAGCGGCCGTATTAATGCGATTTTCCAGGCCTTTCCTCCTCACAAAGAGAGGGATATTTAATTCCTCCACACGGATCATCGGCAATTAATCTCTATCAGACTTCAGTGTCGATTCAATGCTGGGGGGCGACCTCTTCTACATCTTTACATGACCATGTCTGCAGCGCGTACTATGTTGAAGTTAAAAAGCTAACAATTACTCAAGAAAGTGTGATTTTAATGTAATGCATCGCATGTATTTGTCAGGTGCCACAGAGCGCACCAAGTGATATGCTATCCCCGTGATTACTCCACCTAACGAATTTTCTGCACTGGGCAACAAAAAGAGTCGAGAGCATTAAGTCATGCATATACCGCTCACAAGTCGCGGTACTTTACCTGACGGAGATCGGCTTTTGCTTTTCTTGGTTCGTGTAAAAGAGTGAGAATGAACGAGCGGCACCGTCTTATATATGTCCGCAAATTCGGGTTCATCCTTTATCGACGGCAGGGAATTTGATCGCCGTGCCTGGCAGATTCATGAAAAAATGATTTATCCGCTGCCTGGAGTAGCCTTGTAAGCATAGGATTGCAGGTGGGAGCAGAAGGAGAGGATGTTGTCGTTGATGCTGGTGCAATTATTGATTTGATTAGGAGGGAAGAGGGTATAAAGCACTGTCTGCAAAGCTGACGAGACTGATTTGGTCGTTATTTTCGCCGGTAGGTACAATAGAAGTATTCCGGAAGCAGCAAGCGGTGATTATCCTTCAGGAAACTGGAAACCACACCGTCACACGACAACCAACGATGGACCGAAGCATACGTGATGGTGATGATGCGAGAGAGGAATGATCGCAGAATGCTTCGAAGGCGCATCAAAGAGAGTTCTTGACGAACATATCAAAAACGATATCCTGGAGACGCAGTATTCGATATGATGTTCGAGTGCTCGCCTTAGGCCTTGTAGAAACAAGTCCGTTGCTGCAACCGATGCCTCTGATCCATTGGGATTAATGAGCGGACCTGCGGTCATTTCGTTGGTCGTTGCAAAGGCGTCAAAGACACGCGGAGTAGTCAAGCGCAGCAAGCGATACCCCCCTTTTGAAAATAACAACAATGGGAGTTCCAGTTGGATTGAACGAAGACCTGGCGGCAGCATAAACGGGATTGATAAAACGAATGTCAAATAAGTGACGCGATCTACGTAGCAGACTGTAGAATTAATTAACGTCGTGAGCAGGGAAAGATGCCGTCAAAGCTCAACTTCGACATGGCGCATCATCTTGTAATTCCCGCTGTCGTCTCCGTAGGAGAGCGGAACCACGGGCAAAATATTCGTGCACGAGAATGAAAGGATCTAATCTTGAAGGCTCCGGCTGTGTCGACCATCTGAACAGTTTGAGGCTGAGTGAGTCCTGAGTGAGTCGCTGGGAGATGTGCGGTGAGTAGGTGTTGCGCGCGCAGAAGAACTGACGGAGGAAAGAGGAAACTGAGATTCGGAACTTGAAACAAGATACGATGGATGGGTTGAATCATGGAGAGAAAAAGAAACACAGGCAACAATATATTAATAAACAGACTACCTACATAGAACGGACGAGGTGAGGTTGTGAAAGTCTGATCTGACTAATATAGATTTCACATCTGCCAAACTGACGAGGCGCTTAGTTTTCTGAATTAGCACTGCAGGCTTAGATCATCTGTGATTCGTGACCGTCACAGACAACGCGCTTCTCTCTCTGCGTCATTTTAAATTTGCTGCAACCCCCGCGCCACCATTATGACTGCAGCTTTCAATGCACCATACCGAGCCCGAGATATTAGGATGAACATCAATCTTCCGCCAGCCATCACACATCACTGAGCGTCAAGATCAGCCACACGGGACAACAATTGAGTGCCATCTGCCTATTAGTCTCAACCTGCACGCTGGCCTCATGCTGCTTGCTTGACCCCCTGTGAGGGTTGGTAACGGCGCCGTATCGCTCATATGAATAGTTCATTCCACCCTCTACCACCCGAAGGTATGCTCCGGAGGAGCTGGCTCCCTGCCCTCGACTGGGGCGAGTTCGGTTTCAACTTCTACTTCGCCGCCGCTATCATCTCGTTTTCTCTATTGGTCGTCATCTATGCGACTCTTTTGGCCTTGTGGGCCACCGATGCACTCGATTCCCAGGTGTTTAGCATCGATCGCATTGATAAAGTAACACAAATCGTAGTTGGCGTCTCTCAAACGTCCGTTATCATTTTGACTGCTGCCCTCTCTTTCACCATGGAGGCTCTGGCTTCTGATGCTGTGTTGCGAAGACGTAAGTAGGCTTGTATATCTCCGCGGTCCCGCAGGCTACATACTCGTTACCTACAGGGCAGTCTGTGGTGGCACTTCAGGATAACTTGGCCGCATGGCGCGGTTTAGGAGCCTCGCTTATGTCCCTCTGGTCTGCACGCAGGCTGGGCTTGGGGGTTTGCCTCCGAATCACAACTGTGCTCCTCTTCTTCCTGGCTATTTCTGCATTGCAGATTGTCACACCGACCGTCATCACAGTTGACACGACGAACACAACTGACGCTGTGCTTTTGAGAGCAAAGCGGATGACTGTGGATGCCGCTACAGTACCTGCACTCTTCACTAGTGCTGGTGCCATACTTGCCTTGCCGTATGTCTGGGGACAGAGGGATAGTACGAGTGTAATAGGTTCACCGCCTGGGTATAACGGAACGTGAGTGAGCTTCCCAACCACGACATTGAGATATTCTGACCTTCTAAGTCGCAGGCTTTTCTTCAGCCCACTAGAGAAGACCGTTTCCGAGGATTTTGTGTATACAGATCCATATGCTCGGCAAGCTAGGACATTCTGCGCAAGCATTCCTCCTTCCAGCGCCAACAAATTTAACTACACATTCGATTTGGGAGGTAAGCCAACACGGGTTTATTACATCGACCACTAGCTGATGGATGATTGTTTGTTTCAGGACCTTTCTCTTTACCCAACCAAGGCAATTCCACTCTTGAGATTGATGTGGGCATTGTTCTTCCAAACATCGGAACAGGGAGGTTTAGAACGCGTTATATGATCATGGGTGATATGACATTTGGCGGCGAAAAAGCCACGAATTTGTCCCCTCCGAGACATTTTTGTTTGTTGCACTTTTAGCAATCCCGGCGATAGCTCTGAATAATAGCCTCTCTTTAACAGTTCCAGACGCACTTCTCTGGCTGCGACAATATTCTTCAACACCTCTCCAAAACATTTATGCATGGGCATTTATTAGTAACCGCTCAGACGTTTTGTCCCCAGATGCGGACCGAGGAGTACTCCCTCCCTTCACATACACCATGTCTACCGTCGTGCGAAGCTGGGTTCACAACGATAGTTTGAGTGAGTTGGCTGCGCTTGTGAAAGAGCTGCCTTCTCATCGGTTTTCTATCTATGGGGTCAGCTTCGCAAGAGGAACAAGCTCTATCTTTCACCGAGGTGCATTCTCAGATTCTGCGGCTAAAGTCTTGCATGATGAACGATGATCGCCCTAGCCTCTCAATGTTACCTTTTATGTATGGCCAATTGCGTGCAGATTTCATCTCGAAAACGCCACCGCCTTGGTTCGAGGGACAAACGCGCTCATTTCCTACACCCCTACCAACCAAGGGGGCAATTCACAATCACCGTTTGATCCTCCTTACGGAGAATCGGAACCACTTGTGAATTCCTGGAGCCAGCTCATAGATGTCATCCAGCAAGTGGAACTTGGTACTTCGGAGGGCCTCTTTGGGGCAGAATTCCTTGAAGCTCAGCTCAGACCGTTGTTACGCGAGACCAGTGCACCTTATATCACAGATTTGCCACTTAACACGTCGTCAAACAGGTTCATAGCATTTGCAGATATCCTCAGTCGGCTTTCTGTGAATGTTTATTCACTGATCCTTAACGCCATGCAGACTCCAGGCGATGCAAACCACGAGGCCTGGAACCCTCCGCGGGTTTTGGTGCAGGCACAACGGACGGTCCCCGCCGGACGGCTCCGTGTCAATGTGTTGCAACTGGTATTGGGCGTCATTTCTGTGGTTTGCATAGGCATCTGTATGGTGCTTGTTGTGTGTGGACGCCCCGTATCGATTGCTGTGCCACCAGACGGAACCGAATTTATGTCGGGCGGGATTCTTGAGCTCGTGCACCTGATGCACATCTCGGCGCTGCCCCGACTCACTGCCGGGGATAGCAACGAGGCCCTCTACGGGGATTCTCGGCGGTTGAGAGCAGAAAATGTCACTGCAGAGTACGTGCTGCCCCTTCTCATCAATTTTTCGCTCAAAATTGTATTATTCAGGTATACGGACGGAAGACTTGATGCTATCGGCCAGAAGTGGGGTGCGGGTGATAATTTACCTCCGACTGTCAGAGCGTGCTTCCAGATTGCACGAATATGGTAGCTTACCATTTGTCGGTAGTCCCAATCTAGGTCGTTCCCTGATTTCCTAGACTACCTAGATCTTACAACAAAGGCGTTGATGCGAGCTGGTAAGAATAATGAGATTTTTTTGAGCTTCCTTATAATGTTTTCATTCTTTCTCCAGACGCGTATAAATCTGTGCCAATGAAAACTCAAAGCCGGCATTTTTTCTCCTCTTTGACGCCACATGCCATTGCTGCACAAGTGTCACTAGGTCTCTTGACCGCCTTCCATGCCACGCTTCTAATACTTTGGGCCCGCGGCACCTTAGATCACCGCCTTTTCAGCTTGCAGAGGATTGGCTTTGCCACACAGTTGATTGCTGTCACTACCCAAGTATTTAGTGTGCTGACCCTTGCACTACTTTGTTTCGCGATTCAAGCCATATCGTCCGATCAAATCGTTCGACGAGGTAAGTTCATTCTCGTTCCAAAAGCTAATAAAGTCCTGACTTCAGTATTTCGTATTACAGAGCAAACTCTAGCGGGTAAATATTCGCTGGATTGAGCCTGTCGTGTGCATTATTGACCTGGTGTTGATTGCCTCAGAATTACATGACAGTCTTGCGGCCTGGTCCGGCCTTGGGGCAGCTGCTGTGGCGCTTCTTCGTCAGACGCGTTCGCCTGTCCGAAAAACAATAAGCTTAGTTCCGGTTGCAGTGCTGTATGTCACTGTGGCAGCGCTGCACATATCAGTGCCATCCGTGCTATCAATCGGAACTGTCAGCATTGTGCGGGATGTTCCACCCGTTAGTGCAATTCGCATGCCAGGCAACGTCACCGATATTGGGGGTTCGACCACTCCAGGACAAGCTATCATTATGTCCACTGCCTACCTATGGGATCAACGGAATTCCACTCGGTTACCTGCTGGCTGGAACGGAACGTGGGTGGTCATATGTATTCGCCTCTGCATCATATCTGATTCCTCAGTTTAGTACATTGTTTGCCACACCAGACAAGATGTTACCAAGTATCGTCACTCTCAAGGATCCCCATGCTGTAGACTTCAACATTAAATGTGGGGTCGTTCCCCGTAGCTATGCGCCGAACGAAACAATGCACATTGAATTTTACCCTGCACGTAAGATCAGGTACCGATGATCTGTCGCAAAGTGGAGCTCACTGAACCGGTCACTCAGCCTCCCCTGCTTCATTCAACAACTTCACTATCTGGTTGTACAATACTGTTCCAGATGGGGCTTACTCAGTGATCGTGACATCCGTCTATATACGTGGTGCGGACTCAAATAGTACCCAGTTCGGTGGAGGCAAAGTCAGTGTGGATTCTCCCCCAATCGTAAAGTGTACGTTTGTCGAGATCTCTGCTAAATTTGAGACGAGTTTGACTTCTGGGACCAGTTGATGATCAGTTAGCTTATGACCTTGCTGACATCCTTGGCAAGAGAGATGAATATGGCACAACGTACCTTGCGTTCTGGTCCATGCGAAACGATACCTTGCATTCGTCTTCCGATGTCAATTACGCTCCTCCTGTAGTGCAGAGCTTTAATGCCACCGTGTGGAGCTGGATTATAAACCCGAATCTGAGTGCGTCCATTTGCTGCCTATTGCTTCCAAGTAACTGATCCAAAACCAACCACAAAGCCCAAGAAGAGCAACAAGCCCATGCTTTCCGAGAGAATGTGACCTTTGACCTGTACTTCTACCCCTTGGCATGCTCGTTGTTTCTTGACAACGTGACTGCCACCATGGCCGGCGACGGTACTTTGATCAAGGTTGACCGTCAAGACACTGATCTCCATAATACACCGCATCCTTTCCTTCGGGTTCGGCCCGCAAATGGGCTTGAACGCACCTTTGGGGAGTTGATCCTTTACTCTAACGACCTGGCAGGTGACTGGATCCCGCGCAAGTTGCTCCCCGCTATTGTAAATGGAACCGACCTTGCCTCCATGGAGCGAGAGTTCAGCGCCATCACCGCTATGCACTATGTGCTACTCGTGGAGAACTGGAAAAATCGACTGCTACAACAAGGTGACACGACAGTGAGGGACATGTGGACACCTGAGTCGGTTATGCTGAATGGCACACAACCACTGCTCTTTGCCAGGCTGCGCATCAACGTTCCCCAGCTGTTTTTGGGAATTGTCGGCACTGTTTTCCTCATATTGGTGGCGTCGGTGATAATATGGGGCCACGACCTACGCAATACTGTGGTTCGGGATGGTGGTGTGATCGATATAATATCGCTTCTCGACGGTTCCTCACTGCCGGCCATCCTTGCCTCTGCCAATAGCGAGTTTGCAAAGGATGCAAGAAGAGAACAGGCAGAGAGAACTTACGTCGCGTGAGTCCATACCCCACCGTTGTCCGTGCTCAAACCCCCTGTGAAATGCGCATTCCAGTTATAGCGATACACTTTTGGACGTTCCCGAGCGGGTTCAGTTGAAGCTCACGGAGACACATACCTCGAGGGTGTCATGTTTGCCGGTACATTTGCTTCACAGAATGCGCGATGTGGCAGGCATATTAATGTGATTTTCCAGGCCTTTCCCTCTCACGAAGAAAGTGATATTTAATTCCGCTGCATGGATCATCCACGATTAATCTCTATCGGATTTCGGCGTCGAGTCAATGCTGGGGAGCAACCTGTTATTTGCCTCTTCTACATCTTTACATGCCCATGTCTGCAGCGCGTACTCAGTTGAAATTACAAAACGAACAAGGATTCAAGAAAGTGTGAGAGAGGGTTAATGTAATGCACCACATGTCTTTGTTAGGTGTCAGAGCGCACAAAGTGGTATGCTATCTCTCCGGTGATTACTCCACCTAACGAATTTTCTGCACGCTGGCCAATGAGCAACAAAAAGAGTTCACGAGTAAGAGACTGACAATGAAGAAGCGGCATTGTCTTATATATGTTTGCAAATTCGGGTTCATACTCCATATGTAGGCTTCGCACTAATTGCCGTGTGTCAATACCAACCGCGAGGACGAGAGGATCATAATTCTCGTTTCGCGTGAAGTAAAATCACGCCGGGTAGTTGCCAAAATTCGAAATATAAGCCTGATATAAGCCTGAGGGAGTAAACCATCGGCTAGACCTCGAACCAACTGAGGTCAGGAAGAGCCAGAAACAGAGCTCTGCACGAAACACTAAATCATGCGATCAAGGGGGTGGTGTAGACAAAGCGGCGTGCATTCCAAATGGGTGATCATGACACTGGAAAATCACGAGGCCATGGACGGGAGACGCTCACATCTCGGTTCCACGCGACCGGGAATACCACTGCTAGAGGCAAAATGAGCTTCCTATTCTGGGTGACCAGAACATGGGATGCCGGTAGCGGCGGCAAGCGCCTGTCCCCAAAGCTCCGACAAGCAGTCAACATACCGATCCCTTTTGTTTTTGGTAGGCCGCGTTTACGGATGCTGCAGTACCAAAGATTTGATATGCGCATAAAGCACCGCTAGAGCTGTCACTTCCGAACTAACGGCGTGGAGTCTATCGTGCACGTGTGGCTGAAGTGAAGAATTGTGTGCAAAAAGTTCAACGATTGCTAATCACTCATGATCTGACACTGTTTCTATTCATATCGATCACAAGCTATTGGAATACAAATGACTTCTGCACCTTCATCGCTCTACTTTGCATACGGCTCTAATCTCTGGTTGCGCCAGATGAGCAAACGTTGCCCCGAGAGTCGCTTCGTTGGGATCGCCAAACTCCATGGCTGGAGATTTATCATCAATCAGCGTGGTTTCGCCACTATTGTTCGATCCAAGAACGACCACGTCTGGGCAATGGTGTACGATCTGACAGCTAACGATGAGGCCACTCTAGACATCAATGAGGGGGTGCCTTTCTCATATGTCAAGAAATACCTCGAAGTCACCCTTTGGGAGGCAAATATCGCCGACGATGCTGGAGA